>Ga0209947_1001433_pt1 | contig 14035 bp, 10 predicted proteins | sample SalPonR2_B_D2_MG_FD_185706 | JGI IMG/M metagenome (GOLD analysis project Ga0209947, IMG submission 185706) | Salt pond soil microbial communities from South San Francisco under conditions of wetland restoration - Salt Pond MetaG R2_B_D2_MG... ... | reverse complement strand
CAGCATGGTTGCAGAATTTCAGCTTGATGAGCGCTACAGCAGCGGGGGACAACAACTTCTCACTCAGGGAAGTCATCTGAACAATCTTGGACATCAACAGCAGGGCCCTCAAAAAGCTCAGCAAAAAACTCAACAAAAAACTCAACAAAAGACTCAACAAAAAACTCAACAGCAGGGCCAGCCTCAGACACAAAAAAGTTCTTCCTCCGGATGGGAAGAAAGCGGGCAGAAGTCTAAGAGTGAGACCGGGATTACCCCGGTAAAGCCGGAAGATCAGATATCCCTTGAAGATGATGATTTTGACCGATTCTAAGAAAGTCCTAAGAATACAAGGAGGCGCTGGAGGCGACTATGAGTAAAGACGAAATGCAGGACAGTGATTTTTTTGATGAGACCGATGATGAGATCCAGGAGAACAAGTTTCTCATGTGCAAGATCGGAAATGAGACCTACGGGATCGACATACAACATGTAACCGACATCATAGAAATGCAGAGGATAACCGAAGTGCCGGATATGCCCGAGTACGTACGGGGAGTAATAAACCTGCGAGGCAATGTGATACCTGTAATTGATTTCCGTCTTCGTTTCGGAATGGAGTGGAAGGAGTTTGATGACCGCACGGTGATAACTGTGGTCAATATAAAGGACTACTCAATCGGTTTTATTGTAGATACAGCCACCGAGGTAGTGGATATTCCCGAGAAGAACATTGATCCTCCCCCGAGTTTTCAAGAGGACGGAGGAAAGAAAAAGTATATCGCCGGATTGGGAAAATTGGAGGATCAGGTAATAATATTGCTTGATATGCAAAAGCTGGTAGGACAAGAAGAGATAGAGTCTATTCAATCCGGAGTGAGTTAAACCGCCATTCTTCTTATTATGCAGCGGAGGGCTTCTGTTTCAGGAGCTCTCCGTATTTTGTGAGTTATATACTTCATGAAGTAATTACCCTGTTTCTGCCTTCTTTCTTAGCTTTGTAGAGAGCCTCATCAGCACGCTTGGTCATATCTTCTTTCGTATCATTCTTTCCGCTCGAGGTGATTCCGAAGCTGCAGGTAATGTGTCCCACCTTGGGGTACTGCTTCTTTTCGATTGCAGCTCTGATTCGCTCTCCTAAGAGAGTCGCCTCCGAGAGCTCTGTGTGAGGAAGGAGGATAATAAACTCCTCTCCTCCCCAGCGTGCAAGCAGATCGGTCTCGCGTATTTGGGTCTTTACCAATTTAACTAATTCCACCAGCACAATATCGCCGATGTCGTGTCCATGAGTATCATTCACCTTTTTAAAATGATCTATGTCGAACATAAGCAGGGAGAGTCCATGACCGTGCCGTTCGAATGTGCGAAGCTCTCTTTCAAAGGCGGAGTTAAACTTTAGTCTGTTGGCTATCTGTGTCAGGTGGTCGGTTTGAGAGACGCGGGTAAGCTCTTGCTCGCGAGAAAGGCGTTCGCTTACATCTACAAAGGTAGCCACAACCGCGGTGGGGTTGGGATTATCCGCACTCATAACCGGCTGTGAGTTGACTGAAATCCATGTGAGATTGCCGTCAGGTTTGTGTACTCCCATAATAACTCCATGCTGGGGCTCTCCGCTTTGGAGAGTGATAATTGCCGGATGTTCCTCGCCCGGGAAAGGGCTGCCGTCCTGGTGTACCGCCCTCCACCTGGGATCGGTGGAAGTTCTGCCGAGAAGCTGGTCTCGTGTGAGACCCAAAATTTGTTCGGCACTTCTGTTGTGAGTTACTATTTCACCGTTACTATTGTGAATTACTATCCCCTCTTCCATAGCAGCGATCACCGAACGGTAGAGATGCTCGCTTTCCCTGAGCCTTTCGGCGTTATGGCGGTAGTCCTGAATTAACTCGCGTAATAGCTCGTTGTTTATGCGGGAGTCTTTCTGTTGCGCCGCAGATTCAAGAAGCGCTTTAAGCAGTTCCTTATGCTGCAGTATGTCTGTGTGACTTATGCGGTTTAGTAATTCTCCAATGGTATTATTAGTACTCATAGGCATCTATTCCAACTTCAGACAGTTCACTGAGCGAATCGATGACCAGGGCAATGTCCTCTGCCTTGTAGAGTATGCTGCCGTGTTGCGGAGCAATTTGTGAAATAGCCAATTTCTTTGTCTGGCCCATGGCATAGGAGAGAGCTTTTCCGGAAGTCATGATTCGTCTGTGAAAATTGTATATTCCATAGAGCGGGCAGTAGCGTTTGGATTGTTCACAATCCTCCTGTATTTTTTCGCACGAGTGGCATTCATTCGGAAGCTCCAAGAAAAGCTCCCAATGTATATCGTAGCTGCCGAAGAGATCACTGCTAAAGAGGGTTTCGGTCTTGCTGTCGTAGGTCATGAAACTACCCGCCGAATGTGCATAGGGTGTATGGATAAACCTAAGTTCCCTGCCTGTGGCAAAGGTAAATAGGTTCGAGAGTGCATCTATGTCCAGGAGGGAAGAGCTATTGCCGTAGTAGCGTATAAACACGTTGTTTTCGCGGTGCGAAATAATTTTCAGATTATCCGAATTGATGATCTCCTCAAAATTGGGAATGCTGCTGCATAAGTCAGGGTCATAATGTTGATATATGAGCCTGAAAATATTTTGTGGCAGAATGCCGGTTTGCAGTATCTTCAACATTACGATACTGAACTCAGGTCTGCTTCCGCCGTCAATGAGTACGGCCTCGTTTCCTTCTACAATAAGGTAGGGATTACAGTGCAGATTCCGTTCACGGTCTACATACCCCACCCAGAATATACCCTCCGCCATTTCGATCGGTCCCTCATATGAAACACCGCTTTCAGTATCACTATCTACCACTACCAATTCCTTTTTATATGCAATCTGGATTCTCAATATGGTTCTGGTTTCTATTATATACTGTGAAACTTTGAAGAGCAAATTGAGGCTTCAATTGACAAATGCCTTATTATAACGGTACTATTTGCAGGTATGCAAATGGATTTTTATAAACGAGTTGTAAATTCCATCGACTCTCCGATGTATGTAACCGACACAGAGGGCACAATAGTTTGTGTGAACCCTGCTTTTGAACGCCTTACCGGCTATGAAGAACAGGAAGTGTTAGGAAGGAAAACCTCAATTCTCAAATCCGGGGAAATGCCGAATACCTACTACAATCGACTTTGGGATTTTATTCTTGCAGGAAAAAGCTGGAAGGAAGAGATAATAAACAAGCGTAAAGACGGAAGTCTATACACTGTGCTGCAGAGCATTAGCCCAGTTCAAGATGACAATGGGGATGTTCAATATTTTACAGCCGTCCAATACGATATAACCCGCGAGAAAGAACTTCAGGACGAACGGAGTATTTTTTTTAATGTGTCCATAGACCTGTTTTGCATCATTGACAAGCGGGGACTTTTCAAACAATTAAATACAGCATGGGAGCAGTATTTAGGCCAAAAGGACTCGGAACTTACCGGCACCCGTCTGTTAGGTATAGTTCATCCCGAGGACAGGTCTACTTTTTCGGATATATTGAACTTAGCTGTCGAGGGTAAAGATGTGTTTTCGCTTGATGCCCGTATTATTACCGAAGATGGCGGCTACAGATGGGTCTCATGGAGAATCTACTATTATCCTGATAAAGAGCTGTACTATACAAGCGGCAGGGACATTCAAAAAAGGGTAGAGATGGAGCAGGAGATTCGTAGAATATCTATGACCGATAAATTGACCGGAATCTATAATCGCCTCCAGTATGATGAACGAATCAAGGTAGAAACAGCGAGGGCACAAAGGAACTCTACCTCACTCTCACTTATTCTTTTTGATATTGATCATTTTAAACAAGTAAATGATACCTATGGCCATCAACGGGGCGACCATGTACTTATTCGCCTTGTGGATGTTGTAAAAGAACAGGTTAGAGAATATGATTTCCTCGCTCGTTGGGGTGGAGAAGAGTTTTTGATACTCTCATCTGAGACAGGCAAAAAAGATGCATATTCATTAGCTGAACGCATTCGCCAAAGTGTAGAGTCTTTTTTGTTTGAAGAGGTCGGGCATGTGACTATAAGTTTGGGCATTAGTCTGTTTGACTCTGGGAAGGACACTGAGGAGAGCCTGCTTCAGAAGGCGGATCAGGCCCTATATAAAGCAAAAGCCCAGGGTAGGAACCGGACTATCGTCTCTGAGTAACAGTATAAAGCTGTCCGACGAACACTATCTCACTCCCATCCGGTCGTATATCACACCTGACCTTCCCCTTGTCGACACTCCTGCGGGAATCGTAAATACCGTTGCGGTAGATTTCTACTGTACGCCATTGTTCCGGTACAACGAACTCAATGCTGAGGGGCTGTGAAAACACTTCATCCTCCAGGTTATCTTCCACCAAAAAGCTTATGGTAGTAGGCGAATGCCCTAGTAGTCTCACCAATGCGGTGTCTCTTTCCCTGATATATCGGAGGACATTTCCAAATGGGGCAATCCAAAAATCCTTAGTTTCAATGTAATCGAGCACAGCCCTGAAGTTGTGGAGCGAAAGAGGATCCCATCCAAGAGCTTCTTTGGGGATGTTGGCGTCGTCAATGCCGTGAAAACCGCCTATTAACCAGTTCCCTTTCTCGAAGGCTTGGTCCCCGAGTCTCTTCATCTCCCGAATATCGAAGTTTTCACTTATCCGCATAGAATTGATCTGGTAGAAGTTTTGAGGAGTCTTTTGGGGGATACCGCCGAATCTGTGGGGGTATTGGCTCAGCCTTCCACCGCCTGATCTCGCCCCAATAAAGTAGGTAGGTGCGATTGCCTGGTTTGCAGCGTTACTGCGCCAGTACGGCCAGCTGAAGGTCATCCCCTTTGGGATCGCAGGAATGTGCATCCTTATAGTATCTCTCGATGTTTCAAATTCTCTATAAGCATTCACGGTTATTTCAGATAAATCGGCATGGGTGCTGCTGTGGCTCGCGATTTCATGACCAGCTGCGGCAATGGTTCGCGCGTGTTCCCAAGAAAACAGCAATCTTTTGATAGATCCGTCTTCCCATATACCGGCTTCTCGAGGATCGGTAATAAGGAAAAAAGTAGCCTTCATATTTCGCTTCTCCAATTCTGGAAAAGCTAGGAGATACTGGTCGAGGGTACCATCATCGAAGGTTATGGAACAAGCCGAAGGGCTAAACCCGTACCAGGGGGCTATACGATACTCGAAGCTATATTCTGAGATTCCTTTGTCTACTTGCTCATCGATCGGGGCTGTGGAGGCACATCCGCTCAGAAGGAAGCCTAAAAGCACTCCAATTGAGACAACAAAAAGAAATACGCGTACTCGTATGCTTGTTCTATTCATTACCCGAAAGATACTCCTCTACAGTCACAGGATAGTTCCAAAATTTAATACTATAATATTCGTGCAGTACGTCAAGTGTATGGGCAAGTGCTATAATCGAAGCATCCCTTTGTGTGCGGTGTTGGCGCAGAGCCTGAGCTTTAATTATCCTGGCAGAGAATCCTGTCTCTGGGCTTTCTGTTAGGGAAATCCCCACTACTGCGGGGTAGTGAGTATCTCCCATAGTATTTTCCATGGCATCGACCGGAACCAGGTGGCCCTTGATGGAACTCCGGCCTTCTTCCATTAATTGGTCAATGGCTTTTTGAACAAGGTATCCTACCGTTTTGTGCTCAAAATGCTCATACGCTTCGCTGTCGTTTTTAGGAGAGAGGATAACTGAAGGGCTGTATCCCTGAATTAGTTCTGTAAGGGTTGTTATAATCCCGGCTTCTCCTCCCCAGGCATCAAGTACTTCTGCTTTGCTGAGGACTTGTGTACTGCTGCTATAGGGGTGATTCCTCAAACCCAAACGAACGTATGCTGCAACAGCAAGGTGGCTCAGAGCTCTTTCCGCTTCTCCTATTCTGATTTCCGCCAGCTCACGAGGTGAGGGGTGTTGGCCGGGAAAGTCATTTCTTACAACACCGGACTCTCCATCAGTAAAAAGAACGGTAACAATTTTTTTCCCATGCCGCGAAGCTTTAGCCGTGAAGCCCCCGAAATCTATCGATTCGTCATCAGGGTGGGCATGGATGCACATAATATCTGCATCGAAAAAATCCGGGGCTTCGCCGGGACCGATCACCTGTGGCTTGAGGAGGGGGAGTCCTTCGTACTCCTTGATACCATAATGTAGAGCCGAATAATCTGGTTTAATAATTGCAGTGCTGCTTTCTGATTCTACCTTCGGTATAGTAGATTCTTTGGTACCGGAGTGGCTTTGGAGGGCGAGTCCCCCAACAAGGGTAAGCAATATTACAATAATGGGGATACTGTATACAGGAATGAAATCCGGTTTTTTTCTAGGGTGGATGGGGTCACAATGGGTACCTTGAAAAAAAATTCTTTCTGAACCCCAGGCAATTTTGCTTCCCGGTGAAAGTTTCTTTTGCTTAACGGCGACCCCGTTTACAAGAAGAAAATTTGGCGAGCTAAAAAAAACTCCTGTCTCCGTAATTTCGATAGAAAATTTGTCTATTCCCGCATTTCCTTTCAGTTCTGACAGTCGTAGGTCGGCATCTTGAGCATTTCCGGCTGTTATTTTGGATCCCGGGAAAGAAAACTCCTGCTTTTTAGCAAAGTCCGGGGACCAGAGCATCACATCGAGGTAGTGAATCCTTTGAAGCTGCGAGGGGGACTCTTCCAGGGCTTTTCGCTTTTGGTAATACCTTCTTACGGCGAATGTAAGAAGAATCAAGGCAATAACGCCCAAGAGCACTGTTTCCAATATATCTCTTAAATTGAACAGCTCTTGGGTGAAGAATGAAAAATCTTTTAAAATATTGCCGGTAAGAAATTTGATCATCATCCTCCGCCGTTACAGAAACTACTCCGCCTGCAGTATATGATTTTCCCCGTTGTCGAACAACCAGGTTGAAAGAAACTTTTTTCCGGCTCAACAGCTACCACCTGCATTGCTGATCAGTCTACAAAGAATAGTTTGAAAACTTACAAGGATTGTCAAGAATAAACTACATCTCCTTCACATTTTATTTACACTTTTACTATACTTTAAGAACAGAATCTAAAACCGCCCTTTAGAAGGGCTCACGAAGGGCTCACGAAGAGTGATACAGTCTGTAAGGAGTACTTAATATGATGATGAATGGATTTGGCTTTGGTTTTCCTTTTTTTATGGGAGGCCCTTTTCTATGGCTGATAGTTGGTGTGGCCGGGTATTTTATTATGCGCCGTTTCTTTGTTTCCACGAACAGGCAGCAGTATCCTCCCATCGATAAAACTGAATCCTACGGGAGGGAGCAAGAATCGATTGAAACATCGATATATCGCTTAGCCGCAAAACTTGGTGGTACAATTACAGTTTCCGATGTAGTTACGGATATGAGTATTGAACCGAAAAAGGCCGAAAAGAAGCTGGAATCTATGGCCGACGGTGTACGAATTCGCATGGAAGTAGATGATGCAGGAATAGTGTATTACGAGTTCCCAGAGTTGAAGCCTAGATAGACGGGTATATTATAGTGGGTACACCCATTATCAAGTACTCCAGGTGCCGACAGTGCGGTTATTCCTGAAGCCGACGGGCCAGCCAGTCCTGATCCACGGGCAGCCGTTTAAAACGAACCCCAGTTGCATTATACACTGCGTTGACCACTGCCGGAGGGACCGGCATGGTAGAGATTTCGCCCACTCCTTTTGCTCCGTATGGCCCATCTGCGGTAGGGTCTTCAACGATAAAGGCTTTCATTACCTCGGGTACGTGCTTAATAGAAGGCATCCGATACCGGGAAAGTTGATCGGTGATTACCCGCCCATTTTCCAGTATGAACTCCTCGGTAAGCGCATGACCTAAGCCCATGATGGTTCCGCCCTCGACTTGTCCCTGCAAACCCAGGGGGTTGATGGCTTTTCCGACATCGGTAGCAGCGATGGCTTTGAGCACCTCAACCTCTCCGGTTTTAAGATCGACTTCCACCTCTATCGCTTGGGCAGCAAAGGAATACGCAAAGTGTTTATCCCCTTCTTCACCCAGCGGTGTAGTTTCCGGAGCCCAGTATTCATACACAAATTTTGGGTCCCGGCCTTTCTCCCGCATTGCCTTTCCGATCTCTGCAAAGGAAAGGCTCTTTCCGTTTATCCGGGCTGAACCATCCTTGATGGAGATTTCTTCGTAAGCTTTGTCGTTAGTAATATCGAATATTTCAGCAATGGTGGCCAGCATCGCTTTTCGTAAAGTAATTGAAGCGTACTTAGCCGCGTTGCCGGAGATATAGGTTTGCCTGGAGCCGGTAGTTGGTCCTCCATCCGGGGTCAAATCGGTGTCCGACAGCAGCACTTTTACCTGATCGAGTTTCATTCCCAGTTCCTGGGCAGTGACCATTTGCAGTACAGTGACCAAGCCCTGCCCGATTTCGGCAGAGGATGTACGCACTTCTACAGTTCCATCCTGAAGCAGTTCGACTTCTGCGGCCGCTTTATCCGGAGCTCCCTCGCCAAGGCCTGTGTTTTTGAAAGCAAGCGCATAGCCCCATGCTCGGCGTGTATCGGGTAGCCCGGGGACGGGGCGGGAGCGGAAAAGATTTCCCTCCGGCAGATACTCGCGCATAGCTGTTTCGGTTTTTTCTATACATTCCAGCAGGCCAACGCTGTCCTTCAAATACTGCCCGGTGTTGGTAATTGATCCGGTTCTAAGTACATTTTTTCGTCTGAGTTCAATAGGATCCAGTTCTAATTTTTCTGCCGCCTGGTCAATCATAACCTCAATGGCGAAATCTGCCTGCAGGGCTCCAAACCCTCGGAAGGCACCAGCCGGGGGATTATTGGTGTACATTGCATAGCAGTCAATTTTGACGTTCGGAACAATATAAGGTCCGGTGGAATGGGTGGTCGCCCGGCCCATCACCTTCGCGCCCAGCGAGGCATAAGCACCGGTGTCGCCGTAAAGCTCGGTTTGAGCGGCTGTGATAGTACCGTTATTCTTAAGTCCAAGTTTTACACGGATTCGTGTTGCATGTCGTTTGGGGTGAACCAGCATACTTTCGTGGCGGTCATACAGAACTTTGACCGGTTTCCGGGTGGCCCGTGAAAGCAATGCAGCATGGATCTGACCGGCTATATCCTCTTTACCTCCGAAGCCGCCCCCAATCAATGGCCCTCTGACTCGAACTTGATCCTCGGGGATATTTAGTGCTGCGGCGACCTGATCACGGTCTGAATAGGGAATCTGAGAACCGACATACACTTCCACCCGGTCATTTTCAGTGATCCGGGCGATACTGCACTCCGGCTCCATAAAGGCATGCTCGTACGTTGGAGTAGTAAAAAGATCTTCCATGATGATGTCCGCTTCAGCGAATCCCTGTACTATATCTCCTTTATCTACTTTGATATGCTTGAGCAAATTTCCCTCTTCGTGAACCAGGGGCGCATCAGGCTCTTTGGCAGCTACAGGATCAGTGACAACCGGAAGCGGCTCATATTCTACATCAATCAACGTCAGCGCTTTTGCGGCAATATGCCGGGTATCCGCAGCCACCACGGCCACTGCATCGCCGACATAACGGACCTTTTCTCCAACCCCGACCAGAGCGGGCCAATCCTGAACGATCAGCCCGTGGTTAATCCGGCCTGGAATATCCTCCGCAGTTAAAACCGCCCGGACACCTTCCAGCGCCTTTGCCCGGGAAGTATCCAGTGTGATAATTTTTCCATGGGGAATTCCCGCTCTGAGGGTTGCTCCGAAAAGCATATCCGGAAAGGTGATATCGTCGGCATACACTGCCTTGCCGGTAACTTTTTCCACTGCCTCCGGCCGCTGTACAGTTTGTCCAACTACATCCAGTTCCCCTTCAAACTCAAGGCTCGGGAATTCAATTGGTTTCCCGTGCTGAATGTAATCTGCTGCAGCCAGAACGGCGTTAGTGATTGCCGGATAAGCCCCGCAGCGGCAGAGGGTATCGTTCAAGGCGTATTCAATATCCTCCCGGGTAGGTTCAGGTTTTTCTTCCAATAAGGCTGCCGCCGTCATAATCTGCCCGGGGGTGCAAAAGCCGCACTGGGAGGCACCGTATTTGATAAACGCTTCCTGCAGGGGGTGCAGGGTTCCCTTTTCCTCCAAGCCTTCAATGGTTACAATTTTCTTTCCCTGGGCTTTAAGTGCGGGATAATTACAGGAGAGAACAGGGACCGAGTCCACCAACACGGTGCAGGCACCGCATTCTGCTTCATTGCAGCTGACTTTGGTCCCGGTCAAGCCCAAACGATAGCGGATAATGTCCGAAAGCATTTCTCCTGGTTCAACAGATACGGTTACCTGCTTATGATTTACCCAACAAGTAAGTTTATTCATGGCTTCCATCCTTAAGGTGATAGGGTTTGTTAACGCTGCGCGAAACGGCCCTTTCGAGCACCTGTTGAAGCAAAACCGGCAGTAGCTGCCGGCGATACTCCCGGGTAGCCCGGTGGGCACTGGTTCGTAAACTTACTTCTTCCCCAAGAATACGACTGGCTTTGTTAAAAAAGTCTTCGTATATTGTCTTTCCCTTGATAAATTCCTCGGTTTCATGGCCCCTGAAGGGCTTTGGACCTGCCGGTCCGCAGGCAATCCGGAGGTCTATTATCTTTTCCCCAACAACTTTAACCCAGGCGGACATGTTGAGGATAGCAATTGCTACCCCCTGAGGCCGCATCACCCGGTGAAAAGCCGAGGCTTCACCCTCTCTTTTCGTCTGGAAACGAAAACCAACAACTAATTCCCGGCTACGGTCAAAGGTAACTTTGCCCGGACCGGCGAAGATCTCAATCAAGGGTAGCCGGCGGGTCCCCTCCCGGGAAGCTAACTGTACTTCAGTGTCCATCGAAAGTAGGGCTACAGTTCCATCTGCGGCTGGAAGGGAATGGGCCACATTCCCTCCAATGGTAGCTATATTTCTAACCTGGGGTCCACCAACCAAACTACAGCCCTCGAGGACACACTGACCGTTTTCTCGAATAATCTGATTGGTGATGATCTGTTGGTGGGTCGCTCCTGCGCCCAGGAAAACCCAGTCCTCTTCGAGGGTAATACTCCCCATCTCTTTCACTTCGGAGATATCTACCAGTAAATCTACCTCGGGATGCCTTCCCTGACGGATGTCCAATAGTAAATCCGTCCCTCCCGCTAGCACCGCTGTGTTTTCCGGCCCCTCGGAGAGAATTTTCACCGCTTCCTCCAGGCTTGCGGGTTTAGCATAGTTCTGAAATAGGCTCATTAGAGTCCTCTCAAATTTCTATTATTGGTCTTTTGCGAATGGTAGACCACTTAATCGGAGTAGTCAAACAAAAATAAAATAATGCGCCCACTCATGATGTCGCTTCTTCAAGCTCCTCCTTCTTTACCCGCAGCAGTTGCGCATTAATCGCCACTATGACCGTAGACAGGGACATGAGAATAGCTCCAACTTCGGGGGACAGAACGATTCCCGCGCTGTACAAGACTCCGGCGGCCAAGGGTATGGCTATCACGTTGTAACCGGTGGCCCATATCAAGTTCTGGACCATCTTGCGATAGGTCGCGCGTCCGAATAGAATCAGTGCGGTGATATCAAGGGGATTGGAGTTTACCAGCACTATATCGGCTGAGGCGGCTGCAATATCGGTGCCCGAACCCACCGCTACTCCTATCTGGGCCTGAGCCAGGGCGGGGGAGTCGTTCACACCGTCGCCGGTCATGGCCACATACTCGCCCTGTTCCTGGAGCTCCTTGATTTTGCCCTGTTTTTCATCGGGCAGTACCTCGGCGAAATACCCGTCCATGCCGAGCTCCTTCGAAACAGCTTCCGCGGTTTCACTGTTATCGCCTGTGAGCATCCAGCATTTGATTCCCCGTTTCTGCAGGGCCTTGATTGCCTGGTACGATTCGGGTCGAATAGTGTCGGAGAGGGCAATCGAGCCGGCAATATTATTGTCGATTAACACAAAAACCCTGGTCACGCCGCCCTGACGTTCGGCTTTCGCCGGCGGTGCAATCTGCTGTTCATCAAGGTAGCCCGGGCTTACAACCGCAACCGTTTTTTTGTCCACGGTTCCCCGAACACCTTTTCCTTTGACTGCCTCGAAGTCGTCGGCGGATCCAATTGATGCACCTGCATCATTTGCGGCGGCGACAATTCCCTTGCCGATCGGGTGTTCCGATTGCCCTTCCAACGCCGCGGCAAAACTGAGAATATCGTTTTTCTCATAGCGCGTATCGTGAACATTTACGCTGCCGACCTCGAAAACTCCCTTGGTCAATGTGCCGGTTTTGTCGAAGACAACAGTGGTAATTTTGCGGGCATTCTCAAAGGCCGTACGGTTGCGGATCAACAGTCCATTCTGGGCCGATTTTGCTGTTGACTGAGCTACTACCAGCGGAATCGCCAATCCGAGGGCGTGGGGGCAGGTGATGATCATTACCGTGGCCATTCTGGCAATTGAGAACTGCAGTCCCTGCCCGGCAATCAGCCATCCGGCTAGTGTTGCCGCCCCGACTGTAAGGGCAACTATGGTGAGCCACATGGCCGCCCGGTCGGAGAGAGCCTGGGTTTTGGATTTCGCAGCCTGGGCCTCGCGGACCATGTTGATTACTTTGGACAGATAAGAATCCTCACCGGCTCCTTCTACTTGCAATTCGAGGGAGCCGTCTCCGTTGATCGAACCTCCGATCAACTCATCGCCCTCGCCCTTGCTGACCGGTTTTGATTCGCCGGTGAGCATCGATTCGTCAATGTAACTGCTGCCTTTCACAACTTTACCGTCGGAGGGAATTTTCTCGCCCGGTTTAATAAGCAGGACATCCCCCTTTTGTACTTCCGACAAGGGAACATCCTCGGTTTCTCCGTCCTTCCTACGATGGGCCTCACTGGGCATGAGCTGGGCGAGTTTCTCCAGAGCCGATGAGGCGCTGACCACAGAGGCCATCTCGATCCAATGCCCGGCAAGCATTATCGCTATCAGGGTTGCCAGTTCCCAGTAGAAGGGGGTTCCCTGCAGGCCGAAGGTAACCGCGGCGCTGTATACATAGGCCACGGTAATTGCCAGACCGATCAGGGTCATCATCCCCGGAGCTTTTGACTTGAGTTCATCCACTAGCCCTTTGAGAAATGGCCAACCACCGTATACAAAAATTGCTGTAGCAAGCACAAATACGAATATACTGTCGCCGTTGAACTCGAGACTGTATCCCACGAATTGTTGAACCAACTGCGAGAGTGCCAGCACCGGCACACTCAAAACAAGGGTGATGTAAAACCGTTTTCTGAAATCACGGATCATCATCCGATGGTGCTGGGTATGGTCGTGGTGAGAATGTTCAGTGCTCATAATTCCTCCTTCATTCCTGTCGAGAACTTATTCTAAGACTTTTGTGCTATCGCAACAACTCTGAGCCTAACCTTTTTGCGGCCTCCTCTAAGCGCAGATGTATGTCCTTTCGTCTTTCTTTCTCGCATAGCTGCGGATCTTGGTTGGCTAGGCCCGGCATGGTCGCCGGAAGAATCTTGGTAGCTTGAGGAAAGATATCCCACACTCCGGCTGCATCACATGTCTGAGCGAAGCCGCATTTGAAACAGGCGTAGGAGCCCTGCACATCCACTGTATCGACTATACGAATTTGAGCATCTTCAAAGAAAGCCGACAGGTCGCGAATTGCAGCAGTAGCATCACCATGACCGGCAACTCCAATAATGATTCCATATAAGTGCTTCAGGGGAAAGGCACTATTGTGCCGCCCCATAAAGCAGACACGCTCCCAGAAGGCACGGGCTTTCCCATGGACTCCTTCCCAATACTCCGGGGCTGCAAAAACCAATGCCGAGGCTTCACATAGCTCTCCTACTATTTCATTCACCCTATCATTCTTCACACAACGGTGGGTAGCCAGGCAGCCTAGGCAGGCATCGCAGGTTTCAAGGGGCAAATCTGTAAGAGCAAAGATTTTATATTCCTCTCCTGTATGTTTTAAGACACATTGGAGGGCGCCTTCTGAAATCTTGCCCCTCCGCCCTGAATGTATTCCGACTACCATTGTACTCTTCTCCCAATA
>Ga0209947_1001429_pt1 | contig 14054 bp, 11 predicted proteins | sample SalPonR2_B_D2_MG_FD_185706 | JGI IMG/M metagenome (GOLD analysis project Ga0209947, IMG submission 185706) | Salt pond soil microbial communities from South San Francisco under conditions of wetland restoration - Salt Pond MetaG R2_B_D2_MG... ... | reverse complement strand
GTTTCGGAAATAAACTACATAAAACAAGGAGGGTAACACCTATAAATACCCACAATATCATTTGTTTTACCGAATCTACACCGGTTACATAAAAGGGTACACCGAAGCCTTCAATTGCATCCCGGGCCGACTGAAGCTGTCGCGTATAGGAGAATGGGCGTTCATGGCCCACATAAAGAACATGTGCCTGCCGCCCTTCGACCCTCCCCATAAAATAGAGGGGCAACTTCTTCAAATACGGGTCATAGCGAGGGTCTTTTAACTCCAAGAAGCCGGGCAGAGCACTTAATGCAAGCCCGTTATTTTGTGAATAACTTCCGTTTGAATAATTGCTGTTTGAGTAACGAAAAAAGGATACCCGCTGATTCTCAAGTGATATTACCTGTTCAAAGCCCGCATTGTGGAGCGCCTGTTCCACTTCCCAAAGATCGGTGGTTGCAGTTTCAGCAATAACCACCACCTGATATCCCTTCCAGGGGTGTTCCCCCTGATATGCCTGATATGGAAGTGACCAAAGGAGTTTTAATACTATACTTAAGGCTGCCGCCGTTATAAATATAAGTTGAATTGCTGTTTTTCGTTTCAAGTTGTCTACTTCCTACTATCCATCAACTACACAAATTTAGCTCATTATATCAGATGCACAAGTGTCTCCGCCATAACTTCAGCAATTCTAACTTTGAAAATTTTAATAAATTTTTCAAATTTAGAATGCTCACATTTTCTTTAAGATAAGTAACTTAGGTTAACTTTTTTGAGCTTATTCTGATTTTGGAAGTCATAAGACTTCCAAAATCAGAATTCCTGCCATAACTTAGTTTATCAACACCGGTCAACACCGGCCGAAATCGGCTTCTCCGGATATACTATTCTGAATTTTCAAAAGAAACTTCTGTTTGTGTTCGTAAAGTACTTTGCGATAAGGGGGTTCTATGTGTAAGATTAAGATATGAAAGGATTTTTACGTCACATCATCTGGCTGGTACGGGGGGTTACCGTATTTTCCCTGGTCGGCCGCAGCGGCACTGGAAAAAGCTTTCGCGCAAAATTGGTAGCCCAAAAATTCGGAATTGATTTAATTATCGATGACGGTTTGCTTATACGTGACCAAAAGATAATTGCAGGTCGCTCGGCCAAACGGGAAAAGGTGTATTTAACTGCAATAAAAACGGCCCTCTTTACAAATGAACAACACTGCAAGGAAGTGCGTCATGCCCTTGATAAGGAAAATTTCAAGCGGGTTCTTATTTTAGGCACCTCCGAAAAAATGGTGCGCAAGATAACCCATCGACTTAAGCTCCCCGCCCCTTCAAAGGTTATAAACATAGAAGAAGTCGCCAGCAAAGAAGATATTGAAACCGCCATTCTCAGCAGAAAAAATGAGGGAAAACATGTAATTCCCGTACCAACTATAGAAATTCACCGTAACTATCCGCAATTTGTATATGACTCGGTAAAAGTACTGCTGAAACGGAGTGTAACCCTGCTTCCAAGAAAGGAAAAGGTCTTTGAAAAAACAGTGGTTCAACCGGAATTCGGTAAAAAGGGACGAGTTACCATTAGCGAATCCGCTCTTACCCAAATGGTTTTACACTGTGTTGATGAGTTTGACGATACCATTGCTGTCCATAAAGTTACGGTAACCCAGGAACCCGGCGGCTATTATCTGGCACTTAATATTCATGTTCCCTTCGGTGTGCAGCTCTCCGGTACAATTCATTCGTTGCGGGATTATATAATCGAAAGCCTCGAACACTACGGGGGTATACATATACGAAAGGTAGATATCAAGGTAGACAAGCTCCATTAGACCACGCATTAGACTCGATTTTTTGGGGCCTGCTGCCGATATACATATGTAAATGGGGGATAAGATCATGAAAAGAATACACATTGTAGTTGTTTTTTTTACACTACTGCTTTTGTTTATGCCGGCGACATCCGTATTCAGCCAAGAGATGAACAATTACCGCAGTGAACACTACTCGGTTTTTACTACGTCCAGTCAACAACTGTCCGAAGATACTGCGGCCTTTATGGAAGCTTTTTTCGATTTGTACACCAGCTATCTTCATTTCGACCCTGAAGAATTACAGCATCCGCTAAAGGTGAGGATCTTTGCGACCCAAGATGAATATGATAATTTTCTTCAGAACGTAATAGGAGAGACCCGTGACTCCTTTGTATTTTTACACTATAACGATCCAAAGAAAAGTGAGCTGGTGGGATACTATATAGAAGATCAAGCGTCCCTCCGTAAAAAACTGATTCATCACGGTTTTTCTCAATACATTAAATCTTATATCCCCAATCCTCCCCTATGGATACAGAAAGGGTTTGCCGTTTATTTTGAAAACAGTACCTACAATGAAGAAAAACAAAAGGCGGAGTTTCATCCCAATCACACGTGGGTAAGTACTTTACGGGAAAAATTACGCATGGATGCACGCTTATCGGACCCGGAGGTTTTTATTCCAGTAAGTACCCTCTTATACCTCGATCAAGAAACTGCCTCTCAAAAAATTGAACCCTTTTATTCCCAGGTATGGGGCATGGTACATTTTCTTATACACAGTGAGAAAAAATCCTACAATCGGCTTATCTGGGATGCAATTTCTGCTTTAGATCCGAAGGCCTCAAAAAAGAACAATGAACGAAGGGTTGTAAATCAGGCCTTTGAATGGGTGAATAAAGACGCTCTTGTGTCCGATTTTGTTACTTTCATACAAAATCTACACACCTTTCCCGACCTCATTCAGATGGGCATCGATACCTATGCTCAAGGAGAGTATGACAAAGCTGAATCAGCCTTTACCCAGGCGAAATCTCTTCGTTCCGGCCACTATATACCGGATTACTATTTGGGTTTGATCTCCTACAATCGTGGTGAATTCTCAATGGCCGAATACTATTACCTCTCCGCAGTAAAAAACGACGGTAACTCCGACCTTCTTTATTACGCCCTTGGGGTAAACGCAATGGCGGATAATCGTCTGGACGACAGCAGTTTTTACTTAGAACAGGCAATTGAAACCCAGGGCCCCTACTCCGACAAGGCTTCGGAGCTTATGAATAAGGTCAAAGCCGAGTCGGATGAAACTGCAATGTAGCTATTTCGAGGATTCTAATTTTGGAAGTCATAAGTGTTTCAAATTTAGAATTGCTGTAGCTATTTTTTAATCCGGTGGCGGGGAGGATGTTTACGGCGGCGTTTCTGTTCGGTAGGATGGGGACGCCGTTTTTTCATTATATGCGGTGGAGTCTGAATTCCCTGTTCGCGGAATAACCATACAACCGCCATTTCAACTTCCTGGTTAGGAGGGGTAAGAGGCTCAATGAGCCGTTTTATCTCTTTAAACATATCCTGAAAGAGAAAAGTGGTATTCTCCCATTCTTCCGGAAAAATGCAGACATCCTCCACTAATGCCGCAATAAGACGGCCCCTTCGTTTTTCGCCCTTCTCTTTTACCCTCTGGTCTATCCGTTCGAGACTTTCAAAGAATTTGTCCCGGTCTTTCCCCTTTTTATCCTTTACCAATATATCTATTACCGGCAAAAAACGCTCAAGCAATTTATAATGAATCATTTCTCGGATTATCTCTGCTGAATACCCCGATTCAATAATCTTAAACATCTCTTCAGTCAAACGGGAAGGAGGACAGCGCTCTAACTCAAAGGAATATTTTTTTATAGCATGGCGAATACGCATAGGAATTTTAAACCCATGCTGAACAGAGTATTTTACCGCGCGAATCATTCTAACTGGATCTTCGATAAAAGTGGTGTTGAGAGGAATAAGAGAGCGCATACGCCGTTTTTTAATGTCCCCAAAACCCTCTATATAGTCAAACAGTTCCTGCTTGATGGGATCGTAATAAAGTGCATTGATAGAAAAGTCACGGCGATGCACATCTTCTTCCATGGTACCGTATATATTGTTGTTGTATTTTTCCGGCTCAGGGTTTTCATCTCCCTCCTGAGAAGCCCTAAATGTTGAGACCTCAATAATTTTTCCCGGAAAATGTACGTGGACCAGTCTAAACCGTCGTCCGATTACCCGAGCATTTTTAAAAAGCTTTTTGATTTCATTCGGTTTTGCCTCGGTTACTATATCAAAATCTTTCGGGTACCGGCCGATTAGAAGATCTCGAACTGCACCCCCGACCAGATAGGCGGCGTAACCATGGTCCCAAAGCCTTTTAATTACTTTTAAAGCATCTTTATCAATTCCATCTTTATTAATTTTGTGTTCATCCGCTGCAAATATTTTTGCTACCGGCTTTGCCCTGTCTCCGTGTGCTCCGTATCTCACTCTCAATGTTTATCTCACTTCACGGTATTCTTATTATGGATCGGTTGAAGAATACATATCTTTTAGTCTACTATATATTATGTGCTTGTCCTTAATATTTCAAGAGTATAGACGCTTACACATATGTATAAAAGAGGAGTAACCCATGCTGATTGAGCCCAAAATTTTGAAAGGCTTCCGTGATTTTTTACCTCAAGAGGCGGCCGCACGAAAAAACATACAACATACCTTTGAAAAAATATTTGAATCCTTTGGTTTTCAACCGATTGATACGCCTGTCCTGGAATACACCGAAGTCCTATTGGGAAAAGGCGGGGGCGAAACGGATAAACAGATGTACCGTTTCAGCGACCAGGGTAAACGCGATGTTGCCATGCGTTTCGACCTTACCGTACCCTTCGCCCGCTTCATGGCCAGGAACGAAAAGGAGCTTCAAATTCCCTTTAAGCGCTACCACATCGACAAGGTGTGGCGCGGAGAGAATACCCAGCGTGGAAGATACCGTGAGTTTACCCAGTGCGACTTCGATATAGTGGGGACCGACAGCCCTTCCGCCGACTTCGAAATACTGTTGATGATGTACCGGTCCTTCGAAGGCATCGGTATTAGTGACGTCACCATAAAACTGAACCATCGGGGAATCTTTAATCGCTTCCTTGAATCTCAGGGTATAAAAGAGAAGTCAACCGAAATTATGCGGTCAATCGACAAACTCTCCAAAGTTGGGGCGGACAAGGTTCGGGAACTGCTTGAAACCGAGGTGGGCCCCGATTCGGCCGATAAGATCCTTACCTATATTCAACCAAAAGAAAACTTTCTGGAGACCCTGGAAATGATTACCCGCCTGTCGGGGGGTGAATGTGAAGAGAGCCGGAGAATGAGAGGCTTGTACCAGGGTTTTGTGAGTCTTGGTATTGAGGACCGTTTTTTTCTCGATTCATCCATAATGAGGGGTTTAGATTATTATACGGGAATTGTATACGAAACTTTTTTTAATGAGCTGCCTGAAATAGGATCGGTGTGTTCCGGGGGCCGATACGACAACCTTGCATCGCTTTACACAAAGACACACCTGCCGGGGGTGGGTTCTTCAATCGGTCTGGACAGACTTATGGCTGCCCTGGAAGAGCTTGGCCGTGAAAACAGCTCCGCCGGTGCGGCGGACATTGCAGTATTCTGTTTAGATGACGGGCCCATTTCCTATTACCACTCTCTTGCCGAAGAGTTTCGCTCCGCCGGCCTTACATGCGATGTATTTTTCGAGAAACAGAAAATAGGGCGCCAATTCAAAATTGCCGAAAAAAAGGGAATACCAATCGCACTTATTTGCGGTGAAGACGAACGTACTAATTCAACTGTAACGATGAAAGATCTAAGCACCCGGGAAAGCTACAACCAGATAAGCCTTAAAGAAGCCATTTCCTCAGCACAACAGATTGTGCAACGTATAGGATAAAAAGGTAGAGTATGCGTCCTGAAGAACTTCCGGTATATCAGCAGCGAAATAAAATTCTCCGTGAAATTGAACACAACCAGGTTATAGTTGTCGAAAGCCCCACCGGATCCGGCAAAACCACCCAGCTGCCTCTTATACTCTATCACGCTGGATTCGGACAAGAGGGGGTAATCGGCGTAACCCAGCCCCGAAGAATCGCCGCCGTATCGGTAAGTGAATACATAGCCCTTCAAATCGGCGATAAAGTCCCGGGAATGGTCGGATACAAAATGCGTTTCGAAGATAAAACTATTCCCGACACCCGCATAAAAATCATGACCGACGGGATTCTCCTGCAGGAACTAAAAGCCGACAATATGCTTTCCGCCTACTCGGTGATAATGGTTGATGAGGCCCACGAGCGGAGCCTGAATATCGACTTTATCCTCGGGCTCTTAAAAAGGATTATTGAAGCAAGGCCCGATTTTAAGGTTATAATCTCCTCTGCTACTATTAACGCCGAAATATTTTCTACCTACTTCAACGGCTGCCCGGTAGTGCACATCGAGACCCAGATGTATCCTGTTCAAGTTATCTATGATGCACCGCCCCAGGTAGCAAAAGAGGATGCTCTCCAGGAGAAAATAGAAGATATTGTCGAACGTACTATAGAAAGCGGGCGGACCGGGGATATTCTTATCTTCCTCTCCGGAGAAAAACCTATTAAAGAGTGCCTTGGCCGCCTCTCCGGCTCATCGGTGAGTAAAAAGCTGCATATAGTGCCTCTCTATGGGCGCCTTTCAAAGGAGGAACAGGAGAGGGTCTTCGACCCACCCCCGGAGGGGACCTCAAAGGTAGTAATATCGACCAACATTGCCGAGACAAGTGTGACCATCGACGGAATAACTACGGTGATTGACTCGGGCCTTGCAAAGATGAACTACTACAACCCCAGGACCTATACCTCTTCCCTCATCGAAGGGCCTATTTCCAAGGCAAGCTGCAATCAGCGCAAGGGGCGTGCCGGCAGAACCCAGCCGGGGGTATGTTACCGTCTGTATTCAAAAAAAGATTTTGACCATAGAGACCTCTACACTCTCGAGGAGATTTACCGTACCGACCTTTCGGAGGTTGTCCTTCGTATGGCTGAACTCGGAATCTACGATGTGGAGGACTTTGACTTTATTTCACCCCCCGGTTCACAGGGAATTATCGGTGCTATTGAAACACTTCTTCTTCTTAATGCAATAAACCAGAATCGTGAGCTTACTGAAACCGGCAGAATGATGGTGGAGTTTCCCCTCATCCCCCGCCTCTCCCGTATGATTGTAGAGGCTGTTCAAAGGTACCATGATGTGCTGGAGGAAGTGCTTATTGCAAGCGCCTTTCTCTCTACCCACACCCCCTTTCTCCTTCCCCCAGGGGATGAACTTGAGGCCCGCCACGCCCATCACCATTTCAGCGACCCCGCCGGTGATTTTGTCAGTTACCTCAATCTGTTCCGTTCGTTTATAAAACAGCGGGATACAAAGCACCGGGAAAATTTCTGCACTCGATATTACCTCGATGTAAAAGTGATGAGTGAAATCGTAAATATTAAGCATCAGCTTGAAGAGATTGTGTCCGAAATGGGTATCCCGATCTCCTCCGGCGGCAGCACCAAGGATTACTTGTGCGCCGTATCGGCGGGGCTGATTCAATTTGTATGTGAACGCTCCGGTAAAACAGCCTATCGCAGTCTGACCGCCGATAGAATCCAAATTCATCCGGGTTCAGTTATGTTTAGAGAAGCCCCTCCCTACATTGTAGCAGGGGAAATTGTACGTACCAGCCGAATGTTCGCCCGCTCGGTTTCTCCCCTCAACCGTCAGTGGCTCCCTGAAATTTCCGAGCAGCTTGCGGCGGAATTCAGCGGAACCCAACAGGGAGAGGGTCGCCGCCGGGAACGGAACCGGAAGGACCGAAAGGGTAAAAGCGCCGCCCCGGAACGGGATACAACGTGGGAAATCCGCATGGGAGGTGAAGTATTTAAACTCGAGCCCTACAAGAAAAACAAAAAGATGGCAATCCTTCCCTGGGAGAGAATAAAAAAAGTAGTAGATCACACTCCGGAACAGGAACTGAAAAATCATGAAAAACTCCGAGGTAAGATTGTGTATCAAGGCTACGAAATACACCCCGGAGATCAACTCGGCAGCATTCTTAAAATTGTACCCTATATTGATCCGGTACGGGATATGCAGGAAAAACCTGCAAAGCGGGGAAATTTTTCAACCGCCACCGAGCTGCCGCAATTGTGTAAGGAACTGGAGAAAATTCTAAAACTTACCCGCAGCAGAAAAAAGAGTAACACCCTCGGTTTTCTGACCCTCGAGACCGATGGGACCGGTAACTACTGGTTAAAGGTTATTCGCAGCTTTCATACCGCGGTTGATGTGAGTCTCTCAAGTCTTGAGGTGCTTGCGGACGAACTGAACGACTCTGTTGAAAAGGAACATTTCGACAAAGTAAACGGAGTATACCGGCGCTTATCAAAAATATATGAAAATTATTAACTGGGAATAGGTGCTACTAGACTTTTAAGTAAAGTATTTCTGTCGACAGTGTGATACACAGTTTCACAGAGGTCCTTCTGAAGGATGAATCTGATTTTTCCCTGTTTCTTTTTCTTGTCCTTTTCCATTGCAGCGGCAATCCCCTCAGCATCCTTGTCCCCCGCTTCAAGGGTGTAGCCGTACAGTTTTAGAAGAGAAAAAACTTTATTCGCATATCCCCGAGGGGTAATTTCAAGTATACGACCCAAAAGCATTGCCCGGCCTATTCCCCAGGCAACCGCTTCCCCATGGCTCCATTCCCCCAGACCACTTACCGCCTCGAGGGCGTGTCCGAAGGTGTGGCCCAAATTTAGGTGCCCCCGGACATCTTTTTCGTAAGGGTCCTGCTCTATGTACCATTTTTTTACTATTTGTGATCTATAGATAAGTTCCGAAAGAAGTTCAGGACTTCTTTTTTCAATTTCTTTTTTACGATGCTGCAGCAGTTCCAGTAGGGCCGGATCCCGAAGGAGGGCCTGTTTAATTACCTCGGCTAAGCCGCTTGCATACTCCTTTTTCGGGAGGGACTGCAATACTTCGGGAAACACACGGACCTCCCGGGCAGGATAAAAACTTCCTAAAATGTTTTTATACCCCGCAAAATCTATACCGGTTTTCCCACCAAGGGAAGCATCTACCATAGAGAGCAGTGTAGTTGGCACAAGTATAAGCGGCACTCCACGCATATACATTGATGCCACAAAGGCAGTGATGTCGCAGACAACACCCCCACCGACGGCAATAAAGGTTGTATCCCGTGAAGCACCCACCGATAAGGCCCATTCGGCTATTTTCAACAGGGTCTCGGAGTTTTTGAACTGTTCTCCCGGAGGAAGCACATAATGCGGGTGTTTCGATTGAGGAAAGAGTTGTACCGTGTTTTCGTCGAATATAACTACAGCCGGTGTGCTTTTTTCAGAGACATCGGTTTCAGAGACCTCGGTTTCAGAGACCTTGGTTTCGATGTCCTCGGGGGCTTTTCTTTCCAGGTCTTTTTTTTCCGAATTCCCTTTTGAAAGCTTTTCATCTTCCGGGACATTGAGGGTATCATAGGTATGTATACTATCCGGAAACAAAACTTGAGAGCATCTATGTTCAAGCCGTATTGAAAAACTTTTCATGAAAAGGCGTTTATTCACCCAAATTGCGTACGATTGTACGGATAAACTGATCAATTATAGAGTAGTACCGTTTGTTGCCCTGTACCTCTGAAGCAACAATGCCTTTGTCTTTTAGCACGGCGAGGTGTTGTGAAACCACCGGTTGAGATTGATTTAATAAGCGCCACAGCTCGGTGACACAGGCCTCCTCCTGCTCAATTAGACAGAGGAGTTTTAATCTAACCGGATGACCACACACCTTTAATCTCTCGGCGTATGTTTCAATCATTGCATCTGAACAACATGTGTTTTCTACCATACTGTCACTACATTACACGGTATAAAAAATTTTTTCAAGCGAAAAATATATAAAAAATGAACGATATTAGCGTTATTTGGATGAAAGGTTACACTTGAAAGAGAGGAGTATATTGTTTTACTATAGATCTCGATGGAAACAATTTATCTTGACTGGGCCGCCACTTCTCCAATGGAGCCTGATATTGCTACTCAGATGGCCCAAATGTATGTACACACCTACGGGAATCCCTCTTCAGCACATTCCATAGGAAGAGAAGCACGGGAAATTCTTGAAAAATCCAGAAAACTCTGCAGCTCCTTGCTGAAGGTCGAAGCAGAACAACTTGTGTTCACCTCCGGCGGCACAGAGGCAAATACTATTCCCCTTCTTTCTTTACTCAGAAAAACTCCCACCGGCGAGATAGTACTCTCCTCTATTGAGCATTCCGCAGTATATGAACTGGGAAGTCTTTTCCGGAATTTAGGCTATCATGTTAAAGAGGTCTCCCCCGACACGGACGGGATTATTCGTCCCGAGGCCGTACGCAAAAAGTTAAGCCCTAAAACAATTGCGGTAGCGGTAATGCACGTAAATAATGAAATAGGAAGTATTCAGCCCATACAGGAAATTGCCCGGGAGGTTCGCAGCTTCGAAAATGAAAACTCATGCCGGATTCATTTTCATTGTGATGCGGTGCAGGCCCTGGCAAAGATACCGGTGTATCCTGAAGTTTTAGGGGCTGACTCCCTAGCTTTTAGCGGTCACAAGTTTCGCGGACCGAAGGGGACCGGCCTTTTATACACCCGGAAGAAAATCATCCCCCTCTCTTCGGGGGGTGGGCAAGAGTTTTCTATGCGCCCGGGCACGGAGAATATTCCCGGTATCTGGGCTTTTTGTGAGTCTTTAAAACAAAGAACCCATCAAATGGAAAAAGAGTATTCCCATGCCTGCGAGTTACGGGACACTCTATGGGAACAGGTGAAAGAGATCGAGGGAGTTGAGTTTTTTCCGGCGCAGCGAGGGGCTTTAGACTCCGCCTCGGAACTCTCCTATTCTCCCTATATAATCGCCCTTTCCCTAGCCCCTGTCCCTGGAGAGGTGTGTGCGAGGGTGCTTAACGACCGCGGAATTTCGATAGGTACCGGCTCTGCCTGTTCTTCAAATCGTGAAAAAAAGCGGGGACGGGTTATTTATTCTATTACTTCTGATGAAGAGATCGCCCGGGGAATCATCAGAATTTCCTTCGGACCAACTACCACAAAATCGGATATAGAGGCTTTTTCATACAGCCTAAAGCAGGAAATTAAATTGTTACGAAAAACAGTACGGCACAGGAGCCTCTAGATGAACGCTATTTTTCTCGTCAAATTTGGTGAGCTTTCTCTAAAAAAGGAAAACCGAAGTTTTTTTGAGAAGAAACTGAAAAAAAATCTTCGGCAAAACATTGAGGCCCGGGATGCACAAATTAAACATACAAACGGTCGTATATACGTAGAAACTCCTGAAGAGAACGAAGAACAGGTTACCCAGGCCCTTGCCCATACCTTTGGTGTCGTTGGTTTTTCGAGGGCACGGCGGGTCCAAAAAAATATTGAGATAATAAAAAAAGCTGCAAAAAAAGTAATAGATAGCTTGTGTGAGGAAGGGTCCATTCCCGCCGGCCCTGCAACTTTTAAGATTGAAGCTCGGCGTACGGATAAATCCTTTCCCCTAAGCTCTTACCAAATTGCCTGTGAAATTGGTGATTATCTTAGGAGCGAATTTGGTATGTTATCAGTCGACCTCCATTCACCGGATATAAGAATGTATATAGAGATTCGTGAAGAAGCCTTCATATACGGTAATCCTAAGAAAGGCCCTGCAGGACTTCCTGTTGGAAGTGCCGGAAAGGGAATACTGATGCTCTCCGGTGGAATCGATTCGCCTATTGCAGGTCATATGATGGCAAAACGCGGCCTTAAGTTGGATACTGTGTATTTCCATACCTATCCCTACACTTCCGAAGAGGCCCTGGATAAGGTAAAAAAGCTTGCCGGTATAATTAGCCCCTATCTTGTTGGAACAAACCTATTTGTTGTTCCCTTCACTGAAGCCCAGCTGCGAATCAATGAGCGAGCCCTTCCCCAAGAGGTTACGCTGCTTATGCGGGCGGCTATGGTCAAGATTGCGGAAAAAATTGCCCACCGCCAGCGGGCCCACTGTCTTGTGACCGGCGAGTCCCTAAGTCAGGTAGCAAGTCAAACCCTAGAAAGCATAACTTTTACGGGAAGTGCCTCGAATATGCCGATTTTCAGACCCCTGATGGGCCTTGATAAAGAGGAAATTATTCAAAGGGCCCGAGAAATCGGCACGTATGAAACTTCAATTCTTCCTTATGATGACTGCTGCACAATTTTTACCGCCGAACACCCGCTGCTTAAACCGAAGGCCGATCGTATGTGGAAAGCGTGGAACACTTTGGAAATTGAGAATTTTTTAGATGATGCTGCAGAGAGGGCGGAAAGACACTACATCCACCCCCGTTACCGTTAATCGGTGGAACCTGTTTTGACAGGGTCCTTTTTTGTACTCGACGAGGAAGCGTCGGAGGAGGTGTTCGAGGCGGAACTTTTCGTGTCCTTCGTATCCTTTTTCACCTCTTTAGTGCTCTCTTTTTTGCCTTGCCGGTTGTCTGTAACATAAAAACCGCTTCCCTTAAAGATAATTCCCGTACCTCCCCCTATTAAACGTCGAAGCGTTCCCTTACACTGGGGGCATGTTGTGAGTGGATCATCGGACATTGACTGAAAATACTCAAAATTATATCCGCAATCTTTACATTCGTAGTCGTACGTGGGCATTTCCCATGCTCCTTTTAGATTATATTGTAAATATACTCACCCTGGTAATCAGCGGGCAAGTAAAAAAAGCGGTGCCCCTCCTAAGCCCTGAAAGTTAAACAGTTAATCAGCTAAACATCTGATTAGTAGATCAGTGTAGTAGCTAGAACCTTAATCAAGGCGGACCGGTACACCGGCTTTCGACAAATCATTTTTTATGCCCCCCACGGTATACCCCTGCATATGCACCATTGACGCTATCAAAGCCGCATCGGCTTTTCCGTCGGTTAGCACGTCAATAAGATGACTGCTGCTTCCAGCCCCGCCGGAGGCAACCACCGGTACTTCCAGTGACGTGGATAGGATTCTGGTAAGGGGAATTTCGTATCCCTCTCGGGTTCCGTCGGCATCAATTGAATTAATGACTACCTCCCCCGCTCCCAGTTCAACCGCCCTTTGCGCCCATTCGAGAGCATCCAATTCTGTTGAAGTTCGCCCGCCGTTTATATACACGCGGTACCCCGAGGGCATAGTATCATCTTTTGCCGCATCCATACCCAGCACGATACACTGGTTTCCGAACAAATCAGCACCCTGCCGTATAATCTGCGGATTTTTTACGGCCTGACTATTTACACTTACCTTTTCCGCACCAGCAAGAATGACCCTCCGCATATCATCAAGGGAAGCTATTCCGCCGCCTACGGCGAAGGGGATAAAAATCTTTTCTGCGACCCGTCTTACCACATCAATCATGATACCCCGCTTCTCATGGGAGGCGGTGATATCGTAAAACACCAGTTCATCAACCCCCTGGCGGTAATACTCTTCAGCCATTTCAACAGGGTCACCTACTTCTATATTTCCTTTAAAACGTACGCCCTTTGTAGTTTTCCCGTCTTTGACATCAAGACACACGATCACTCTTTTTTGCAGCATGAATTACGCACCCTCAGTGAGAAAATTATGAAGCACCTTCAAGCCCCATTTTCCTGATTTCTCGGGATGAAACTGAACTGCCTGCAGATTATCCTTTTTTAGCGCCGCAGTAAAGGTAATCCCGTATTCGGATCTTGCTATAACAGCCGAAACTTCCTCCGGATCGGGGTAATAGGAGTGGACGAAATAAAATGAGGTATTATCGGGAATATCTTTGAATAACAGTGAAGTGCCTACAGGTGAAACCTGATTCCATCCCATATGCGGGACCTTTAGACCGCTGTTTCGAGGGAATCTGCGGGCAACACCGGATAGTAAACCGAGACATTCTGTTTCTTTTTCCTCCGACGTGCTTAACACTATCTGACTTCCAAGACAGATTCCGAGCATCGGCCGTTTACTGCTGAAATAGTCCCTCAAAAACTTATCAAGTCCCCTATTTTTTAATTTCTCCATTGCGGCTCCCGCTTCCCCAACCCCCGGAAAGATGAGGGTATCCGTATTTTCCAGTTCATCAGGTTGTGAAGAAATTATATATTCAGCCTCTACATATT
>Ga0209947_1001424_pt1 | contig 14083 bp, 16 predicted proteins | sample SalPonR2_B_D2_MG_FD_185706 | JGI IMG/M metagenome (GOLD analysis project Ga0209947, IMG submission 185706) | Salt pond soil microbial communities from South San Francisco under conditions of wetland restoration - Salt Pond MetaG R2_B_D2_MG... ... | reverse complement strand
ATATCATTAGAAATCATTTATAAACGATATATACATATCATATCATTAGAAATCATTTATAAACAATATATACATATCATATATTGTATCATTAGAAATCGTTTATAAACAATATATACATATCATATATTGTATCATTAGAAATCATTTATAAATAATATATACTTAGTATATATAGAACATAAGAAGAAACAATATATATTTAGTAGATATAAAACATAAGAAGAAACAATATATACTTAGTAGATATAAAACATAAGAAGAAATCATTTATAAACGATATATACTTAGTACATATTGTATAAGAAGAAATCATTTATAAACAATATATACTTAGTAGATATAGAACATAAGAAGAAATCATTTATAAACAATATATACTTAGTAGATATAGAACATAAGAAGAAATCATTTATAAACGATATATACTTAGTACATATTGTATAAGAAGAGACGATATGTACTATTCGAATTTTGTAAAAGAAATTATGTAATACACATAATTTGTTTAAATTTAGTTTTTTATTAGTTTTAGGAATCAATAACCAACCAATGATCTGCCAAGTTCAGTTAGTTCAGGACTAGTTAGATCAGGAACGTTTGGTAAAGGCTTTCCCCAAGTCTGTGGTTTTAAACCAAACAATCGTGGTGTGTGAGGCCAATGTGTCGTCATTCTCATGGTTTCAAAGAATTTTATTCTCTTTCTTATAGAATTTGGAGTGCATCTATCTCTTTTTGTCATGCATACATAAACTATATTCCTAAAATTGGGAGAAGTTCGTTGTTTCATTGCTTCTTGTCCACAATGAATAGTTCTAGAATCCCATAACACAACACTGCCAGCCGGACATTCGATAGTTCGTTTATTGCAACCCTTATTAGTATAGAAAGATCTCTCTTCGTCGTTAAGTTTGTACCAGTTGGCTTTCTTAGTAATTCGGAATTCTTCTTGAAATTCTTTGTGATACTTGTGACTTTTCTCTAAAATAGTTAAAGAAGCGTCTCCTGGGTTGATATCATATGCAGTTACCCATCCTTGAACACATTCAAATTCGGGGTTTGTAAAACTCTGATCTGTGTGAAACCATTCCTTTCTATACCAACCAAGTCTTGTTATTTCTGGAGGAAAATGGAAAGCTACTCCGTCAAAGCTAGTTACTAGATCACTATTATCACAATTCCATATGGTTGAGAATATGTTTACAATTTTAGGGTTTTGTCTTACGTTCCATACATATTGTGCGTGTCCGATTTTCCAGTGCTGGTATAACATTGAGTGCATTGGTAATAATCCTCTATAAGATCTAAAAGTTGTTGAATTCGTTCTATCAATAGGAACTTCAAAGTTCTTTGTCAAGTATTCTAAAGTGTTCCATGCTCCGTCTTGCATATCTTTTATTTCTTTCTTATCGAGAACATTAGGCACTATTGCTACACCATATTTATTCAATTTTCTAGGCAAATCTTGTAGATTTTCTACTTTGAACTTGTCGAAACGATAATTCTCCATCAATACGTACGTGTATATGATTACTTTCATAAGAAATCATATTTGTCAATTTCCCTTATATATACAAATTACTTACATATGTAAGTAACTTTTTTTTTATTAACACTTTTTCTCAAGTTCGAGATGTACTGGAATGTCTCTATCGTTGGAATCCTTTTCGTATACTGTTTTTTCTCTTTCACGTCGTTCTATAACATATAACATAACGATTCCTGTTAACATAATAGTAGATAATGAAATACCAATACAAGAAATACCAATAAAAATAACACAGAAAATGTAAAAATCGATAATACCACATTTTTCGTTAGTCAAAACATAATCAAAGTATGCGTCATTGTTAGTACTGATAGAGTACTTAAAAGTGTGACCGAGGGTAAATTTTGACAAGTGCAAGTTGCAAGAAGAAGCTGAATCGCACTGACCTACATACTCATCATCAATAAACCCCTTTATTATTATCCACGTATTGTAACTGTATGAATTGCTATTTCTGATAGTCTTATCAATATCAGAAATATCTACTTTCAAAGAGCTACACATTCCATAATCTTCGATTTGAATGATGCTGTCGGAAGACACAAAGACCTGATTTACGTCAGAACATTCAATATATGAGATTAAAAACAGGATAGTTACAAAGAGTACTTCTCCGGAAATAGCCATATGTAATGTAATACAAAGGTTTAACATATACTATAAAAATAAGAAACTTGTCATTTCTAGACTTCAGTGTACATATTGTATCATTAGAAATCATTTATAAACGATATGTACATAGTACATATTCTATCATTAGAAATCATTTATAAACAATATATACTTAGTACATATTCTATCATTAGAAATCATTTATAAACAATATACACTTAGTACATATTGTATCATTAGAAATCATTTATAAACAATATGTATATAGTATATATTGTATCATTAGAAATCATTTATAAACAATATACACTTAGTACATACTCTATCATTAGAAATCATTTATAAACAATATACACTTAGTACATATTCTATCATTAGAAATCATTTATAAACAATATACACTTAGTACATATTCTATCATTAGAAATCATTTATAAACAATATATACTTAGTACATATTCTATCATTAGAAATCATTTATAAACAATATATACATATCATATATTGTATCATTAGAAATCATTTATAAATAATATATACATATCATATATTGTATCATTAGAAATCATTTATAAACAATATATACATATCATATATTGTATCATTAGAAATCATCTGTTACCATAAAAAATACCAACTAAAGAATGCAGGTGTATATTTTGTTTTGTAAGCAGGTGTTCCGTCTCCTTTGAGAACGTTTTTGTGTCTATTTCTATAATCTCGTCTTCTATCTTTATCCAGATGGTTTAAATGTTTCCACTCACCACCTCCCATATGTACGGGAACGCGATCTTCGTAGTGTTCATATCTACGATCTCCAAAAGATACTCTTTTTATCTTTCCCGAAATAGGTACTAAAGCTGTATATTTCTTGTTTCCGGTTTTTGGTACTATAAATTCTGTACCTTTCGGTAAATACATTTTATATATCTACACTTTATGTTTTAAAATTACATAAGTTATATGTAATTGTATAGATTACTGTAAAGATATTTACTAATCTAACGTATTTTCTAATAGATCTTTACCGTCTTCTTCAGAATCGGAAGGAGTGTCTTCTGAAGTATTTCCCAAGACATCCTTTGAAATTACATCTGAAAATCCGTTTTTCTCCATGAAACTACCTACAGTATTCTTGACTTCAGGATCAGCAAATACCTTGGAAATATTTGATATAGCATCTTCTATATTGTCGCAATTTTGAAATTTTCCCATAATATTTCCAAAAACCTTCTGTGTGTCTTCACTCTGAATAAACCCTTTAGCAGAATCCATCATTTTGTTGGGATCAGGAGTGTTTCCTTCCGCATCTTTGATTCCTGTAGAACCTAGAACGGTTGAAAACATATTCATGAGTCCACTCATTGCATTGTTCTTTCCTGAATTCATACCAAGTACTCCCTTGAAATAGACTATTCTATCGTTAATCATTCTCTTATAGTCAGGATCTATCACTACCACAGACAATAGCTGATAGAATCTAAGCATAAATGTATCCGGGTGATATATTTGTGGATACTCTTCCTCAAGCTTCTTTCGCAAAACCTTGGATTTCTCAGGGTTGGTTTCCATTACCATCTGATCATCGATAAGCTTTTCAGCAATATCCGAATTTTCGATAGAGATTTTATAAATTTCGGAAGCTTTCAACACTGGTAATTTTCTCTTCATTTTACCAAAGACAAGAGACACATCCTTATTGAATAGCCATTCGTCATCACTCTTATCTTCTACATTCTTAAAAATATCGAATGATTTCTTCTCGAAGAAATCTCTTAGTATATCTACATGAATTCTTCTGCTATCTGGTCTGTAGCTTCTTTTATACCCATTGTAGAATTTACGAACCGTATTCTTAGAATTCTCTAAAATGTTCGTATTTCTTTCGGAAAACTCCAATATTCTATCTGTAATACAGAATAGAGAAGAAAATGCTTCGTCCAATTTAGCATTTGAATAATCCATTTCGTTCTTTTATTAAATTATTATTACTTTAAGCTTTTAGTTGTATACATAAATGTTATATTCGGAATTACCTAGAAGATATGTAGTAAGAAGAAATACGGGCAAACCTTCAGTTTCGTATGGTGCAATTGTATATGCAAAAGACACTAGAAGATGGTGTCTAGTACAGAGAATGTATTCCCCTGAATGCATAGAATTGATGAAAGGTATATATAATCACTCTTCTATATCTGAATATAAAAGTGGTCTTTCTGAGAAAGAATGCGAAATATTTAAGAATCTCTTAAAAGTATCATCTTTTGATGAATTTAAAACAATATATGCAACTGTTATAATGAACTGTAAATGTGAAATTCCATATAGAAAATTTCAAGACTGTAGGCATATACTTGAAAAGGAGTTAGAAAACTACACTGCTAACTATAAAACTACAGAATGGTTATGGCCAAAAGGCAAGATAAACACGAAAGAGACACAAAGAGATGCGGCCGTAAGAGAATTTCGAGAAGAGACAAACATTTATGAGCCTCTTCAACTTGTTTCTAATTCACCTATAACAGAATCATATCAAGCTGTCAATGGAATAACGTATCAGACTAAATGCTGGTTATTTACTATCGATAAAGAAGTATTGCCTAAATTGAAGAATCGAAAACCAAGAGAAATAAAGAAATGTGAGTGGTTTGATTATAATGAAACTCACAATCTTCTGAGAGAATCCAAGAAAACAACACTTGTACAAGCTAATAAACTTTTAAATATGCCATAATAAATATGGAAACCAGCTGTCAACGAAAAGGAAATGTAATAGGCATGGCTATTTGGTTTGCAGTAATAGCTGTCATATCTATAATAATTCTTGTCTTTTGGAAACCTGAGATTGTTCAGAAGAAAGATGTAAATGGAGAACCTATAGACGAAATAGATTCGCCTAAGATAGTTTTGGCTTCTTTTATTGTATCATTGACTTTTATCATAATCATTTATTTAGTGACTTCGTCTAAAGTGTACAATAGAGAATATCCTTTAATGTGTAAAAATTCCACTTGCTTTCAATTACCAAACAGTTGTTCAACTTCAAAAATATGTGAAGATAATTACAGATGTAATCTACAAAAGTAGATAACAAAATTTAAAATCAAATAAAATGTTTTATTTGATGTTTATTGCTCCGAGGTTTTTCTTATAGATGCAGTCTTTTGTTTAAATGTTTCAAACGAATCTCTTTCAATTCTTATCTCTTCGTAATGTTCTGCAGAAAGACAAAATTCTAACATTTCATATAAATCATCGCAAGCAAGAGTCTTGTCTTTATATTCAAGATACGGTTCACTGTTTGTTTTTACAAAAGATACTTCCACCAACACCTTCAAAACCATATCTATCCATTCCTTTTTTATGTAGTTCTTATAGTAAAGTGTTATCATTTAGATATATAACATATAGTTTTATGTTATAGTTGTTATTTATAAGTTTAGAAAAGAGTACCTGGTAGTTTGCCGGACACATTTGCGTTCCTGACGCGAGTCTTTGCATGCTCTCCAATGTACTTCTCCTTTCTAGAGGATAGGTACTCGAGATACGCAGTAAGGAATGAACCCTCCATCTCAAGAGTGTCAGTAAGCTGAGCACGTTCAGCCTCCATTGTCTTATCGTTAGATAGAAGAAGACCTGCACGATTGCCAAGAATGCTACGAATCTCTGTTGGGTCCTTGATGGTGTTTAGAGACGTAAGAACTTGCAGATCAGAGTAAGTCATATAGTTGGGGTTTGATGGATGCTGAGTCTTAGACTCCCTCATAATAGCCTTTCGAGTCTTATCGGTCGCATTCTTAAGCTTCTCGTCAAACTTCTTTCTAGAGCGTCGAGACATCTCATCAAAATCACTCATTCCAAGAGTGTTTACCATATCAGGGTACGGTCCTAGATACTGACCGTTAGACCAAGTACCAATTCCGGAAGTACTGTTCATCACTTCGTCAATCTTTGACCTGGAAATGTAATTACCAAGATCCTGCTCCGTAATAATGAGGTTACGCTTCTCAAGCTCTGTATCCTTGTTCTCGTTCTTGTAATCTCGGTTGGCTCTCTTGTATTGATCCGTAACACGAGCAAGCTTGATAAGATACTTAACCTTGAGATTTCTAGCAACCTCTGGTGGAGGCTGAGCATGAGAAGCCATGCGAGCCTGAATAGACAGAATAGTCATTAAAGGTGTAAGAACTCCCGAAGTAGCGATACCCTTTACTGGTCCATCAGGAGTAGAAACTCCCTTGAACATAGTAAGACGGTCAATGATGTAGTTGCTGTTTCCAGAAGGAATCTGAACAGGCTTCCTCGTTGGAAGCTGAACGTCACAGTTCTGAGTAGCACGAAGACGATCAGCAGCTCTTCGATCTAGAAGATCTCTAGCAGATTCAATGGATGCAGCATCGAAAGTTCCGATGATGTCTCGAGCATTCTCAAACATACGAACAAACTTTGCCTTGTACATAAGAGGAACCTTGAAGCCCTGTCCGGTAGTTCTTCCGGGAACCTTCTCTGACTTCTTAAGCTTCTGAAGTGTCTTAATGTAATCTTGTTGAAGCTTCTTAATATCCTTCTTGGTCAACTGAGGATCCTCATCGAGAGTATCTCCGTTGTAAAGGATGCTTCGAGGAATGTTGAGGTTACGCTTCTCAGGACCCTCTGCAACAATTCCTGTAATGTTAAAAAGTGCATCTCCGGTTTCTGCCAAAAGATCCACTTTCTTCTTGAAAACTGCCTGCTTGATCTGCGAGGACTTCTTTCCAGGGTTCTCCTTCATAAATTGTTTTACGCTCTTGAATTGTGTGTTAGCCATTCTATACTATCCTTTACATAAAAAAGTGAAGTTTTAGACGTATGTCATTTAAAATAGTCAAAAATAATAAATTATATAATGATCTAAAGTGTCTAAACGTGATTACTTAAAATTAAAATGTCGGTGCGTGGGGGGAAATCATCTGATACTGCTACATGGGATCTCAGCTCTGCTACAGAGTTGCAAAAGAAAATTCATTTCGTTAAAAATGAAGAAGAGGTATATTCTTCCTATAACAACGAGAGAGTAAAAGTTTCATGGAGCACCACAACTAAAGAGAGTATGTCACAACAAAAAATAGATGAATCTTTTAAGTTCGATATAAACAAGAAACATGATTATTTAATATCTACTTCAATACATCAAAATATTCCAAAACTTATACTTACAGAGGAAGCTATTAATGATGGAATAGAGATATGTTGGCCTCATAATTTCGGCCACGTAATGATTAAGAGTGCAAGTTTTAATATAGACGATAAATCCTTTTCTTTTGAAAGTTCTTATTTAGATTGTTATTCACAATTTATGATGAAGGATAAGATAGGATTTGAGATGATGTATGATAAAATGGTTGGAAACGTTCCAGAATTGGAAGCATGGAATACTCGCCTTCCAGCAACTACTCTTCGAATTCCTCAGCCATGGTTTTATAGCTGGGGAGACCCTTGGGCTTTTCCTATCTGCAAATCACAAGATACCGATCTTTCTCACGTATATACTACAGAACGTATTGTGTTTGATATTTTGAGAATGAGGAGAAAATTAGAAGATGGTTCGTACGAATTCTTGTATCCTGAATCGTCTCTCTTCGTAAACGTAAAAGAGGAGACTCCTAGCTTCGATTCTCCTTCTCTCATTGCTAAGTATGGAAAGGTTAATACGGGTGATAGAGAACACCAACAAAAGAATTCTTCTCCAGTTGTGTTTGGTATCGATACAGTACATGTCGAAAGTACTAATACCGAACATTACGGTAAAACTGCAAATTTGATATTAGAAGAGAGAAATCCATGCATCGCGCTTTTCTGTATGGCAAAAGAGAAATGTACAAACAATAACCCTTCTAATTACACTACCAACTCTCAAAACGTATATTCTGGGTTTAGCCCCATTTCTAAGATAGAATTGGTTCACGGATCCACTACTAGATTTCCAAAGACTGAAAGTGAATTCTTTTCATACGATGAAGTGTGGGAGAATTTTCCTTCCGCACCTCGTGAAAATGGATATTTTGCTATGTGTTTCACTAAAGATATAGGACAACCAGAAGTTTCTATTAGTAGATCTTTAGGGTCGCAAAACAGTAAGTTGTATGTAACTCTTTCAAATACTGATCCTTCAGAACAGTTTAGAGAACGCAGTAAAAGACTTAAGAGTGACAGCTCTGGAAGAAAGAAGTACCAAACATTAGAAGAGACTAACGTTCGAAAGGATACGAGAGAATTTCACGTTCAAACTGTTTTAATGATTATAAGAGAAATTCAATTTAGTAGAAATGAAAATGGTATTATGACCAAATGTCGAATTGTAGAGTGATTAGTAATAAAAACAATATACAATATTGTTTTTTTTAAGCAGCAGGAGAACATTGGCAACTAACATAAGATGTTTTGATGGGTTTCTTACTCTTTTCCATAGTAAATATGTCTTTTTCTCCAGAAGAAAGTATGTAATCAACTATATACATAGATTCTCTTTCTTCAATAATCAATGAACTCAGTTGTGATGAACCAATCATTCTGATAGCTCTTTCGATTATTCCTTGACCAAACAGATCCATGTTATTGGAATGTTGAAATGTATAACTATTTTTTATTTTGTCAATATACTACTAAGTAGTATATTTTTATATATGTTTTTGGAAAAATTCTTTATGGAGATCTTAGCTCAGTAAACTGACTCGTGGAGGGTGGAGTCACAACACGAGGTTGTGGAATATCAAATGGTGAAGCTGGTTCAGTTCGAGTACACGATGTTGGAGTATCATCATCAAAAGATGGAATCGTCACACTGTCAATATCAGAAGTTGTTTCTGTAGCAGCAGAAGTGCTAGCAGTAGAACTGTTCGTTAGCTCTCCAAGACGAATAGTGTTTCCGTTCTCATACTCCTCTGCAAATCGAACATACTCCTCTCCAAGCATCTCCATAGCCATTCTGTACTGAGAGACGTTTGAAGCGACAATACGAGGAACGTTTGGAACGTTAGCAACCATCTTCTTAGTGTTCCTAGAAGGCGGATCCTTGTTCATAGTCTTTGCACCCTTTCCATCCTTCTTCATATTGTCTACGTCAATATAGGATCCAGGCTTCAAATTCTCAAGGCGAGTTTGAAGAGTGATGTGATTGCCTCGAGCAGTCTTCTTCTGCTTCCTCACATCGCTAGGTTTGTTAACGCGAATAGTTCTCAAATGATTCTTAATAGCTACCACATCAGAAAGTACAAAAGGCGACTTATGTTTGTCAAGACCAGCATTCTTAAACTCTCTAACTTCTCGGAGCTCACTCTGATAGCGGTCGTATACATCTTGTCGAAAATTGGGACTCTCACGGTTGACGAAATCCGGTGAGTAATACATCGAAGCCATGTGTCTTCGCAGGAAAGCCTCTCCATCTTGAACCTCCTCTCCCTTAAAAGTAAAGGTATTGTTTCTGAATGAATTCAAGAGATTCTCCTGAGTTCCTGAAACTCGAATACTAGGAATGTAAAGAGTGTGAGACTTGTTCAAATAAGTCTTCTCGTTTGTCCACTTAGTCTTGGCTCCCGTTAGAACAGCGTCGTTAGGAGTTGTGTTCTCTCCCTTGATGTTAGTATAAGTGTTTCGAGTGCACGCGCGCTCGTAAATCTTCTCAGTCCAGCGTGGGTAGTTCGTTTCGGTACTCATTGTATTCCTTTGTGAGAATTATTATGTATTTAGACTTTTGTCATTAATCATTTTATCAATATATCAGAAAGTAAATAATATAAAAGGGTATATTATTTTGATTTTTTAGAGAATTGAAGAAATAACGTAAAGTGTAATAATTTTCTTCAATTCTTCTGGAAAATCATTGAAGGTATACGTTACACCTTTTCCATTCTTATTAGGTTTACCATTATATGTAGTACAAGATATGTTTTCTCCGTTTATATTTTCATGGTGAAATATGAGAGCTAATATTATTTCTGACTTTTTCTTGTCAAACATGTTTATATTTGAAGAAATTGTAGAATATATAGAAGGGTCAAAAGTAGTACTTTTGGCGATGCTGTTGAGCTTATCGTATAGAGGAATCATCTTGAATTTTCGAAAATTTCTATATACTAAGTCATATTTCGTATTACAATTGTATTCTTTTTCTTACTAACAAAATTCATTTTAACCTGTTCTGTAGGAGTTTCTTCTCTACGCTTTAAAACTTCTTCTTTTGAAGTCTCTTTCTCTACTTTAACAGGTTTTTCTATCGAATCAGTACTTATATAAGGATTACTGTGACGAAGTTTATACGAATTTTTTGCTAAGTTTTTATTAATCCATATAATTACATTTTTCGTATTAGTTATTCCGTCAAAATTTGGTCTTGGATTGAAAATATCGATTTCGTCTTTCTTTAATTTTGTTTTCATTCCTTTTACCCAAACACTACTTGGTATCATCAAAACCATAGGAAACCATAAATTCATTTCTTTCATGACAGAAGGATACTTTCTGAATACATTATCTATAACTTCTCTGCTTGCAGTAGGTAAGTGTTCATGTATAAATTCTATATTAGAGCGACCTTTTATTTTATCTTTGAGATCATTCAATTCGTTTTGAATAAATTTGTGGCAATGACCACAGTTGTTAGATGTTAAAAGTATAAGTCTATGTTTACCTTTTACATAACGATTCTCGCTATTTTCCGATTTCGTTTGTCTTTGTCCCATTTTTTATCAGTCTTCACTCTTTATGCAATATTTTCACTCAACCATTTACATGTTTGTTCGTAACCTCTTATAACCATTTCATATTTTTCTTCTTCAGATGTAGTAAACCCTACAGGATCCAATGAATAACCAACTAATTGTATATGTTTACATTTATCACTTGATTTTTCTATATGTTGTATTCTTAATTCAATCATACTAGCTATTATTATACGTTCTAAATATTTAAAAACACTGTTTTCGGGTGATTCTTCATCATCTATCTTTTCTTGTATATAGATACCTATTACGTCCTTCTTTCCATCATCGCATATGTTTACTGGATAAGGGTTTCCAAGAGCTCCATCTATAAGTACTTTGCCAGCATGTACTTGTTTGTGAAAGAGACCTGGTATATTACATGAATAAAGAACCGCTTTTACAACATTTAAATCTGGTTCTGTATGTCTATCTATATAACAATTTTGAGTATGATTATATCTCTTTTCTCCTATATTTACAGATACAACAGTAAATTCTATACCAGTTGCTATATATAGTTGTTCCATAGTTAATAGCATTCCAAACTTCTTTACAGTGAAAGTGTTTAATATGTTTTCTAGACTGTTTTGAGACATGAGACCATGATTTTGCATTATAGATGAAATAGTTATATTGCTTACATCTGGAAATACATCATACTGAAGACATATATCTATAATTTCTATCAATGTGTAACCAAGTATTAACAAATAAGAAAGTATAGCACCTGCTGATACTCCAACATACTGTTTTACATTCGATAAAATGTCTTTATTTTCTAAACATATTAGAGATCCTATTTCTAGAAATGCTTTGACTCCACCTGGACCTAAAACAACAGCTTGAGGTTTCCAAGAAGAACTCATTTTTAATACATTTTGATGTTCTTAGATTTCTGGAAAATACACAAGTATTTGTGTATTTATTTATTTTATTTTGATATATTAGAGAGTTTCGCTAGGGACATACGTTTTCGTTTGTCCTCCCAAGAACCCTTCTACACTAGAGGTGTCCATTTCTCCAGATCCTGAAGGTTGCGAAGAAGGCTCTTCAGGATTAGAAGTATTAGAAAGTGGCTTATGATCAGAAGTTTGGGAAGATTGATCATACTTCTTCTCAATAATATTCATGCACTCCTCGAAATTGGCCACGAGATTCTCGTCCTGTCTAAGCTTATTAAGAGTATCGGTCTGAACAAGCTCATCACCTTTCATAGCGATCTGAGTAACGATAGAACTACGAAGTTCAATTTGAAGACTTAGACTTGGTCCACAGTAGACACTCTTAAACTTAATAACAGGTACAATAGTGAAAGATGCACCCTCAAGCTTAGAATGTTCGATGGTTCTCTTATCCATTCCGACGAAAGACGTGAAAGGCTTAACCTTTACAATTACAGATGGCTTCTTACCAGGAACAATCTCTCCAGCGCTGTTCTTAGGCCTTCTAACGATATTCTTGTAGCTTCCACCCATTTGATTGGGATTATAGTACTCGTGTCCAAGAGACTTCATATAAGGAGCAATTGTGTTTCTGGTGGCTTGGTAAACCTTAGCAAAAGTATCAATGTTTGCCTTCTCCCTAGGGTCATCCTCACTGTACGCAAGATTGACAGTCGGAGAAAAAGTTCCATCTCTACCTCTAGAAATTCCGTAAGGAACTTTCACAGGATCAAACTCGACATTAAAGTCGTTGACAGAAGGTCTATCTTCCGTACCATAATTGTATTCAAGTGACATAGTCTTATACACTCCCTTCTTTCCGTCGGCACCTTCGTACTGATACTCCTTGGGAGCGTAACACTTTACTTTGTTAGGATCAAATTCTGAATAATGAATATACGATTTCTCCTTCTTTGGCATAGTAACGCTGATGTCGTTGACGTTTGAGTTAATAGATTGCATTATATTTTAGGTAGTGTAATAGGCTTCTTGTAGCTTGTTAAAATGTTAGTAAGAATATTTACTCTATAAATATTGTCATTTTACTGTTTATCAGTATAAATGTTGTTATCTCATAATTAAATTATGAAAGGTGTTATAAGACAAGCACTTAGAACACATAAAAATCTATGCTCTTCGTCTATTATATTAGGTGAAAGACTCTTCAACACATTTGACGAAATAGATCTGAGCAAACTAATAGTCACTACTCACAAAAATAGATACGTTGGTTTCTTTAGCAATTCTTTCAACGATAAACTCGATAAATTATTGTTGTATCATGTATCATTTAAATCTTCTATATTTGAAGACACTAAAGAATCTCTATTAAAATTAATACAAGAAGGATTACACAACGAATTAGTTCATAACATAAAATTGGAAGACGAAGACAAGAAATCTATTCAAAGAGAATATGAAAGAGAGATAACGGCTACTTATATAGAAATAACTAGAAATAAAGACTTTGAAGAAGCGTATGATAGTATAATACATTATGAACAAAAACTATTTAACACAACTAACCTACCAAATGTGTACCTTAGAAATAAAATATGTAATGTATTTATTCCTATTAAATTTTCCAACAACCCCAATCCTGTAGTTAGATGTTTTTCTTTTGAAGAAGTATTAAAATTGTACAGTACCGAAACTGTTCCTTTGCAAGTAAAACAAAGAATAAAATATAAGTATTTTAAAGAAATTCTCTTATATTATTCATTTCAAGAATAGATTTTACATATACAACTTTGTGTAAAGAATATATTCTATAAGTTGTTAATGTAAAAAGAATAAACTATTCTTATACAGAAATAAAAACTATACGTATAGTTTTTATATAACTTTTTACTTCAGTTAATCACTTAGATTTCGAAAATATATTATATAAGTTGCTATATATTCTAACAATATTGTATATCTACTGTTTCTGGAAGCGTTTTATTCTTAAAAGATCTCTTCATATATATGTAAATCAATTACATATATCGTTTATAAATGATTTCTTCTTATGCAATATGTACTAAGTATATATCGTTTATAAATGATTTCTTCTTATGCAATATGTACTAAGTATATATCGTTTATAAATGATTTCTTATGATAGAATATATACTTTGTATATATCGTTTATAAATGATTTTTAATGATACAATATGTACTATGTATATATCGTTTATAAATGATTTCTTCTTATGCAATATGTACTAAGTATATATCGTTTATAAATGATTTCTAATGAT
>Ga0209947_1001421_pt1 | contig 14090 bp, 13 predicted proteins | sample SalPonR2_B_D2_MG_FD_185706 | JGI IMG/M metagenome (GOLD analysis project Ga0209947, IMG submission 185706) | Salt pond soil microbial communities from South San Francisco under conditions of wetland restoration - Salt Pond MetaG R2_B_D2_MG... ... | reverse complement strand
ATGTTTCCAGCGCGATCAGAACCTCGTTCACCGCGATGACCACGGCAGCCGCGATGGCGTTGATACGCAACAGGCTGACCCGTTCGACATGCACCCCCGCGGCACTGACAATGGGCACCACACGATCCAGCATGTCCCGTTCGCGCCGAATGCCGATCACCATGACCCCCAGAAAGACCACAACCAGCCCTGTCAGAACTCGTTGCGTCAGAAGCGGATCGTTCATCCAAAGCTGCAACGCGGCCAAACCAAGAATGACGCAGACCGGCCATCTCAACATGCGCGGCTTGCCTTGATCCACATTGCTCAACATCGCCGCCGCCTGCGGCAGATTGCGCCAGATCGCATAGGCCTCGGCAACCACGACGGCCAGCACGAAAGCCCTGTGCGGCTCAACCTCCAGATGGGTCAGACCGACCCACAACACCAGCATGATCAGCACCGGCAACAGAGTGCGCGGACGGATCGGCGGTATTGAATTCGCGGCAAGCCAAAGACGTCGGGGCAGGTTCATCAACATGGCCCCGGACCTAGCCGCGAAATCAGGCCAAATCCGGGCGTTGCCTTGCACTTTCAAAGACACCCCCGGCACAGCGCCGGTCAGGCATCCTCGTCCTGCGTGCCATGCTCGCGAAAGACCCGGCCCTGCGCCATGAAGAACACGAAGATCGCCGCCGTCAGGCCGAATGTCTTGAAATACACCCACATCTCTTCGCTCATCAGCCGCCAGACCACCTCGTTCAGGATCGCAAGACCGAAGAAAAATGCCGCCAGACGACGGGTCAGGATCATCCAGCCTTCATGGGTGAGCGGCATCATGCCATCCATCACGTATTGCAACCATGACTGACCGCGCAGCAGCCCGGCCCCCAGAACCCCGGCAAAGATCAGATAGATGATCGTGGGCTTCATCTTGAAGAATCGCGGATCGTTGAACCACACGCTCATGCCCCCGAAGACGATGATCAGCACCGCGGTCACCGCCTGCATCCGCGACAGATGCCCGGTCAGCCACCACAGCACCCCCATCGCCAGCAGAAACACAGGAATGAACCCTGCCGTGACCACGATAAATCCATCATACTCGGTGCCACCGAAGGTAAAGATCCGGTCCTTGAGCATCAGATACGCTGCGAAAAACGCGATGATCGGCCCCAGTTCAAGGCCGGTCTTCACCAACGGATTGATCTTATTCTCGCTCATCTCTGCTCCTCTGGTCACCTGGTCACCTGCCCAAGCGCGTCGGTGCAGGCCCGTGGCATCACGTCAAGAGATCTGCACCGATGCCGCCAAGTGCTGATATTTCACCTATCACAGCCCCCGGCGCAATCAATGGCATATGGGCATGGCACTGTGCCACAGGGCGTTTCCGGATCGGGCGGCGGGTCAGCGCGATGCAGCGCCCTCTGGATTATGCTAGGCTGTCATATCGACCGGATTCGCAGGCGGGGACGGTATGTTCGACCACGCGCTCGACATAATCACCGACGAGCTTTCCGGCACCTTTGCCGCAGTCTCGCCACTGGTGTCGGGGACACGGCTGATCGCGGCGGTCCTGCTGGGCGGCGTGATCGGACTGGAACGCGAGCGGCTGCAAAAACCCGCGGGTCTGCGTACGCATATGCTTGTGGCGATGGCCGCCTGCCTGTTCATCCTCGTCAGCCAGCAACTCGCCGCCCTGCCCTTTGGCGCACAAGACGCCCTGCGCATCGATCCCTTGCGCCTGATCGAGGCCGTGACCGCCGGTGTCGCCTTTCTGGCCGCCGGTGCGATCTTCACCTCCCACGGAAAAGTTCACAACATCACCACCGGCGCGTCGATGTGGCTGGCGGGTGCCATAGGTCTGGCATGTGGCGCGGGGCAGATGCCACTTGCGGCGATGGCAACCGTAATCGTGCTTGCCGTGCTGTTCGTGCTGCGGTTGGCTGAGCCGAAAGCCAACCGCGATACGCCCTCACCCGACGAGTGAGTCAGGCGCGCTCAAGCCCGGTCAGGGCCGCGGCGAAGTCTTCGGGATCGAACGGCGCCAGATCGTCGATCTGCTCACCCACGCCGATCGCATGGATCGGCAGCCCGAACTTGTCGGCCAGCGCCACCAGCACACCACCCTTGGCCGTACCGTCCAGCTTGGTCATCACCAGCCCCGACACATCGGCCAGTTTCTGAAACGTTTCGACCTGGCTCAGGGCGTTTTGCCCGGTGGTGGCATCCAACACCAGCAGCGTGTTATGCGGCGCACTGGCGTCTTTCTTGCGGATGACCCGGACGATCTTGGCCAGTTCTTCCATCAGATCGGCGCGGTTCTGCAAGCGCCCGGCCGTGTCGATCATCAGAAGGTCCGCGCCATCGGCCTGCGCCTTTTCCATGGCGTCGAACGCAAGGCTGGCCGGGTCCGATCCTTCAGGCGCGGTCAGAACAGGCACACCGGCCCGGTCGCCCCAGATCTGCAACTGCTCCACGGCGGCCGCGCGGAATGTGTCACCCGCGGCGATCACCACACTCTTGCCCGCCGCCTTGAATTGGCTGGCCAGCTTGCCGATTGTGGTCGTCTTGCCCGATCCGTTCACCCCGACCACCAGCACCACCTGCGGGGTCTTGGGGTAGATCGGCATGGGCCGGGCGACCGGCTCCATGATCCGGGTGATCTCCTGCGCCAGCAACTCCTTGATTTCCTGACCGGAAAGTTTGCGGCCCATACGACCTTCAGCCATGTTAGCGGTAACGCGCAGCGCGGTATCAACCCCCATATCCGCCGAGATCAGCAACTCTTCAAGCTGCTCCAGCATGTCGTCATCCAGCACGCGCCGCACGACGGTCTTGGCCTCCTTGCGGCCCAAGAGACGCCCCAGAAGACCGGGCTTTACGGTGTCTTGCGCCGGGCTAGCCACATCATCGACGGGGATTTCCTGCGGCGTCGGCGCGGGTGCCGGATCAGGCGCGCGCACCGGCACCTCCTGCGGAGATCTGTCGGGCCATTCCTGCGGCGGCATGGCTGGCGCTTCCGAGGGCGGTTCGGGAACCTCCTCGGGGGCAGGTTCGGGCTCGGGTTCGGGCACAGGCTGCGGCTCTGGGGCCGGTTCAGGCTGCGGTTCCGGCTGCGGCTCTGGCTCCGGCTCTGGCTGCGGCTCTGGCTCCGGTTCAGGCTGCGGTTCCGGCTCCGGTTCCGGCATTGGCTCGGGCTCAGGCTCAGGCTCAGGTCTTGGCTCCGGGCGTGGCTCTGGCGCAGCAAGCACCTCTTCCTCGACACCATCCTCCATGATCGCGTCCAGACCGTCCTCGATCTTCGAGGACGATTTGAACAGCCGTTCCTTGAGCTTCTTGAAAAACGCCATGCGGCCTCCGATACCGTCTCAATCCTCACCTAATGCGGATCGGCGGGATTTGGAAGATGCAGGCGACTGTCAGATCTCGTCGGGGAAATGCTTCATCGTCAGACGGATCGGATTCGGCGCCGCCTGTCCCAGCCCGCAGATCGACGCATCGCCCATCGCCTGACAAAGCTCTTCCAACAGCGGCTGGTCCCATGTGTCGGCCTGCATCAGCTTGACCGCCTTCTCACATCCGACACGGCAGGGCGTACATTGTCCACAGCTTTCATCCTCGAAGAACCGCAGCATGTTCAGCGCCGCCGCCTTGGCGGAATCCTTATCCGACAGCACCACCACCGCCGCCGACCCAATGAATGTGCCATGCGGCTGAAGCGTGTCGAAATCCAGCGGAATATCGTTCATCGACGCGGGCAACAGCCCCGAGGACGGACCGCCCGGTTGATACGCCTTGAAGCTGTGCCCCGCAAGCATACCGCCCGCCGCCTCGATGATATCCATGATCGTCGATCCCGCCGGCAGCACATGCACACCGGGTGCCTTGACGCGCCCCGACACCGAATAGGAGCGCAAGCCCTTGCGCCCGTTGCGTTCGACATCCGACAGGATCTGCTTGCCCTCGCGCAGAACGCGGGTGACCCAATAAAGCGTCTCGACATTGTTCACCAGCGTCGGGCGATTGAAGATGCCGACCTGCGCCACAAAGGGCGGGCGGTGACGCGGCAGGCCGCGCTTGCCCTCGATCGACTCGATCATCGCGCTTTCTTCACCGCAGATATAAGCCCCCGCACCACGACGCAGATCGATATAACCCGGCGCCACGATACCGGCGGCTTCCAGTGCGGCGATCTCGCGGCGCAGAATGTCCAGAACGGCGGGGTATTCATCGCGCATGTAGATAAAGCAGGTCTCTGCCTCGACCGCCCATGCGGCGATCAGCATTCCCTCAAGAAAAACATGCGGTTGCCGCTCAAGGTAAAAGCGATCCTTGAAGGTTCCCGGCTCGCCCTCGTCGCCATTCACCGCCAGATAGCGGGGGCCTTTCTCGGCCCGCACGAAGCCCCATTTGCGCCCCGACGGGAACCCGGCCCCACCAAGGCCGCGCAAACCGGCATCCAGCAACTCCTGCTGCACCGTCTCGAAATCACCGCCCGCGCGCAGCCGCGCCAACACCTCATAGCCTCCCGCCTTGGCATAGGCGTCGTAGGTCTCATAGTCGGGCAGATGCGCATGGGTGTCACCGGCGGCAATCGCCGCGTTGACCTTTTCGGGCGTGGCGTGGTCGATATGGTTATGGCCCAACTCCAGCACCGGCGCGGTATCGCAGCGCCCCATGCAGGGCGCCCGCAGCACGCGCACTTGCGCCGGATCCAGCCCGTCTTCCAGCGCCTTTTTCAACTGCTGCGCACCGGCCAATTCGCAACTCAGCGAATCGCACACCCGGATGGTCAGTGCGGGCGGCGGTGTCTCGCCTTCCTTGACCACGTCGAAATGCGCATAAAACGTCGCCACCTCATACACTTCGGCCTGCGCGATGCGCATGTCCTCGGCCAAGGCCCGAAGATGCGCAGCAGACAGATGCCCAAAGCGGTCCTGAATAAGGTGCAGATACTCGATCAGCAGATCGCGGCGCAGCGGGCCATCGCCCAGAAGCTCCTGCACCTCCTGCCATGGCTGATCCTCAAGCTGGCGGCCCTTCGGCGTGTGACGGCCCTTGCCCTTGCCCGATTTCCAGACGCCCTTGCGTTCATCCAGTGCCATGCGCGTGTTCCCTGTCTGCGTTCCGCCCGACAGATACATATCGCCAAAGCCCCGCGCGTGACCAAAAGCGACATCTGCACCACCGGAAACGTTGACACACGGTAAAATGTGGCGGTCCCGGACATGTGACCGCTTGCCACTGGTCGCGACAGCCCCTGTCTGTCAGAGTATCGCCATGCGCAAACTATTGTCGATCCTGTGCCTTGTCCTTGTCGCCCCCGCCCTGTGGGCCGAAACGGCCATGACAGCCGCGGAATTTGACGCCTACACACGTGGCAAGACCTTCTATTACGGCAGCGGCGGCGTGCCCTACGGTGCCGAGGAATATCTCGACGACCGGCGCGTGATATGGTCCTTTCTGGATGGCGACTGTCAGGAGGGCCGCTGGTACGAGGATGGCGGGTTGATCTGCTTCGTCTACGACACAAACCCCGAACCGCAATGCTGGAGCTTCCGTCACTCCGGGGCTGGCCTGATCGCCCGGTTTGAAAACGACCCCTCCGCCACCGAGCTTTATGAAGTCGAGCAAAGCCGCGACCCACTGATGTGCCTCGGCCCCGAAATCGGGGTTTGAGCAGGGCATCGACGCAGCATCGACGCTGTCACAAAATCAACCTGCGCCGGCAAGTCATCCACAGGCGCTTTGGGCCGACACCGTAAAGCCCGACATCAAACCATGTCCTGCACAATCAGAACAGACTGCCCTGATCCGGCGGGTCCGAGGCGCGTTTTGCTGGCTTTTTGGCGGGCTTTTCGGCAGGGGTCCGGGTCTGCCCCTCCCCCGGCTCCGGCGCATCCCCCACCGACATCCGGCCATCCGCAAACTCGATCTCCAGCGCCTGCGCGCCCTGGGCGGCGGCGCGGGTCGTCACCACCTCGCCATCGCCGCGCACCACCGCATAACCGCGCTGCAAGGTCGCCTTGTAGCCAAGGGTCTCGCGCAGCCTGTCCATCGCGGTGATCCGCTCGCGCCAGCCGCGCACCTGCCGGTCCCCCGCATCCGACAGGCGAAGCGTCACACGATCCAACTGCTCGGCCTTGCGGGTGATATCGCGCTGAATGGGCCGCAGGGTCAGACGGTCAAGGCGGCGGTCAAGCGTCTCGCGTTTGCGGTCCACCATGCGTTGCAGCGCCGGGGTCAGCCGGGCCTCCCATGACAGGAACATCTCGCGCCGGGATGTCAGCCGCGACTGCAGCGTGCCGGGACGCAGCGCGCCCGACGCCTCGAACAGCCTGACCCGCCGCGCCTGAACCGTGCGCGTCAACGCCGCCGGCAACCTGTCGGACCACGCATCAAGCCGCTGGCGCGGCGTGTCCAGCAGGCGCTCGGGCCGGGGCAAGGCCCGCGCCAGATCGCGCAGCCGCTGCCCCCGTGCCGTCACACCCGATGTCAGCGCATGGGTCATCCGCGCCTCTTGCTTGTCCACCCATGCCAGCAGGTCCATCCGCACCGGCACCGCCAGTTCAGCCGCCGCCGTCGGCGTCGGCGCGCGCTGATCGGCGGCGAAATCAATCAGCGTCGTGTCGGTCTCGTGGCCAACCGCCGAAATCAGGGGAATGGCGCTGGCCGCCGCTGCCCGCACCACCGACTCCTCGTTGAACCCCCACAGATCCTCGATACTGCCGCCGCCCCGTGCGACAATCAGCAGATCGGGCCGGGGCAGCGCGCCGCCCGGCTTCAGCCGGTTGAACCCCTCGATCGCGCGGGTCACCTCGGGCGCGCATTTGTCCCCCTGCACCGCGACCGGCCAGATCAGCACCTTGCGCGGGAACCGATCCCGCAACCGGTGCAGGATATCGCGGATCACCGCCCCCGACGGCGAGGTGACAACTCCGATCACCTCGGGCAGATATGGCAAGGGCCGCTTGCGTTCAGGCGCGAACAGCCCCTCGGCAGCCAGCTGCGTCTTGCGCTTTTCCAGCATCGCCATCAGCGCGCCCATACCCGCCGGCTTGATATCCTCGATCACGATCTGATAGCGCGACTGACCGGGGAACGTGGTCAACCGGCCCGTCGCGACCACTTCCATCCCCTCTTCGGGCTGCACCGACAACCGGCTGGCCACCCCTTTCCAGATCACCCCCGCCAAAACCGAGCGGTCATCCTTGAGGTCCAGATACACATGCCCCGAGCGTGGACGGCTCACCCGGCCCACCTCGCCTTTGACGCGGATATGGGCGAATTCGCCCTCGATCACCCGCTTCACAGCCCCCGATATCTCGGAAACCGAGAATTCAGGGGCGTTTTCGCCCTCCATGGGATCGTCGATCAGGTCGGACATGCGTGCGCCTTGTGTCTGCTCTCGCACCACCTTAGAACGCCCGTGATCCAAGGCCAAGCAGGAGAGCGGCGCCATGAACATCCTGATCCTCGGCGGGGGCGGCCGCGAGCACAGCATCGCGTGGGCAGTCATGCAGAACCCCAAATGCGACAAGCTGATCGTGGCCCCCGGCAATGCCGGCATCGCCCAGATCGCCGAATGCGCCAGCCTCGATATCCTCAACGGCGCGGCGGTGGTGAATTTCTGCGACGAAAACGCCATCGATTTCGTGATCGTCGGCCCCGAAGCGCCCTTGGCCGCAGGCGTCAGCGACCGGCTGCGCGATGCGGGCCTGCTGGTCTTCGGCCCCTCGCAGGCCGCGGCCCAGCTTGAGGCGTCCAAGCACTTTACCAAGGCGATCTGCGACGCGGCGGGTGCGCCCACGGCGGCTTACGGCCATTTCACCGATGCCGATGCCGCGCGCGCCTATGTAACCGCCCAAGGTGCCCCCATCGTGGTCAAGGCCGACGGGTTGGCCGCCGGCAAGGGCGTGATCGTCGCGGAAACCGAAGCGCAGGCGCTGGCCGCGATCGACGACATGTTCGGCGGGGAATTCGGCGACGCTGGCGCCGAAGTGGTGATCGAAGAGTTCATGACAGGCGAAGAAGCCAGCTTTTTCGTGCTCTGCGACGGCGAAACCGCCCTGCCCATCGGCACCGCGCAGGATCACAAGTGCGTCGGCGACGGCGATACCGGCCCCAATACCGGCGGCATGGGCGCCTATTCCCCCGCCCCCGTCCTGACCGATGCCGTGGCCGATCTGGCGATGGAGCAGATCATCCGCCCCACCTTGCGCGAAATGGCCCGGCGCGGCACGCCCTATCAGGGGGTGCTCTATGCCGGTCTGATGATCCAGAACGGCCAGCCCCGGCTGGTGGAATACAACGTGCGCTTCGGCGATCCGGAATGTCAGGTGCTGATGATGCGCCTTGGCGCGCAGGCGCTGGATCTGATGCAGGCCGCCGCCGAAGGGCGGCTGGCCGAGTGTACGGTCAACTGGGCAGGCGATCACGCGCTGACGGTGGTGATGGCCGCCAAGGGCTACCCCGGCACCTATGAAAAAGGCAGCGTGATCAAGGGGCTGGACGGCTGCACCGAAGACAGCTTCCACATGGTCTTTCACGCCGGAACCGCGCGTGCCGATGGGCATATCGTGGCGTCGGGGGGGCGCGTGCTGAACGTCACGGCGCGCGGCGCATCCCTGCAACAGGCCCGCGACCGCGCTTATGCGATGGTTGACCGGATCGACTGGCCCCAAGGCTTTTGCCGCCGCGATATCGGCTGGCGCGCTCTGTCCTGAAATCCAAGGTCGCTCAGGCCACCTTGATCGGGCAAACGGCTCAGCCGCAGGTCATCGCCTGATCGAACCCCACCGCGTTGGCCCTCAGCCCCACGGGCCGCGCGGCCAGTGTCGGCCCATCGAACGCCACCGCCAGCAGACGCTGGAACCCGACATCCGCCACCACGATTTCCGGCCCCTGACCGCAGTCGCGCAAGCCGCCCCAGATCACCTCGTCGCCGATGCGGTGATTGGTGACGCCGCTCAGGCGCGCGATCTCGGTCAGGCCACCGGGCGCCCAACTCCAGACCCGCAGCGTCTTGCCCAGATGCGGCGTCTCGACATAGGCGATGTCGGTCACGCCGTCGCCATTGAGATCGGCAATCGCCGCAGGCGCCAGCCAGCGAAACCGCGTACCGATATGCGGCGTTGCGGCCGCTTTGACCAGACGCCCCTGCCGCAAGCTGTAGACCGCCAATTGCGCGCCCAGGGTCGGATCGGCCTCGACCAGAACCACATCCAACCGCCCGTCGCCATCCGCATCCACGACGCGCGGGGCGATATCCTCGAAAACGTGATCCGGCTCCGGTCCCTCGCGCAGATCGACCCGGACCTCCCGGCCCTGCGCATCGCGCACCGCCAGAACCCGGCGTTCGGGGATCGTGCCCATGATCCGATGCGGGTAACTGTCGTCAGGCGCCTCGAACCGCGCCGCGCTGATTCCCTGGCCCTGCGCGGTGACCCAAGGCTCCTCGGCGGCCAGAGGTGCGGCCAGAGGTGCGACAAGACAGGCGGCGGCACAGACGATCCATGCCCCCGCCCACCGCATGTCAGATCTGCTTTTCGGGCATTTGAACCACAAGCCCGTCCAAAGCATCTGTAACCTTGAGCTGGCACGTCAGCCGCGAGCGTGCGGGATCGGGCTGATAGGCGAAATCCAGCATGTCCTCTTCCATGTCGTCCTTTGCCGGCAGCTTTTCGACCCAGGCGGGATCGACATAGACATGGCAGGTCGAACAGGCGCAGGCGCCGCCGCAATCGGCCTCGATGCCGGGAATGTTGTTGTCGCGCGCACCTTCCATCACGGTCAGGCCGTTGGCCACTTCGACCACATGCTCGGTCCCGTTATGCTCGATATAAGTGATCTTCGCCATGAACTCTTGCTCTCCCTTGACGTGACGGACGTTCCGTTTCCTAGCCAAGCCATCTAGGTCAGACCAGCCCCATTTGCGACCCCTGTCAAAAAGAGTTGCGACAAAATCTGCATGTTCTATCTTTGTTCCCATGCGAGTCCTCTCTTCTTCCGCCCCACACGCCACCTCCCGCGTGGCCTGGCCCCGCCCTCCCGCCTGCCTTGTGGCGGCCCGCCTGGCCGAACCGCCCGAAGGCGCGCGCATCGCGGTGGCCGGGCTGGTGATCCTGCGTCAGCGCCCCGGCACCGCCAAGGGCGTGATCTTTCTCACGCTCGAGGATGAAACCGGCGTGGTCAATATCGTGGTCTGGCGGACGCTCTACGAACGGTTCCGCCGTGCGGTGATCTCGGGCCGGCTGTTGCGGGTTACCGGCCGGGTGCAGCGTCAATCCGGCGTGGTGCATGTGGTGGCCGACACCATCGAGGATATCTCCCCCCTGCTCGACCGTTTGCTGGACCCTGCACTGCGCTGATCTTGCCGCACTCGGGCCACGCCCCCCGGCCCCGTGCAAAACTGTATTTCAGCTTTGCGTCGAAAGACGATACACTGCCCGCAAAACAACGCCCCCGAGGCCCGAGCAATGACAGTCCGTTTTCTTGCGTTTCTTTTGGCCGCCTGTTTCGTGGCCGGATGTCAGACCACAGCCGCCCTGCGCGAACCCGACATCACCCAAACCCTGCAAGAAGCGCCTCCCGGCGCCCTGCCCGGCACCTGCTGGGGCAAGCAGGTCACCCCTGCAATCGTCGAAACGGTCACCGAACAGGTCATTCTACAACCCGCCGAAGTCAGGGACGATGGCACCGTCACGCAACCTGCGATCTACAAGACCGAGACACGGCAGGCCATTCTGCGCGAACGCACGGCGACATGGTTCCAGATCCCCTGCGCCACCGAGCAGACACCGGATTTCATCGCCTCTCTGCAACGCGCACTGAAGGTCCGCAGCCTCTATCGCGGCCCGATCACCGGCGAGATGGACGCCCGCACCCGCGCCGCCATCCGCGCCTATCAGAAACCCGAGGGGCTGGATTCAGGCATCCTGTCGCTGGCCGCCGCGCGCCAACTGGGCCTTGTGGCCGTCGAACGCCCCGACGACAGCTGACAATGTCTGCCCCGCCTCAGGCCATCCCCCCCTGCACCAACCGCTCGGCCAGCCGGGCATAAGCTTCGGCCATCGGGCCATCGCCCGCCGCCACGGGAACCCCCGCATCACCGGCCAGCCGCGTCTCAAGGTCGATGGGCAGCGCCGCCAGCAACGGCAGCCCCAGCTTCTCGGCCTCGGCGCCCACACCGCCATGGCCGAAGATATGCGCCTCATGTCCGCATTCCGGACAATGAAAGGTCGACATATTCTCGATCAGCCCCAATATCGGCGTCTTGAGCGTGCGGAACATGTCCATCGCCTTGCGCGCATCGATCAGCGCCACGTCCTGCGGTGTCGACACCACAAGCGCCCCGGTCGGCGCGGCGCGCTGGCACAAGGTCAGCTGGACATCTCCGGTGCCAGGGGGCAGATCGACAATCAGCACATCCAGCTCCCCCCACTGCACCTGTGACATCATCTGCTGCAGCGCCCCCATCAGCATCGGACCCCGCCAGATCACCGCCTTGTCCGCCTCCAGCATCAGGCCGATCGACATCATCGTGACACCATGGGCATGCAGCGGCTCGATGATTTTGCCGTCAGGGCTGGCCGGGCGCTGGCTCACCCCCATCATGCGCGGCTGGCTCGGCCCGTGAATATCGGCATCCAGCAGCCCCACGCGCCGCCCCTGCCGGGCCAGCGCCACGGCAAGATTGGAGGACACAGTGGACTTGCCCACGCCCCCCTTGCCCGACGCAATCGCCAGGATCGAGCGCACATGCGCGGGCCGCACCGACTCCTGCCCGCCCTTGGGATGCCCGCCGATCTTCAGGCTGGGCGCCGGGCCGCCGCCCCCGCTGCCCCCGCCGCCTCCGCTGCCCGGTGCCTTCGCCTCGCCCGCATGGGCCGTCAGCGCGACACTGGCCCTTGCGATGCCCGGCACCGACAGGGCCGCGCGCTCGGCCGCGGCGCGCAATGGCTCCATCTGACGGGCGATATCCGGCGTTGGCGCCTCGATAACGAATCGCACCTGATCGCCTTCGACGCTCAGCGCCCGCACCATATCGCGCGATACAAGATTGCCGCCATCCGGCAGCTCAAGCCGCTCGAGCTGCCTCAGAATGTCGTTCCGCGTTTCCGCCATGCCCATGCTCCCATCTTCCTGATGCAATAGGTGGCAGATTCCCCGCCACAGACAAGGGCACCTCCGACAAACGCCCAAAAAATGGGCCTGCCGCCCAAGGTTAGGTCAATATCCCTTATGCAATTGCTGCATAGCAGCATTGAGCCAATGGGGGATTGTGCATGCGCAGCATCGACGTATCTTTGTCACAACGCAAACACGCACCGACCCGTGCGATCGATGACAACGGAACACTGACAAATGACGTTCGCCAACTACACGCGCGCCGCTGAAACCGGACTTGGCCTCGACCTGGCCTCGGGCCTGCATCACATGATGCAGCGGTTCGCGGATTACCGCATCTATCGCAAGACCCTGAACGAGCTGCGCGGCCTCGACAACCGCACGCTGGCCGATCTGGGCATCCCGCGCTGCGGCATCCGCGCCGAAGCGATCCGCGCCGTCTACGGCATGCGCGACTGAGTTTTTCGAGTTCAGGTGCCTCTCTCCTCCTCCCTGAGGCCCCTGTCAACGGCGGCGCCCCCCTCCTCCTCCCTGGGGCGCCGCCTTTAAGACCCGGATCCGCAAGGATCCAAAAGATTGCGAAAGGTCCTCTCCTCCTCCCTGGACCGATTGCGAACCTAGCGAGACGCCCTCTCCTCCTCCCTGGGCTTATCGCGACCCTTACGAACGGCCCTCTCCTCCTCCCTGGGCCAATCGTGACAATGAAACGGCGGCGCCTCTCCTCCTCCCTGGCGTCGCCGTTTTTTTTGTGGCTTCGGGATCGGCGTGATCGACCCAACGGCTTGACGCCCCCGCCCTCGCCTGCTGCTATCGCCCCCGACACCAGCGAAGGGGCCAGCATGAGACCTGACAGCAACGATCCCGGCCTGCGCCGCGCAATCATTCAGGCCGTGGCCGACGGGTTTGACCGCCAAGTGCACTTTTTGGCCGAGTTCACCCGCATTCCCAGCCTGCGCGGCCACGAGGACGCCGCCCTCGATGTCATGGCCGGCGCCCTGCGCGCGCGCGGCTGGTCGGTGGATGACTGGACAGCCTCCATGGACAGCCTGCGCCACGAGCCGGGCTTTTGCGACTGCGCGGGCGACGTGCCCTCGATCCGCTCCGTCGTCGGCACGCTTGCCGGGGGCACAGGCAAAAGCACTGGCACAGGCACTGGCACAGGCAAAAGCACAGACACAAGCACTGGCACCGCCAAAGGCCGATCACTGATCCTGCAAGGCCATCTCGACGTGGTGCCCGAAGGCCCCCATGCCATGTGGCACTCCCCCCCCTTCACCCCCGAGATCCGCGACGGCTGGATGTATGGCCGCGGCGCGGGCGACATGAAGGCCGGCAAGGTCGCGGCGCTCTTCGCGGTCGACGCGCTGCGCCGCGCAGGCGTCACCCCCTCGGGGCGGCTGCATTATCAATCCGTCGTCGAAGAAGAAAGCTCCGGCATGGGGGCGCTGGCCACACTCGCGCGCGGCTACCGCGCCGACTGCGCCTTGATCCCCGAACCCACCGGTCTGGGCCTCGTGCGCGCACAGGTCGGCGCGATCTGGTTCCGCCTCAAGGTGCGGGGCCGCCCCGCCCATGTGGCATATGCCAACACCGGCTCCAGTGCCATCACCGCCACCATGCACCTGATCGCGGCCCTGCAGGAGATGGAAGCCGCCTGGAACGACGAGGCCCGCAGCCACCCCCATTATCGCGATGTCCCGCATCCGCTCAATTTCAACGCCGGCAAGATCGCCGGCGGCGACTGGACCTCCAGCCTGCCCGCATGGTGTGACGTCGACTGCCGCATGGGGCTCTTGCCCGGCGATGACGTGGACACCCGCCGCGCCCAGATCGTCGACACGATCGAAACCGCCGCCGCCCGTCACCCGTTCCTGCGCGAAAATCCCCCCGAAATCCTGTGGACCGGCTTCATGGCCGATGGCTACACCCTCACCGATGCCGACGCCCCCGAAGCGGCGCTCGCCCGCGCCCATCATGCG
>Ga0209947_1001410_pt1 | contig 14140 bp, 12 predicted proteins | sample SalPonR2_B_D2_MG_FD_185706 | JGI IMG/M metagenome (GOLD analysis project Ga0209947, IMG submission 185706) | Salt pond soil microbial communities from South San Francisco under conditions of wetland restoration - Salt Pond MetaG R2_B_D2_MG... ... | reverse complement strand
AATCTCGGGATATTGCGCGACGGGCAAACTGAAGACAAAAATCGCGCCCGCCAAAGTGATCATCACCGAGATCACGCTGGCAAAGATGGGCCGATCGATAAAGAAATGAGAGATCATTCCGTGGCTCCCTCTGCGGTGGCTTCCGTTGCACTGGCGTTCGCTGGTTCAGCCACTGCTAAAAGCTCGGGTCTGACCTTCATGCCCGGTCGCACCCGCTGAATCCCGTTGACGATCACGGTCTCCCCCTCCTCGATACCAGCGGTCACAATGCGTTGCGTTCCTTTGGCACGACCCAGAGTCAGCTTGCGGCGTTCTGCTACATTGTCCTTGTTGACCACAAAAGCAAACTTGTCTGTTTGCTCGGTTCCGATCGCGACTTCGGGAATCAGCACCGCCGAATAGGGTTTGCTGACGGGGATGCGCATCCGCACAAACATACCGCTTCGCAGCAGCAGATCCTTGTTTTCAAAAATGCCTCGCAGTCGAATGGTGCCGGTCTGGCGATCGATTTGTGTTTCCAAGAAATCCAGGATTCCGACATGCGGATAACCCGTTTCGTCCCCCAGTTGCAGCTCGCAGGGAATCCCTAGTTCACGCAACGACCGTCCTGTCGCTTCCTTTTCCTCCGCCTCGGTATTCATACGGATATACTTCAAGATGGAAGCTTCATCGACGTCCATGTAGACATAAATCGGCGAGTCATTGACGATGCGTGTAAGCAGCGTCCCCGAGCCGATTCCGCCGGTGACGATGTTCCCCGCGTTGACCATCGCCCGGTCGATCCTACCGGCAATCGGAGCATTCACATTGGTGTACTTGAGATCGAGTGCGGAGCGAGCAGCGTCGGACTTAGCCACCGCAACGCCCGCTTTCGCTTGCTTCAGCTTGGCTGCGTTTTCATCGAATTCCTGTTGCGAGATTGCGGCATTCTTGAGCAGATCTTCGGAGCGAGCGAACACACTTTGAGCGAGTTCGAGCTGGGTTTCCGCCAATACGATTCGGGACAACGATTGATCATGGATCGCTTGGTAGTCGTCCGGCTCGATCGTCGCCAGCAAGTCTCCCTCTTTGACCACCTCACCATCGGTAAATTCGATTGTTTCCAAGAAACCCGACACGCGTGCACGTACTTCCACCATCTCGGAAGACTCGGTCCGTCCGACAAAAAAGTCGTAGTCGGTCACCTGTTCGGAGCTGGCCGGTTGGCATTCGACCAGCGGCGGCGTTGGCTCTATCGGAGCGGTGCTGGCCGGTTGGCAACCGGTATTCAAGACTGCCCACCCCGAGGTCAGGCAAAGCAGCAACGCAAGAGACTCCTGCCGCAGATTGCGAGGCTGGCGTTGAGACAAATCGGAAAGCATCGGGTGGGACTCCAGGCAAAAAACAGAAAAGAGCTTCGCTGATGTTAGCAATGCGTCAAGTTCCCGCCTATCCTTCGAGCAGCTTTTCGGCAGGTGGTGAGATTCCAAAAAAGTAAGCAACCTCCAGCAGCAATCTCTCGGCGGGACTGAGTGCGGCGCGGGTCGCGAGCACCTGCCGAGCGCGCTCGGGGTAATCGGTGATCACGTTGTCGACGCCCAGACTGATCATTTTAGAGATCGTCTGCGCGTCATTTACGGTCCAGACCGCAACCGGTTTCTCTCGGAGATGTGCGGCTTGCACAAACGTTCGCGTGGCAATGGAGCGGTTAACAGCGAGGAAGTCCGCATCGGTGCGAGTCACATCGCCCGCCTTGACCGCCGTCAACAAGCCCGTGGGCCAGTCGGGCGCAATCGCTTTCAGTCTTCGGATGCCACGTGCCTCGAGCGACATCGCTACCACGTCCGATTCCATCTCGTACTGTTTGACCAGATCGACCACACGTTGTTCCAATTGTTGGTCGTGCCCGTAGTACTTCAGTTCGATGTTCAGTCCCACTTTGCCTTTGCAGGCCTGCAGGACTTGCTCCAGCGTGGGCACGCGTTGATCGGCGTAGCGAGGGTCAAAGAAGCTGCCGATATCGATTTGGCCTAACTCCGCCGCGGTGGCTTCCCAAACTTTGGTGGGGTTGCCAGCGATGCGTTTGAAATCGCTGTCGTGGACCACAACCACCACCCCATCCGAGCTTTCCTGGACGTCGATTTCCACCCAATCGGCCTGCACCTCGATCGCATGCTCAATCGCCACCAGAGTGTTTTCTGGGCGTGAGCCGCCGCCACCACGATGGGCGGTAATCTGAACACGATCTTCGAACGAAATGTCTCGCAGGGCCGTCGCGCTCAGTGAAGTCGCCACGATAACCGCGGCCGCAGAACCGATGATTAACCACCGTCCGCTTAACCATTGCCCGCTTAACCACCGCAGGGGCAATCGAACTGGGGCGTCCGGTTGGTTCAGCCGACGAAGCGCGGGCAACGACGGCGGATCCTCATTGGCGAAGCGCAGGAAGGTCATGCCCAGCCAGGAGGCCAACGACGCGTTCGCCGCGAAAGTCAAAGCGTAATTGACCACCATTGCCAATAGTGCGAGCATGCCTGCCGCGAAGACCAAACCGGCCCAACTGCTGCTTGCCAGCGACAGCGTTAAACGGCTGGCATGAAAGACCAAAAAAGTGGCGGCCATCCCGAGCATCGCATGGCAGGCTGCCCAGCCGCACAGCCCGCCGACCAAGGCTTTGCGATCACCGATTGACCGTTTCCCGCTGTGCCGCAAACTGGCTCGTGGGGAACGCGATTCATACAGCAGGATCTGCATCGCAAACGCCCACGTCACGATTCGCCAAGTGAGGACCGCAAGCATCGCCACCAAGACGAAGCCGATCAAGGAGCTGGCGATGAAAAACTTGGGCGGCTTGTTGACGAGGTAAAAATTAATGTCATGGTCTGTCAGCAACCACAGATACAGTCCACCGCCAACCAGTAAGAATGGCAACGCCAGCAGGACAAGTTGGGCGACGACGCGCGACGTTAAACGCAGTAAGTCGGGTGTGCGGCTGACAATAAATCGTGCGCCGGTTAGCGGTGTCACCGTCAGGCGCATTTGCGAGCGAACGCAAATTGTCATCAACACCGCTTGGCGTAGCGCGTAAACCGCGACCACCATTCCACCGACGACGATCAATGTGATCCAGCCCAGGGGATGAGCCAGGAATCGAACGATCTCCATGTCGGCCAATACCGTTCGGCCTGAGGCTCCCAAAAAGAGACGGTACAGTAGGCTGATCAGGGGCAGCAACACCGACACGGCGAGCAGCTTGAACACCAAGTCGGCAAGTATCAAGGGGCGCCAACAGGCACGAAGATTTCCGGCGACCATCTGCCACATCGCTGCGTATCCTTTTTTGTGTCACGGTTGCAGGGGCTCCCGTCGATCCTCTGCGGCTGGCCTTTTTGTTCGGAGCACGCCGATGTGGGCAACGCCTTACATCGACCCTGCTCATGGCTTCGCGCAGAACTGCGGCTTTCCAATTGCTAAGGATCGTGCGACAAAAAAGTGTCGGGTACCTTTTGCGAGGAACTCGCCCTTCGGGTGCTTCGCACAAAAGGTACCCGACACTATTTATCGCTCATTGCTAACGCTTGAGTTTTATTGCAAGGCTGCCAGCTCCGCAAAGTCCTGCTTCAGGCTGCCGTAGAGATTGCGGTAGATCGGAAACAGGGCATTGTAGGTTTTGGTGGCCGCACGATCGGCCGGCGTGGTGTCGGCCACTTTAATCGTCGCCTTGCAAGCCTGCTCGATCGATTTGTAGGCCCCATCGCCAACGGCGGCAAGTAACGCGACGCCGAACGCCGGGCCTTGCTCGACTTCGAGAGTTCCCACTTTTTTGCCGAACACATCGGCTTGCATTTGACGCCACAGCGGGTTCTTGCTGCCACCGCCCGAAGCTCGGATTTCCCGGACCGGCACGCCCATCGACTGGATGATTTCCAGGCTATCTCGAAGCGCAAAGGTTACGCCTTCCATGACCGCTCGCGTTAATTGACCACGGGTGTGCGTGGTGTTCAAGCCGACGAACGCACCTCGTGCCTGCGGATCGGCATGCGGAGTCCGTTCTCCATTTAGGTAGGGCAAAAACAACAGGCCTCCGCTGCCGGCGGCCGCCGCCGCGGCTTCGCGCGTGGCGGCTTCATATCGCTGCTTACTGTCGATGCCACTCAGGCCCTGCAGGATCGAATCGACCCACCACTGCAACGAGCCACCACTGGTTAGGTTGACACCCATCATGTGCCATTTCCCGCGGACCGCGTGGCAGAACGTGTGCAACCGACCGGTGGCATCGTATTCGGGCTGATCGCTGTGGACGAACATCACCCCGGAGGTGCCCACCGAAGTACTCAGCACGCCGCTGCGGACGACACCGTTACCAACCGCTCCGGCGGCACAGTCCCCCGCACCACCGACAACCTTACAGTCGGTCGTCAAGCCGAGTTGCTTGGCCGCCGCGGTTGTCAGCGTCCCCGTGACATCTTCACTTTCGAACACCGGCGGCAGCAGGTCGGCGTCCAGTTCCAGCTTGCCGAGCAGTTTCTTGCTCCAGTTTCGTTTGACGACGTCTAGCAGCAATGTTCCGCTGGCGTCGCTGACCTCGGAGGCGTATTCGCCGGTCAACCGACGGCGGATCTCGTCTTTGGGGAGCAAGACCTTTGCCAATCGATCAAAGTGCTTGGGTTCGTTGTTTCGCAGCCAGAGGATTTTGGGAGCGGTGAAGCCTGTCAGCGCGGGATTGGCGACCATCTTGATCAGCGCCTTGCGTCCGCCGGCGCGCTGAGTGATTTCGTCGCACTCTGCCGCTGTTCGTTGGTCGTTCCATAACAGCGCTGGCCGAATCACCGCATCCTGTTTGTCCAGAAACACCGAGCCGTGCATCTGGCCGCTCAGCCCGATCGCGCGCACTTCGGCTGGTTTTCGTTTCGCTAGCCGCATGACCTTGCGAACCGTCTTGATGGTCGCCTTCCACCAGTCTTCAGGATCCTGCTCCGTCCACCCAGCCTTCGGCTGATGCAGCGGGTATTCCGCGGAAGCTTCGGCATGCACGACCCCTTCTCGGTCGATCAGCAGTGTCTTGGTGCCTGTTGTGCCAATGTCGATACCTAGATAAAAACTCATCTCTTACAACCAAACGCGAGCGGGAAGTTAGCGAACCGACTGACACTATACTGCGTAGCACAAAGGCTAAGTAGCACCATTAAAGCCGTCTCATTCTCCAAACCACTAGAGCTTTTGTGATCCGGCAATTTTGCAGACTTTGGACACTCGCACTCGTCGCGGCCTTATTGGTGACCATCACCGGTTGCCCTAGCAAGAAGAGCGTTCCCGAAGCGTCCGCCCCCGCTGTTCCGGCTGTGCCGCTCCGCGTTGCCTACGTCGGCTCGGATGAAGAGTCCCGCGCGATCGAGCGAGCTTGGGCGGCGATTTCGGATCAGTCGCTGGAAATCACCAGTCTCCCCACCGGCGCTGGCCCTGCTCAGGTTGCCGCTGTCTCTCCGCAAAATGATGTGCTGATTTTCCCCGCTCAGCAGACCGGAACCCTGCAGCAGCGGGAAGCTCTCCGCCGTCTGCGGCAAGGGCTGTTCCAGCCTGACGACCCATCCGAAGCGGCGGGTTTGCAAGGCCGCCTGTTGCCGGCGCTCGAGCGAGGCGTGATGCGGTACGGCGAAGAGACCGTCGGTGTGCCGGTCGGCAGTGTACAGCCGGTGCTGATCCACCAATCGACATCGTCCGTTAGTAGCGACTTGGCGACTTGGGAAGCCTACAGCCAACAGATCGCGGAGCTTCCGCCAGGTCGTTCGGCGGAACCTTTGGCCGATGGCTGGGCTGCACTGGCGTTGTTAAATCGAGCGAACAGTTATTGCGATGCGATGTGGTTATTCAGCGGCGAAGAGCTCCGCCCCGTGTTAGCGACCGCTCCTTACCTTCGAGCCTTGCGGGAATTGCAGCGAGACGCGAAACACTATCCGTCCGACCGCATGACACCCGGCCAAGTTTGGCTGGCGGCCTGCCGAGGCGAGTTGGACCTCGCCATCAGTTGGCCCGCCACTGTGGAAGGTTTGTCGACCGATGCCGACGTCACGCTCGCGCCGCTGCCAACCAGTCGCGAAGTGTTTGCGACTAACAGCCAAGTTTGGGAAACGCCGTCGGCCGAGGAACGCGGTGAATGGGTGTTTTTGATGGGGCAGGAACCGCTCGCTTCTCTCTCCGCCGGGTGTCGACAATCGTCGGCGTCCGAAGTGTTCTTGAAATGGTTAACCACTGGCGAAGGCACCGCGAGCATGCGTCAGTCGGTTCCGTTGTTTACCGCCACCCGCGAAGGCACCGCCGTCGGCGACGCCAGTCGTGTCAGCGCGGCATATGCCGATTTGCTGCACGCTCAATTGGCCAGTAATTACGTTCGCCCGATGCTGCGAATCCCCGCCGCCGACCAGTACCTGCAGGCGCTCGATCAAGCGGTCGTAGCCGTGCTGACAGGCGCCAAAGAACCCGAGACCGCTTTGATTGAAGCCAGCGAAGCGTGGGAGGAAATCACCATCGCGAACGATCGCGTGCTGCAATCCATGCACTGGCGAAAAGCTCAGGGGCTGAGCCGTTAGAAACGCGACTGACGGCTGATCAAGTACTCCGTTAGCGCGGTGTCAAACGGCATGCTGGTGTCCATCGGGACGTAGTCAATCCGCATGTTACTGCATCGCTTGCGATACTCGTCTTGGAACTCGCTCAAGTTCTTCAAGTAGTCATCGCGAAAACCGGTGGCGTCGACCGAGATCGTTTCGCCCGTCTCGGGATCTTCAAAATCGACCGGACCGTCGTAGGGGAAATGGACTTCGGCTTCATCGAGCACGTGAAACAAAATCACGTCGTGTCCCCCGTGCCGCAGGCGTGCCAAAGACGAAAAGACCGGTTCGGGATCGCCCAGTAAATCGCTAAACAGCATGATCAAGCTGCGCTGCCGAATCATGGCCGCAATCTGTGACAAGGCGGCGGGCAGGTCGGTCGCCCCCTCAGGCTTCAGATTCGTCAGGTGCGCCATCACGTCCGACAAATGCCCGCGCCGACTTCGCGCCGGCAAGCTCGCCCGCACCTTGTCGCCAAAAGTGATCAAGCCGACCGGATCTTGCTGCATGATCATCAGGTAACACAGCGAAGCGGCTAGGCAAACGCAATACTCGAACTTCGTCATCTGTTGGCGATTAGTAAATCCCATCGATCGACTGAGATCCATCACCAAATAACCGGTCAGGTTCGTTTCGGCCTCGAACCGCTTGACGTAGTACTTGTCGGTCTTGGCGTAGACCAGCCAGTCGATCGATTTGGGATCATCCCCGCGGTTGTATCGACGATGCTCGCTGAACTGGACCGAGAAACCATGGTACGGACTGGAGTGCAAACCTTGCAGAAAACCTCGCACGACCGTGCGGGCGCGCAAGTCCAAACGCTTGATCTGATTGATCGCTTCGGGCGATAAGGGACTGGCGGCAGGCAACAGGCATCATCCAGAATAGCGGAGAGGATCAACCGCCAGTTTAGCGACTTATGACCCGTCTGCCGACACGCCGGACGCAAACCGGCGATGAGGAACCCAAAGGCTTGTTCCGCATTTGCAAGCGTTTCACCGTTTTCAGAGCGAGCTTGTCGGGATAAACTGCCCTTTTTCAGCGTCTCAGCCAGAGAGAAAACAACGGATGCGTCGCATGGGATTCATGATCTGCTTCGGACTGTTCATCAGCATTTTTTATGCAATTGGTTTTGGATTGCTGTACTCAGGGATCAAAGCCTACCGGGCATCGGGGGCAGCGGCGACATGGCCAACGACCATTGCTACGCTCGATAGCTGTTCAATGGAAACGCATTCGGACGAAGATGGCAAGTCTTATTCCGTTAGAGTCGAATACCGATACCATGTCGGAGGCAAGGAATACCGCAGCGACCAACTCGCCGTTGGCTATTCCGGCAGCGGCAACGAACGGACACATCAACAAATCTTGGACAAGTTGCAGCAAGCTGAAGTCGTGATGACGCGTTATAACCCAGGCGACCCTGGCTTTTCCGTTCTCTCTCATGGGACGCATCAGTCGATTCAGTTAACGCTCGCTTTCGCCATCACCTGGCTCGCCTTTGTCTTCGGGTTCACTGCGTTGGTGTGGTTGATGAGCCGCACCGATCAGGTGCTGCTACAAAACATCGTCACTCAGTAGCCGCATCGATTTCGCCTGGCCTCAAGATTGTCGCGGGCGGAAGCTTGCTTGCCGCTTGCCTGCTGACTGCAAGCCACTGCTGACATGCCCGCGGGGCTACAGACTTTGGTGTCGGAAGAAAGGTTGCGAACCCGTCTTAGAAACTTAGGTTTGCCCGCAGTCCCAGCAGGTAGGCATCGGAGACGTTCTCACGGGCTGGCCGCAGCCACTGAAAATCGGGCGTGACCGACAGGCAGCTGTTCAGTTGCATGCGATAGAAGCATTCAATGCCCTGACTATCACCGATGGGACCCAGAACGGTTTGCAAGATCGGGCCGACTTCGTCGCTTACCCCGGTGTAAAAGTATCCCACTCCAAATGAATCTCCAGCACGAACAGGGCTTGCGCCACCCAGCCCAGCACTCAATTGGTAGCTGATCGGGTTGGCGGAATCGTCCGCCACACCGGCGCGGGCGAAGTAACCCCAGTGACGGTTCGGATCGCAAGGGTCGACCCACAGGGCTTGGTCTGTATTCCAGTACAGCGACCACGATCCTTCGGTTCTTTCGATAGGAACGTTGGGCAGAATGACCCGCGGGTCCTGCCCTACTGCAACGTAGTCGCGGCTACTCCAGGTCGCACCAAAGAGTTGGTGTCCTGGACGGCCGAAGCGATTGGTGGAGGTGCGTAGCTCTGCCGAAATTGCGACGCCTTCTTCAAACAACTCGTCGAAACCAGAAGAGTCCGCGGTGTCGGTGGGATTGATGACAAGAAAGTTAAACAGTGGTTCCGCACCATCCAAGATGAGAAAACCAAATCCTAGAGAAGCGTAGGGAATCGTTCGCAGGGCAATGGGGTTCGCGATGAAGGCAGTGTTCGAAAATTGAGTGATCCCTCGGCCACTTGCGTAGGAATTGGCATCTCCATCGAGTGTGTCTAATTTGCCCGCGTAGACAGCCAATTGCTCGGTAAAAAATTGAGTGAACAAAAAATTTGTCAGATAGACTTGCTCGCTATCGGCAACAGGAACGTCGGTCGCCAGTGTCGGAGGTAGCAGCACCCCCGCAGGCTCTCCGATGGATCGTCCGAATCGATGTTCGGCTCTCAGCTTTAGGAACAAACCTTCATGGATCCCCAGCTTTCCAAGGTCCATCGTCGCCACGTAATCGCCGTGGCCACCGTAGCGAGCCGTTTCATCTAATCCACCGCTGACGGTTCCGAAATAGAATTGCGTTAGATTGCCTGATACTGTGATCCCCGAGTCCGCCAGTTTCGTTCGCCAAATCGGACTCGCACACGAATCGTTGCCGCAGCCCAGTGAGTCACATTCTGCCTCGGCACAAATCAAGTTGTCGCAGTTCTCCGCCGCTGTTACTCCATAGGAAAGCATCGTTCCAAATAGCAGCCAAGCTGCAGGTCTGAGGGCATGGTGACAGAACCGTCGAGCGATGGTCGTTACCTTCGTCAGATTGATTTCAACAAACACTTGATAACGCCTTGCTTTCCGGTCGGGACTCCAGTTTCGATCTTATCGGGTCTGAGCTGGCGACAGCACAGAAAATAAGCGAGAAGTGCCTTGAAAGGGTGGTCCCGCCGCGGCAGTGTTCGGGGCAACGAAGCGTTGCGGCTTGAAACGATTTTGTCGATTGTCTCGGGAACGCTTGACTCACGCAGAGCCATGCTCAATGTATTTTGAGATTGCATCGACTCGGTGATCAGGGATCGAAGCTTAAGGCTGCCAAGCGACATTCGAGGACGGTCTGCGGTTTCTCCGCTCTGAGCGGAGATCTTCTTCGCCGCGCAGGGACTCCGTTCTGCCATACTCCCAATTGCTGGCTCAGTCGTTACGAATGATGGCGACATAAGGGGCAAGCTTTCGATGTCCTGTCGATGAACTTGACAGAGGGATAGTAATTGACGAGAAGTTCCTCTGAGTGGTCTGATGATGGTCATGCGCATTGAAAGACGGCTTCCCATTTGCCATGTCAAGACGACGCATCCTCATTGGTTTGATCAGAGGATAATTGAATGATCCTCATCACCTCTGCTGCCAAGGGGGATGGGCTTCGATCACGAAGTTGTACGATCCCCGCGTGGGTCGTAAGCGTCGGTGCGTCGACGGCAAGCACGGCTATGCGTCCTTCCTCCAATTCTTGGTGAATCGTGGTTGAGATCGCGGCGCTAACGCAATTACCTGACAAGACAATCCGCTTCAGCATGGAATAATTCTCGCATTGAATGTTGGGTATCGGCTTCCCCGTTTTGCCCGCCTGTTCTTGCTCAGCCCTGGCCGTTGCAAACCAACGTACGGCCCAAGCAGGCATGCGGGGAGTGGCCAGCGGATAATTCAGTAGGTCTTGTTGAGAGACGCTTGTTTGCGACGCTAGGGGATGGCCGGCGCGACAGAACCAAACAATTTCCTGCGTCGGAAGCGAAGTGCAATCGAATCGGTCATTGCTGGTGCCTGCCGCAATGTCGGCCACAAAAAAGTCAATCTCATTGTCCAGCAACCACTCGGACAGTTGCTGCCAGTGATCGACCCGAACATTCACTCGAATTCCGGGGTGCGCTTCGGCCACCGTTGCGAGTGCTCGGGCGATGTAGGACTCCGACATGGCGGGACCGACGCCAAGCGACAGGGTACCCATTTTTAAACCGCTAAGCAGGTCGACGGACCGCTGCAATTCCGCGACTTCATTCAAGACGCGCTTGGCCCGAGCGATCGCCTCTGCACCGATCGTGGTGGGGGTGATTCCTGCGCGAGACCGGTCGAAAAGCAGCCCACCGAGCTGGTCCTCAAGCCGTTGAATCGACTTGGTCAAAGCCGGTTGACTTAGTCCAACCGCTGCCGCTGCGCGTCCAAAATGCCGGTTCTCATTCAGGCTGAGAAGATTCCTTAAATCACGTAGATCAAGCATGCTTTCGGGGATTCCCTGGGGTGATTGTTCGATTTGCCTGGGTTATGGTCTGTTTGTTTTATGTTGCGCAAGGGAATGTTGTGAGCTAAGGCAATTGTTGTATAGTGGGTCTGTGCCATCCCCAGTTCGGTATCGTCAGCATGACGAGCTTGGTGGTTCGTCGACTCGCCTGTTGTGGGAAAGCCCACACGCCTTCTTTTCTGATTGGAGAAAATGTAATGATTTTTAAGGGCTGCAAGTATGTAAGCACGCTTGTGTTTGCATTCACTTTGGTGGGAGCCTGCTCAGCCGGTGCCCAGGACAAACCCAATGTGTTGGTGATTTGGGGGGACGACATTGGCACGTGGAACATCAGCCATAACAATCGCGGCATGATGGGCTATCGCACGCCCAACATCGATCGCATTGCCAAGGCAGGCGTTTCGTTTACTGATTATTACGGCCAACAAAGCTGCACTGCCGGACGTGCGGCGTTTATTAACGGGTCGGTTCCTGTTCGTACCGGCATGACAAAAGTTGGTATGCCGGCTGCCGAGGAAGGTTGGCAGGCGAGCGATGTCACGATGGCCACGGTGATGAAGAGCCTTGGGTATGCCACTGCTCAATTTGGCAAAAATCACCAAGGCGACCGAGACGAGCACCTGCCGACGATGCACGGCTTTGATGAGTTCTTTGGTAATCTGTATCACTTGAACGCTGAAGAGGAACCGGAGAATCGAGACTATCCAACCGACATGATTTTGGCCAACGGCAAAACGTTTGCAGAGCAGTTTGGGCCGCGCGGCGTGCTGAAATGCAAAGCGGATGGCAACGGCGGGCAAACGATCGAAGATACCGGTCCGCTGACGAAAAAGAGAATGGAAACGATCGATGAAGAATCCTTGGCTGCGGCAAAGGACTTTATCAAACGCAAGCATGAAGCGGGCGAGCCCTTTTTCTGCTGGTGGAATGCGACGCGAATGCACTTTCGCACGCATGTGAAAGAGGAACACAAAGGTCTCAGCGGACCAGGCGGCAATGAGTACCACGATGGGATGGTCGAGCACGATATCATGGTCGGTGAGCTGCTCGATTTGCTCGACGAGTTAGGGCTTGCCGAAAACACGATCGTCCAATACTCGACCGACAACGGCCCCCATTACAACACATGGCCCGATGCCGGTACGACTCCCTTCCGTGGGGAAAAGAATTCGAACTGGGAAGGCGCCTACCGGGTTCCTTGTTTCGTTCGCTGGCCAGGCAAGTTTCTCGCCGGCGAAACGCTTAACGGTATCGTCTCGCATGAAGACTGGTTGCCAACCTTTGCGGCGGCTGGTGGAGCAGCGGATATCAAGGAAAAACTGCTTGAAGGTGTCGAGCTCAATGGCCGGACTTATAAGAACCACATCGATGGTTACAACATGCTGGATTACCTCAGTGGCAAGGCCGAGCAGTCGCCTCGAAAAGAATTCATCTACGTTGACGATGGTGGTGAAGTTGCTGCCATTCGGTACGAAGACTGGAAAGCGGTTTACTTGGAAAACCGAGCGAGGCAGTTGCAGGTATGGCGAGAACCCTTCATCAACCTTCGCTTGCCGTTGCTATTCAATTTAAGACGAGATCCGTTTGAAAAAGCGCAGCACAACTCCAACACCTATCACGACTGGGTGATTGACCGTGCCTTTGTGCTCGGCCCCATGCAAGTCGTGGCGAGTCGATTCCTTTATACGTTGAAGGAATATCCGCCCAGCCAGCAACCAGGTGACTGGAGCCTCTCCTCGCTGGAAAAGAAAATTAAGTCGATGACTGTTGGTGGCAACTAATCGACTGTTGGTATAAGGGCGCTCGTAAAGGGCGCCCTTTTTTTTAATTTTCTATAGTCTGCCAACCTGCACAATTAACCATGACAAAGCCTTTGTTTGCGATCTGCTTGGCCTCCGCAGTGTTGTTTTTCAGCCTGCCTGGGAACGCTGCCGACCCGTTGCCGTCATGGAACGAGACAGAGTCGAAGAAAGCGATTGTTGCATTCGTCCAGCGGGTCACGACGAAGGGATCTCCTGATTTTATTCCTGCGGGAAAACGCATCGCCACCTTCGACAATGACGGCTGTCTATGGTCGGAGAAGCCACTCTATTTCCAGATGCTGTTCGTGATCGATCGCGTCAAGCAACTTGCCCCAATGCATCCCGAATGGAATCGCACGCAGCCGTTCCAGGCGGTGCTTGAAGGTGACCAGGAAACGCTCGCGGCAGCAGGTAATGCAGGACTGATGCAGCTCTTGCTGGCGACTCATGCGGGGATGACGACCGACGCGTTCGCCGATACGGTGCGAGATTGGCTTCAGACGGCGCGGCACCCGCAATTGAATCGGCCTTACACTGAATTGGTCTTCCAGCCGATGTTGGAATTGTTGGATTACTTGCGAGCCAGCGGATTCAAGACCTATATCGTTTCCGGTGGTGGGATTGAATTCTTGCGAGTATTTGCCGAGGAGGTCTACGGGATTCCGCCGACGCAGGTGGTTGGTAGTCGGATCAAAACGAAGTACGAAGTCCGGGACGGCATGCCGGTACTGGTTCGATTGCCGGAAATCGATTTCATCGACGACAAGGAAGGCAAACCGGTCGGCATTCAGCAACACATCGGCCAGCGTCCCGTTTTTGCTGCCGGCAACTCCGACGGCGACTTTCAAATGCTACAGTGGACCACCAGTGGTGAGGGGGCGAGCTTTGGGTTGCTGGTGCACCACGACGATGGGGCGCGGGAATGGGCTTATGACCGTGATTCCCATGTGGGAAAGCTCGATCGAGGCCTAAACGAAGCGGCCGCATTGGGATGGACGGTGATCAGCATGCGCCACGACTGGAAGGTCGTGTATCCAAGTCGGTAAGCGAAGCTTGCGAAGGTTGTTGGCCCGAAAGCGGGCCGACAACACGTCCGCTGGAGCCTCGCGATGCCGCCCTGCAAAGGGCACAGAGAGACTGCTAGCGTCTCCAGGCTGCCACGGTTCAGAGGCGAACCATCACCGAAGAATTTGGAAAAAAATAAGTGAAGGCGCTGGGGCTCGAACCCAGGACCTACGGATTAAAAGACGGA
>Ga0209947_1001408_pt1 | contig 14155 bp, 10 predicted proteins | sample SalPonR2_B_D2_MG_FD_185706 | JGI IMG/M metagenome (GOLD analysis project Ga0209947, IMG submission 185706) | Salt pond soil microbial communities from South San Francisco under conditions of wetland restoration - Salt Pond MetaG R2_B_D2_MG... ... | reverse complement strand
CGGCTTCACTCTCCAGCTAATATTAAGGAACTCCTCAGGAGTACAATCTTCCACTTCTTGAACTAATTCCGCAAATCCTGTGCAACCAACAGCTGCAGTATCACAGAATGTAACGTCGTCACAAACCAGCAACTCAGGTGCCTGATCGTCATTCACCTTAATTACTTGAGTATGTGTCCAAGTCAGGTTATTACCATCAGCATCTTTTTGACACCAATCCAATACAGTCCAAGTTCTTAAGATCTTGAAACAAGCATCAGGAGTCACTTCAAACATTTCATCGTCCTTGCGAACAGCGATCTGAGAACAAGCATTGTTATTGCTAATCTCAGGCTCTCCTGTTGCATCAGGATCAGTGCTATAGTCACCGTTTTCATTACAACTCAATTCGCGATCTCGCGGCCATCTGATGTCGCTTTCTGAGAACGGGCTACACTGTGATACAGTAATACGCTGGAAAGCAGTGCTTGCGTTCCCAAAATCGTCAACTGCGCGGAATGTACGAACAATAACACCTGTTCCGCAATCTTCACGCTGATCATTATAATCTGCTGTTACTTCCAATGTACAGTTATCCTGAGCAAATCCGTCAAGGAATTCATACGTTGGAATCGCAGGATCATACTGATTGTTGTTCAAACAATTACGCTCATACTCTTCGTCAAAAATCTGACGAGTTTGACGCACCTCACCTTCTGTAAGATTGGCAACACGACCAAACTCATCTAAATTCCACTCATCAAACGGATACAAACAACTGATTGTCAAATCCTGAGGAGCAACGATAGTTGGAGGTAATTTATCCTCAACATTTACATTGATCATACAAGTATTTTGGTTGCCGCTCACATCTGTAACACGGAACAATACTTGTACAGGACTTCTTTCTATATCAGCACAACAGAACTCTACAAAATCCTTGAAGAAGAAAGTGGTAGGCTCGCAATCAAACTCACGATTCATTCGTCGCACTTCAATTCTATCAATAGCACAGTTATCATAGCTTCCATCTTCAAAAGTAGGCCAGAATACACGTGCCGTACCATCTGCACCTAAAGAAACTTTAGTCGTTTGGTCACAAACAGCAACCGGTGGTACCGCATCCTGAACAATTAATGTTTGCTCACAAGTTGCGATATTACCACAACCATCATCAGCTGAGTAAGTTAATGTATGAGTTCCAACCGGCAAGTTTATGATTTGGAAAACTTGATTACCAAAATCAATTACTTCACCTGCACTACTTTCAACAGTCCAGAATGAAGAACTCGGAGAACACTCATCAGTAATATTACCACTGATATCAGGTACGCTGTAAGTGGCTACACAACTATTGGTAGCTGTTGAAACTGTAGCTGTTGCAGGACAGTCAATTTCTGGACCTTCTACATCTTCAACTTTAATCAACTGAACATGAGTAACAGTCTCACTAGTACACCAGTCCAGGAATGTCCATGTACGAAGTACCTTGAATGTACCTTCACAAACATCAATTACCTGGTCTTTAGGCGTAGTCAAAATGTTATCACAAATTTGGTCTGAAGGAGCTCCAGTCTCTTCCGGATCAGGATAACCATTCTCATTTAAATCCCAGTTATCACCATCACAAGATAAAGCAGGCTGATCTATACCGTCAAAATTTGGCGGGAAAGTCAGATCTTCTAAAGAAGTACGAACAACGTCAATCGTATCTTGACAAGTTACCGTATTACCGCTCTCATCCACAACCGTCCAGTTTCTGAATATACGATCAGAAAACTCACTATCACAGTCATCTATGTTAGTTATATTATCCTCATAACTCGCAGTGACATCACCACAAGCATCAAAACCGGATACAACAAAACTATTCTCATCTATTGGAGTAGATGTACCAGTAAACTCAAAAGGGAACGGTATCTCAAAGTTGTAATCAATGATGATCTCAGCAACAGAGAATGTACCTCCGTCTCCAAAAGCACCGTCATTGATTGTAATTGTCCATTCACCATCTGGATTCTCTCCATTGAATGCAGCTAAGGCATCTTGAGGTTGGAATTCACCTTCAATCGCTGGATTGTTATTACAAGTAGCTAAAAAGTCAGCATTTGTATTAGCAGCAGCATCATCAAATAACACGTCTAAACCTGTATTGATACAAGGGGGCTGAGGGAACAAATTGACAACTGTTCCAGATGGAGATTCAACACTACCTGATAAATCACCTACCCAGGTATGATCTGTAACCAATCGAACCGATACATTTGTGATTTCAGCAGCACCCGCAACATTCGCTTGAGCTGTAGCAGGGAAGTCTCCCGTAATGAATGGGTCAATAACAATTTCACCATTCGCATCGTCAAGAACTAAAGTAGACGCACCACCAGTACCTGGTGTTATGTCAGCTCCACAATCCACAGGGAAGCTTGAACAACTTAGTTCAGGAATAAACTTGTCTTCAATAGTGACCGTACCCCAACAGCTATTACCTGTCGAAGGATCAATCACACGCACAAAGTAAGTATTTCCAACTTGAGCAGAACCTACAACGGCGCCCTCATCACCAACCTCGCTAGAAGCGATAATATTGTTGAAGTCCATATCTGTCGCTAATTGCACGATATAGTCTCGGTAACAAGAATAAGGACCACCTTCTAAAATCATATCCGCATTGATAATGGCTTCGCAATTATCATCAACAGACACATTCACGTGATCGTTACATGCTAAGGACTGAGAAGGATTAGCGAAGTTCTCTACTGTTACACACCAGCTACATGTAGCTGAAATACCAGAATTGTCTTCAGCTTCATACTCAAAACAATGCACACCAATAGGTAATGCATCACCACTTGCAAACTCGTTAAATCCAGGAGTATTGGTAGGATTCGCTTCCAACTCTCCAGGGTTGTAACCTACAGCAAAACCTGCGTCAAGAGCAAAACCAGCAGCTGCAAATGAGACTGGAGGATTAAATCCACAAGCCGGTGCATTAAAGAAAGTTAAATCTCCAGTTCCTGTAGAACCATCACAAGTTGCAGGGGTTTGAACTATTCTAGAGTTCAAAGTATTTCCAGGCGTATAAACCTCTAACCAAATACCTCCGGCTGGAACGGCAATTGGGTCAGTAAACTCGACAAGAACACATTGCCCGTTGTCTGCATTTGAAGTTTGATATTGGAATGATCCCAATGGAGTGAAACCACCACCTGTATAAGGAACCACACCCGGAGCTTGAACACCATAGATATTGAATGTAGCTAAAGGCTCTTGACCGAATGTCTCTTGATTGTAGGAGACAGACTCAATCTCACCGCCACCAGGCAAATCTATAAATTGTATAATAGAGTTTTCCGCAAAAGGAGCACAAGCCAAAGCACTTCCTCCTGTAGGATCTTGACACGGATCACAATACGGTCCAACTAAATTTTGAACAGAGGCTGGGCAATTATCAGTAACTTCAATATCAAAGTCAAAGATGAAGTCACACTCGCCAGCATCGAGGTTAATGGTCTGATCAGAAGGACAAGCTAATGTGGGACCTTCAGTATCATTTACAGTTACAGTAAATGTACAATCACCAGGAATCCCGTCGGCGTCAAACCCTGTTACGGTTACCTCAGTAGTACCTACGGGATAAAAGCCAGAAGGATCGGGAGTTCCATTAAAGTCATTCGTGACAGACACACATTCCGCGCCTAAAGTAGGTGCCGGAACATTGACAAATGCTCCACACTGACCGGGGTCATTATCTACTTCGATATCAGCTGGGCAATCAACAGCACATGAAGCTGCGCCCAAAAAGAAGGAGGCACATACTTGAGTACCGTTATTAAATCCTCCCCCACAAAAAACACCGGCATTATTGCCGCCATTTCCAGGGCCAACTACACTATTACCGGAACATACCACCTGACCATTAGAGACGATCTCGATATCGAAACCATTCCAGTTATCGCCAAAAGTATCATATCCGTACAATTCGTAATTTCCACCGGGCGCATTGAAAGTAACAGATTGGTTCGTACCTAAAGGAAAACCTGTCGACTCGTAAGCCACAACTTCTCCAGTTGTTACATTAAACAATTCCCAGCCTACTTCACCTTGAAAAGGATCAGTACCTGTGTTAATAGTTACAGAAACACCAGTAGTAGTACAAGTGACTACCTGGCCTGTAACAGCACTTACACTGAGCATAGCCAAGAAGGCAAAGCCAAGTGTTAGCAAGTTAGTAAATTTCTTATTCTTCATAAGATTTGGTATTGGTTTAAAGGTTTATTGGAAAAAATGCCGAAACAAAAATCTAGCTAAACTGATTTCTGTATTCTGACACTATAGTTTTAAGATTCACATCCGGTGCAAACTGTTGAGCTTGATCACTGATCTGATTGTAAGCCACATCCAGTGCTCTTTCAATTAACATGCCGTTATTGACATTTGATACAGCCTTAGTTAGCAATTTTACCCTAACGGTTTTCTCTTCATTACTAAGATTTGCATCATTCCGAACATCTTGAATTTCAACATTAACTTGAGCTTCAAATTGATCAACATAATTACGATCAACATTTGGAATGTATGCGTCTGGGCTTGCATTTTGTGAATAAGAAGTATTCACTCCTAAGAAAAAGAAAGCGAAAAAAAGCATCGCGCAAGCGCCGAATGTCTTTAATGCACCTTTCTTCAATTTTGGTTTAATCATGAGAATTGGTTTAGTTGGTTCACAAATAATGACTTCACTTTAAAGCCATTGGGTTTTATTGGTTATTGAATAGGCCCGTAAAAAAGCAAACAGCTTCTCCTTAAGACTAATTCAGGCGCTAATATAAAGATAAACTATGGAACATAAAATATTTTATTCTTTTAATATGTTTTTTTATCACGAAAATAAATGTGGGCCAATAATGAGCCATGTTTAAGGACTGCTGTTAATACTTCACCTTATTGTATCTATTTACCAACCAACTATCATTCTTTGTTCGCCACCGTCCTTCGGATTACTTATCTTAATACAATTAAGCAAGAAGATGATTCTGAGATCGCATTAATTTTCTTTAGGTATAATTTCAGTCTCCTCTGCGAAGTAGTGAGCAAACTTTTGCATCTGATTCCCCAACTCTTTATTATTGGTAGCGCGAACATAAGCATCCGCCATAGACCGCAAGGAGTGAAAGACAAACCGATCCATCTCAGCTACCTGAAAATCTTTCGTCCACAAGTCTAGCTTCATGGTATCCTTCGCTTCTCCATCAAATAAGGATAAAAACATAGCTTTTGACTCATTTGACACGTTTTTACCCGCTACCTGGTCAGCATTCCACACAATTTTCTCCGGCTTTTTTTCCTCGTCTAAATGCACTGTGATCTTTACCTGGGATTTATTTGTCTTTTTCATCTCTACTGATTTTCTTGATCTGCTTGTTTGAAATAATAGGGTTTGAGCTAGTTTCTTCTTGGGCACAAATTTTCATGGCCAATACCAAGTCAACTACTTTTGTTCCAATATATAAGTTAACAGTGGATTCTAAAACAAAATTGACTCCATTAGAAATAATTTGTGCCAATCGTTCAAATACACGTTGTTCATTTCTGGCTCCTAACAATAAACTGGGGCGAAAGAAATAGTGCTGCTGATAACCGAGTTGAGAGATTTCTTCTTCAATCTGACCTTTGACCCGATTATAAAAAATCTTACTACTCGAATTTGCTCCCATAGCGCTGACTAAAAAGACCCGTTCACCACCCTGAGCTATACAACACTTTGCCGCTCCTACCGCATAACCTTTATCGATCTCTACAAATCTGTCTTTGCTGCCCGCCTTTTTTAGTGTCGTCCCAATACAAATAAAAAGATCATCGGCTTCAAATAGGAAGTCAAACTCCTCCATGGCATCAAAATCAACGATATAGTGTTCATGGGATTTTGATAATAGCTTGATCGGCTTACGGGCTAAGGTCTTGATCTTTTTATAATAATTCCCTTCGCTCAGGCTTTTCAATAATTCCGATCCGACTAATCCAGTGGCTCCAACAATTAATGCGGTTTTAGTTTTCATTCAGATTGATTTTATAAGGTCGGCACATATAAAATATACTCGCTTGAAGAATAGCCACCCCAAATCCCTAGGGCACCTTCCACATTAGATCTGACTCGGGTATAAGATGAAAATGGGCCTTGATTATTTAGATTGAATTCAAAGGTGTTCCAAAAATTGAAATGATCCTCGTCAATATTCAACCAACGGATTCGAATGCTATCTCCACGAGTATATAGACCGAAGTTCTCCGGCTCTAGATCTTCAAGTTCCTCTGGAGATGCCGCTTTTTGCAAGGGAAAATCAAAAGTCTGCCCGTCGAATAACAGATCATCTGTAACGGAAGCAAATCCAGGTAAAAAGCCCTGCCCCTCTCCCGCTGTCATATAACGGTAGAAATGGGGCCCCTCCGGATCACTAACTGTAATGAGTAAACGGGCCATGGTATCATTTTGATTACTCCCTGGTGGTCGGGTAAACCGAAAGGAATCTATAGGCACATGTTGAGGGATAGTAGTACGTGCTCTTATAGTCTCCCCCGTTGATAAAAGAACCTCCAAATGGTAAGAGGTATCACGTAAAATCGGAATATTCCGAAATAAGTCTATATATAGACAAAAGTCGCTCTCTTCTGAAACAGGGAGAAAGTTTATTTCTTCTTTTATTTGGTCTCTCACCTCTTCAGGCAGGTCACTTAAACAAACAGGCGGCATAGAGTAAGATTCACCATCAAGACGCACAGAAACCTCTGCATTTTGTATTTGCAAATCAAAAATATCATCTGCAGTAATGCGGCCAAAAAAGGGCAAAGACCTTGACACAACCACAAAGGGTGGTAAACTATTAGCCCCATCCTCAATATATCCTTCAACTATAAACTCTTGAGAAGACTCATCAATATCAGGAATAAACTCTTCCTCACACGACCAAAAAGCAACAGCTAGCAAAAACAAGAATATCGATCGAAATTTTAACATTATTGATTCCATTTAAAATTCCAGGAAACGGAAGGTATAATAGGAAATAGTGACACTCGAAATGCCTTGCTTTCAATAGCTCCTGATTCGGGGTCAGTTTCAAATGCATTGTAAATAAAGGTTGGGTTCATGCGGTTATATCCATTGTAAATGCTAAAATTCCAACTAGAAGAAAATCGCCTGGAAGAATTTGGTTTAGGGGTATAGGTAAATGAAATATCAAAACGATGATATGGAATTAATCGATCACTGTTTCTGGGGCCATAAAATACATTGACTCGGTTTTCAATTCGATAGGCTCCGGCTACAGGAGTGAAGGCGTTTCCTGTTCCAAAAATAAAAGTGCCATTCATCTCCCACTTGCGACTTAATTTATACATTCCAACAATGGACAAGTCGTGTGTGCGATCATAAAATGCGGGATACCATCTCCCATCCTCTATATCAGGAAAACTTCGTTCTGTTCTTGACAAGGTATAACTCAGCCAGCCTGTAAAATCTCCTTTGGTTTTCTTCAACAACAATTCCAAGCCGTAAGCTCGACCCTGGCCAAATACAAAATCCAACTCAACATCGTTACTCGGATTATTTACATAATCATCCCGATAGTCGATTTGATTGTATAAATCGCGGTAATAAATCTCAGCAGAGAACTCGTAATCATTTGATCTGAAGTTTCGAAAATAACCCAAAGAGTATTGCATTCCGCGCTGCGGTTTCACCAGCTCCGTGCTGGGCACCCAAATATCAATGGGCAATGTTGAGGTGGAGTTACTAACTAAATGTAAATATTGAGCAGTATAGGCCACCCCTCCTTTGATCGAGGAGCTCCCGTTAAGAGTATACCTAAAACTAAATCGAGGTTCTGGTGTCCAATAGGTAATTATGGGTTCTCCTGTTTCATACAATTGTCCCGTAATTGGTGATTCATAAGGGCCAAATTGGGAAAAGAAGCTCGCACGAAAACCCAGATTTAAACTTAAACGCGAGTTGACTTTATACTCATCTTGAATATAAAAAGCATATTCATTCCCATACTTGGTTAAAAGGTCGTTGCTAAAATCGACGTCTCCAGTGGTGGCTGTTATGAGTTGGGGCTGAAGTTCATGCCGAATAAATGACAGCCCAAATCGAATAAAGTGATTCTTTGAAGGATAATAATCAAAGTCTGCTTTGACATTATAATCGGTAATTCCTGAAAAAAGAGAAGCCCTAAACGTTTCTTGCCCGCCTTCAAAATTAAATTGATAGTCATTGTATATGGCAGATATATTCATAAATAATCGATCGGAAAAAAGATGATTCCAGCGCAATGTGGCTGTAGAGTTCCCATATGGCAAATCAAATTCGAAATCTTGCGAAGCAGATCGAAACCGAAAAACATCGCGACCGAAATAACCGCTGAAATACAATCGGTCTTTATCTGAAATTCTATAATTCATCTTCGCGTTTAAATCATAGAAGTAATAATTTGTTCCCTCAAAATTGCCTCCATTCAGAAAAGGCTGTGCCAAATCGAGTGCATATGTCCGTCTAGCCGAAACAATAAATGAAGCCTTATCCTTTACAATTGGACCTTCTAATGTTAGTCTGCTAGAGATTACACCAACCCCACCCTGAGCAGCCCATTTTTTATTATTCCCTTCTTTCATTTGTATATCTACAACTGAACTCAGGCGTCCCCCATACCTGGCAGGCAGACTGCCTTTAATTAAGGTCGTGTTTTTTAAAGCATCAGCATTAAAAACAGAGAAAAATCCCAATAAATGTCCAGGATTGTAGACTACCGCATCGTCCAATAAAACAAGATTTTGGTCTGCAGCTCCTCCTCTAACGAAAAAGCCGGTGCTACCTTCAGTGGCTGACATCACTCCGGGTAAAAGTTGAAGCGAACGTAAAACATCCACTTCGCCCATTAAAGCCGGAAGTTTTTTTATCTCTTCTACAGGTAGCGTCACGGTCCCCATTTCTGTGCTACTGACATTCTCATCTTCGGCCTCCGATTTGACGACAACCTCCTCCATAGTCAAACCGGAAACCAGATCTATATTCAGAGTGGTATCCTTGTCAAGGTCGATGGAAAACACCTCTGTCTCGTAACCGGTATAACTAACTTGCACCTCGTAATTGTCATTCGATAACGTAATAGAGTAAAAACCATACAAATTAGTGGTTACTCCGGTGTTCACTCCCACTGATATACTCAGGTTTGCACCAATTAACTCCTCGCCGGAACTTGCATCCCTCACATATCCACTAATGGTCGACTTTTCTTGCCCCATCAAGAATGAGGACAGGCCAAAAAGGAATAAAAAAAATAAAAGTCTCATCAAATAAAAATTGATCCCACGAAACAAACAGACTTACACCAGGAAGGTTTGCCTGCATTGTTGAAATAAAAAAGGGACCCTTTTAAAAAGGATCCCTAAAGTACTATGTAAATATCATTTCTTCCTACTCGTAATCGTAGGGAAGGATATTATTTTGCTTCACATTTGAAAGGGTCATGAGTGTCTTCAATCGTTCTATTTCATCAATTTGAGAAAGCGTTTTGAACAAAATCTTCTCATAAGTCGGAATATCCTTACAAATGATCTTAAGAAGGAAGTCTGCCTCGCCAGTGATGATATAGCATTCAACAACCTCTTCGATATCGTGGAGCTTATTAATGAAGTTCTCCAGAGCATCTTCTTCCTGCCAGGCCAGGTCGACCAACACAAAAGTTTGTACATTTAAACCCAATGCAGTAGGGTTTACTTTCGCCTGATATGCCGTGACGACATCATTATTCTCTAACTTTTTCACACGCTCGAGGGTGGGCGCTGGAGATAATCCAACACGCTTGGAAAGATCTAAGTTTGTTATTTTGCTATTCTCTTGCAAAATTTTCAAAATCTTTAAATCAACTTTATCTAGCTTTACTTTAGCCATACTATTTTAATTTGTGTTTAAAATGGAATTTGAATGCAAATAAAACAATTATTTTGCATATATCCAAATAATGTAATAAATATTTTACGAATGTTCAATATTTCAACTTAATAAGTCTAAATATTGTGCCGTTTAATGTTTTGAATATTTATTTTTATGGGAAAACGCCTAAGCTCTTATAATCACTAGCAATTTTTTCTAATGCATTTATAAATGAGGATTGTCTTAGGTTCGTTACTTTTTTTCGACGTTTTTTCAATCCGTTTATCGTATGATAAGCTGTGACCATCGTTTCCTCCAATCCAGATCGGACTAAGTCAATCTCATCACCGCCGCGCGTTAGAAATGCCTTCTCCTTATCCGTTACGGATTTGTTTGACAATCGCTCAATTACATTTACAATTCCCTCGTAGGTGTTGGCATTAAAACGCTTTTCCATACGCCCAAAACGCATATGACTCAAATTCTTAAGCCACTCAAAATAGGAAACGGTAACCCCGCCTGCATTAATATACATATCAGGTATAATCAGCACGTTTTTCTTTTCCAAAATAGCTTCAGCATTTGCAGTAATTGGTCCGTTTGCTGCCTCTCCTATTATTTTTGCCTGAATTTTATCCGCATTACCCGAATGAATTACATTTTCTAAGGCTGCAGGAACCAAAATGTCACACTCCAGAAATAAAGCATCATCCCTGTGCTCTAATGCTTTAGAATTCGGAAACCCTAAGATAGAACCCGTTTTTTCACGGAATTTGACGAGCTCTCGCACATCAATTCCTTTGGGATCATAAATAGAACCCTCAAATTCCGAAACGGCAATTACTTTCGCATCTCCCTCTTCCTGAGAGATCATTCCCACATGACGGCCTACATTACCCAGTCCCTGAATAATCATTGTTTTTCCGGCGATGCCAACATCAAGGCCTAACTTCTTCATGTCATCCGAATCGCTACACGCCTCTCTTAATCCATAATACACACCTCGGCCCGTAGCTTCTTCACGACCTCTAATTCCGTTCTGATTCACCGGCTTTCCCGTTACACAAGCGGTCTGATCAATGTCGCCGTTTTTGAACATCATGTAAGTATCGACGATCCAAGCCATTTCCCGACTGCCTGTGCCATAATCAGGTGCAGGCACATCCAAGCCGGAACCAATAAAATTCTTGCGAATCAATTCCGTCGTGTACCTTCGTGTTATGCTCTCGAGCTGATCAACTGTGTACTCCTTAGGGTTAATCCGGACACCTCCTTTGGCTCCACCAAAAGGAACATCGACTATCGCACACTTATAGGTCATAAGCGTAGCCAAAGCCATGACCTCATCCTGATTCACATGGGAACTATACCGAATTCCTCCTTTTGTCGGTAATCGATGATGAGAGTGCTGAACCCGGTAGGCTTCAATAACTTTTATAGAGTTCCCAATTCGAACGGGAAACTTCATCTGATAAACTGCGTTACAAACTTTAATTTGCTCGAGCAGTCCTTTGGGAATTTCAGTCAATGCTGCGGCACTGTCGAAGTTCCGATTGACCGATTCATAAAAATTTGCCATATCCTTTGTAGTTTGTTTTTTATTCGTTCTCTAACTTCTTCAATCTCTTATCAAGATAAATAAGATACAAGACGATACCTATAAAAATGGATGCTATAACTGCAATCACAACCCAAATCTTTCCGTCTTGAAGAAAAAAGTCTTCCATATTTTATTCGTTCAGCAAATATGCAGAAATATAAAGACATAACTGCATCTGCATTTAGTTTATTATTGTCAATCAGACATAAATTCTTCCTCTCTATTTTGGAAGACGATTAAGTATCTGGCCTTTAAATTACTCATCCATAATCCCAATAAAATCCAGCCGATTACGGCAGGGTAAAACACCCATCGCATGGTTGAATCGAGATCCTCCCCTCCCATGGCCGGATTGCCACCATTACCGGGATGCAAACTATCCGTAAGCCGAGGGATGATAAACAATAAGGGTATGAGAAGGACAAAGGCAAATATATTGTACGAGGCTGTTAAACGGGCTCGCTTATCTTCGTCGGATATCGATGACCTAAGAATGAAATAAGACAAATAGATTAAAAGCGCAACAGCTGATGTAAATTGCTTGACATCCCAGGACCAAAAAGCTCCCCAGGTAAACCGAGCCCAGATCGCACCCGTAACTAAGCCCAAAACACCCAAAATGATGGCAATTTCTGCATATGAACGCGCCCATATATCAAAAGCCTTAACTCGGGTATTTAAGTATTTCGCGCTATAAAAAGCAGACAATAAGAAAAGTATAATCATGCTGAACCATAAAGGAACATGGTAATAGGTGTTGCGTATGGTCTCCTTGAGAATATTGCGAAATGGAAAAGTGGTCTCATTGGGGTAGTCGATACGAATAGGAGTGAAAGCCCCCTCTTCTTTAGCTGAATCTTGCTCACTAACGGCCTTTAAAACAGACACGGCTGAGGGCAATAAAGCATAGCCATGAGTGGAGTCTGAAACCACTAAAGTAGTACTTATTACTCCCGGATCAGCATCTCGAAAATACGGAAGAGAGAAAGTTAAAAGTACGCTTCGATTCCCTATAATTTCCAGCCTGTCTGCTGCGATAGTGCGAACACTATCCATTAATAGCCAGGCCGAAATATCTCGTTCATTTACATCCTGATAATCGACATTGTAGCCCTCATAAACAAGCTCAATAGTTTCCCCGGCCTGCGCGCGATTGGGTTCCACAGAGACAATACCGGGTTTTAAGGGAATAAAAAGCCCCCATATCAAAGAGTATAGTACTAAAAGAGCTCCCAAAATCTTCCAAACCCATTGTAAACGCATAAACTTATATTACGACTGCCAAAGATAGCGAATTAACAAAAGAGTCAAGGCAAGAATGAGCGCATCCACTGCCAGTAAAATGTAAAGATCTGACATGTATTCAGTATCCGTCATAGCACCGGCTGAAATCGAGGATAATTTGATAACCTCCAAAAGAATAGGTAAAAGCAAGGGAAACGATAATAAAGGCAACAGGCCCTGCTGCCCCTCAATTTTAGCATTCAAAAATCCTAAAAAGCTAAATAAAAGAGATAAACCCAACCAGGCAGAAACATTCACTCCAACAAATAAACCCAAATTGCGAATGGGCATGCCAGAAAAAAGAGACAGTCCCAAAAAGGTTAAAACTGCCATGAGACCCAACAGAATAAAATTAGCCGCGACTTTAGAGAAAAAATACTCCTCCACCCGGCATACACTGTAGTAGTACCAACCGGACACCCCCTCAACATCACGAAAAGAATTCTGAGCGGATTGCGCGGCCGATAAGACCAGAATAATCCAATATAGAACAACCCACGTTCGTTCATCTATACGGGCAAAAGCAGCGAAAACGATAAATGTAGTACTCAGCACATATAAAATGATAGCAGGTAAACTCGACTGACTGCGCCACTGAGCTACCATTTCTTTCTGCCAAAGAACTATCCATCGATTCATGAACACAAGTATACCAACTTTTTTTCGCTTATTAACCCCAAAACATATTACATAAATTTATAATTTGTTATCTTTACATTCTCAGACATGGAATAAATGCATAGCTCATGATTAAATTAATTCGCATTTTCGACCGACCACTACAAAAGCTGGACATCCCATCGATTTACCACAATTTTATCCAACGGCTCATTGCGAATTTTTTACTGATCGCTCTTTGTACAACTTTAGTAGCTCTGAAAGCCCAGGAACCGCCCTACCTAAGCTATCGCCCCTACGGAGGTGAAACCATCAGCTCCATCCTGGAAAAACACGATCTGCCCAGCCATCGCAAAGCAATTAAAACCTTTTACCAAATCAATCAGCTTGAGTTCAATGCTCCGATATATACACACAAAGTCTATAAACTTCCCATTCTCAAATACACTTACAACGGACAAAGCATTCGGAGCACCATTGGTAACTCTAACTGGAATTTGGCTGTAAATATCCAGACCTACAATATTAACTTAGTCGAAAAGGGAGTCAAATCCGGCGATTATCGAAAAGATGAAGAACTTTGGGTACCCGCTCATTTCCTACATGAAAAGCACAGCCCTAAATTTGTATTAACTTCCGGAGAATCTTCTCTTGAAATTCCTCTTTTTGGCAAAGAGCACAGTAAGTTTCCGATCAAAAGTAATAAACTCAACACCGAGGTTTTTTATCTTGTAGCCGGTCACGGAGGA
>Ga0209947_1001404_pt1 | contig 14164 bp, 13 predicted proteins | sample SalPonR2_B_D2_MG_FD_185706 | JGI IMG/M metagenome (GOLD analysis project Ga0209947, IMG submission 185706) | Salt pond soil microbial communities from South San Francisco under conditions of wetland restoration - Salt Pond MetaG R2_B_D2_MG... ... | reverse complement strand
TTCTTTTAACTTATAAAGGAATTTATCCTTATCTTTATTTTCATAATAAATATTATCTTTTCTTATTCCTCTTGAAATAACATGATAGATAGCATCTGGATACTCTATTCTTAAAGGTCTTGCCATAATAAATTCATAATATCTTTTTTTTAATATTCTGTCAAATGAAATGTATAAATGTGAAGACCTGACCCCTCATTATTTTTGTGGGTGAAAGTAATAGTATATTTGGTTGGCGAGTTTTTCTCCTATTCCGGGGATTTTTTTTATTTCACTTATTCCTGCTCTTTTTAAATTATCAAGTGTATCAAAAAAATTAATAATTGTTTTAGCTTTTGATTCGCCAATACCCTCAATATTTCTAAGCGGGTTGTTAAATAAAGATTTCCTTTTCTTTTTTCTGTTATGATTTATTACAAATCTATGAACTTCATCTCTTGCTCTAATTAAAAGTAATTTAGCCGGATCATTTTTATCAATTTCTAAAATATTACTTTCATCTAAATATATTTTTTCTTCTTTTTTTGCAATTGATAAAATTGGTATTTCAATATTTAAATAATTTAAAGCTTTTTTTGCAAATCTCAGCTGAATTGGGCCACCATCAATAAGGATAAGATCAGGAGTATCATTATTTTTATATCTTCTATAAACAATTTCTTTAATCATTCGAAAATCGTCCTGTTGATTATAATGAATGTTAAAATGTCTGTATTTATTTTTTTCATATCCCGATTTTTTAATTCTTATAGATGCCCCTACAAATATTTCCTTCCCGTAATTTGATATATCAAAAGCATCAATAGATTCCAGTTTATCAAGATTTAAAATCTGTTTTAAACGATGAAAAGAATTTTCAAGACCGAGAAAAAATTTTTTTTCAAGTTCAAATTTAGCATTTTCTTCAGCTCTTTTTACTAATATTTCATTTTGATCTTTTTCAGGTTTGATTATTTGTATATCATATTCTCTTTTTTGTTCAAATTCTTTTTCGAGAATATTAAAATCATTATTTCTCTCATTTACATATATTCTTTCAGGAATATAAGGCAAATTTTCATAGTAAAAATTTAAGAATGCATATAGAACAGATTCCGTATCTTCTTCACTATCAAAAATAAAATTATTTTTATCAATAATTTTTCCATCTTTCATATTTAGCACATAGATGGAGAATTTATTATTTTTATTGATAATAGCAAATATATCTTTATCTTCCCTATTATATGATTCCATTTGTGGAAACATTATAATTTCCTGAAGCCCCTTGATTTGATCTCTTATTTGGGCTGCTTTTTCAAAATTATGATTTTCAGCATATTTTTTCATTTTTCTTTCGAGTTCTTTATACAAACTCTTCCCTTTTCCCTTTAGAATTTTTTGTATTTGATTTATGTTTTCCATGTATTTTTTTTTAGATATATCAAACTCACACGGACCTAAACATCTATCAATATGATATTGCAAACAAACACTATCAGGCATTTTCCTGCAATGTCTGTAAGGGAAAATTGATCTCAACCCTGATAAAAATTTTCTTATAAAATTAACAGATGTGTACGGCCCAAAATATAAATTTCCGTCATTTTTGACAGTTCTTGTTATAAATATTCTTGGATATTTTTCTTTTCGGGTAATTTTTATATATGGATATGTTTTTCCATCTTTTAGTTCAATATTATAATAGGGCTGGTTTTCTTTTATTAAGTTATTTTCAAGTATTAAAGCTTCATTTTCAGAGGATACTACAATATATTCTAGTTTTTCAATATTATTTATTAAAATTCTTATCCTGTACGATTTTTTATCAACTGATTTAATATATGATTTTAATCTTTTTCTTAAATTTTTAGCTTTCCCTACATAAAGTATTTCATCTTTTTCATTTTTAAAAATATATACTCCGGGTAATTTTGGAGCGTTCCCAATTTGTTTTTTTACTTTTTTATTCATAATATTACCAAATATTTCCTGTTAATGTAATAAACGGAACTTCTTTTCAATTAATAAATTAGAGGATTATTGGAAAATCTCAAGTTATATTTTCATAAGTATTGGAAGATAAAATATTTATTATATATTTAAAGTATGATAAATTAAATTATAAATATTGTTTGTAAATAAAAATATTAAAAGAGGTAAAAATGGAAAAATTAAAAAAAATTAAAATGTTCAGTATAATAAATATTATTTGTTTTATAGGGATGGTTTTTGTAAATGGTCTTGCAAATTCTCTGCCAATAAATGGTAAAACTACAGGCGAATTATCATCTCAATATCCCAATCTTTTTACACCGGCAGGATTTACTTTTTCAATTTGGGGAATAATTTATTTATCCGTTGGTATTTTTACAATATATGGATTATTTTGTGCATTTACTACAAAAGAATTATCATGCAGGTTTTTAAATAAAATTAATATATTTTTCGCCATTTCATGTTTTGCTAATATTGGATGGATTTTTGCATGGCACTATGAGCTGGTTGAGCTCTCTGTAATTATAATGTTTATTTTGCTATTTACTCTTGGTAAAATTTACAAGAATTTAAATGTTGAAAATTTCCATAAAGATAAAAAAGAAAAATATCTGGTAGACCTTCCATTCAGTATTTATTTGGGATGGATTTCAGTTGCCTCAATAGCAAATATATCGGCATTTCTGGTTAATATTAAGTTGCAGATGTTTGCTTCATATGAAGTAATATGGACTATCATAATGATTATAACTGCTATTCTGCTTGGGATCATCTTTCTTTTTAAAAAGAATGATATCTTTTATACTCTTGTTATTGATTGGGCATTACTGGGAATTTTATTTAAGCGATTATATGATGAACAAATATTTCTTAGTATAATAATAGTAACAGCTGCTGGATTGGGGATAATTACTATTTTAATTATATTGCAGACGATCAAGAAAAATTTTATTAGTTAGTTTGAATAATAGAAAGTATGACCACCTGTCAACATAATTATAATCAAAACCTAAATAACAAGTTTTTCTTGAAATAATTAATTTTTAATTCATAATTTAATAAGTTTATGAAGGCGAATAAAAATTCAGATAGATTAGGAAAAGAACCCATAACAAGATTATTGCTTAGATTATCCATACCAGCAATGATTGGTATGGCTATTCAAGCTTTATACAATGTAGTTGATAGTATATATATCGGCCATTTAAGTAAGGAAGCTCTATCGGCAATTTCGCTTGTGTTCCCAATTCAAATTATTTTAATAGCTATAAGTGTTGGAACCGGTATCGGAACAAGTTCTTATATTTCGAGATTGCTGGGCAAAGATGAAGATGATAAGGCCCAAAATGTTGCAAATCATGTTTTTGTTATAGTTATTTTTTATAGTATTCTTGTCGGATTATTTGGATATTTATATTCGGATAAATTATTACATTTTTTTACTGATGTTCCTGAATTAATTTCACTTGGTACAAGATATATCAGAATTATATTGATAGGTTCAGTCGCATTATTTTTCCCTATTATAACAAATAATATAATAAGGGGACAGGGGAATACATTAATACCAACAATTGGACTGGCTATTGGAGCAATAACGAATATTATTCTGGACCCTTTTTTAATATTTGGAATATGGATTTTTCCTAAATTGGGAATAGAAGGTGCTGCAGTGGCTACAATTTTTGCAAGATTCTTAAGCGGAATATTTCTTTCATTTTTCTTATTCAAAGAAAGATTAAATATTAAGATAAATATAAAAAAAATGAAATTTAATCCAAAAATCATTTATAAAATTTATCAGGTGGGATTTCCAGCAATGTTAATGCAAATTCTTGGAAGTATCAGGGTTACCGGTGTTAATAAAATTGTAGCGAGTTATAATGTGCTTGCTATTGCGGTTGTGGGTATTTTTTTTAAACTTCAATCTTTTATACTTATGCCAATCTTTGGATTGAATCATGGTTACATACCTATTATAGGGTATAATTATGGTCGTGATAATAAAACAAGAATAAAAAAAACAATACAATGTGGAATGTTTATTGCCTTTGGTATTACGTTTTTTGGATTTTTACTTTTTACTATTTTTCCAAAACAGTTAATTTTGTTATTTAATGATAATCCAGAACTTGTAAAAATTGGTACCAATGCATTGAGAAAAATTGGTCCCTCATACCTGTTTATAGGACTGGCTATTGTTGCATCATCTACATTTCAGGCTTTTGGAAATGGTTTTCCAAGTCTCATAGTTTCTTTTTTAAGGCAGATAATTATTTTACTTCCCTCCATGTATATACTTGGGAAAGTTTTTGGATTAAGTGCAACCTGGATTTCTTTTCCGCTATCTGAATTTATAAGTACTGTAGTAATATTTTTATGGCTCTATCTATTTTTAAAAAAGAAGAAAATACTCAATCCTCCTTCTGAAAAAGTATAAAAAAAAAGAAAAAACTGTGCTGTAGATTTTTAACTAATTATTGACATAGATATCTTCTCTTATATAATATGGGTATAAAATTTCACATAAGGGGGCTTAATAGATGAAGAAATTTGCGTATGCTGAAAATAACCTTATTTTAAAATTATTTTTAATATTTTTTATTATTCCTTTTATTTTAGTTACTGTGTCATGGATTATTATTTCAACTACATTGCCATCTCAAGCTGCTATATCTGCATATGAACCCTCGCTGGGAACAAAAGTATATGATAATGAGGGTGAATTAATGCATGAGTTTTATAAACAGAAAAGAAAAGTTTTAAAAAGCTATGAAATTCCTGAGCTTGTAAAAGAAACTCTCATAGCTGTAGAGGATAATAGATATTATGAACACTCTGCTATAGATATATTTGGAATTTTCAGAGCACTTGCAATTGATATTATAAAAGGAAAGATTGTTCAGGGAGCAAGTACAATCACACAGCAACTTGCCAGAAATATGTATTTGAGTCATAGAACAACAATAATGAGAAAGATAAAAGAGATTATACTGGCTTTTAAAATAGAAGTGTTATTTTCAAAAGAGGAAATATTAACAAATTATTTAAATGTGATATATTTCAGTAATGGGGCGTATGGAGTAGGAGCTGCAGCCCAAACTTACTATGATAAAGAAGTTGAAGATTTAACAATAGATGAAATTGCAATGATTATTGCCCTTGCAAAGGGGTCTGCTTACTCACCATATAAAAATCCTGATCTTGCATTTAAAAGAAGAAATTTTGTTTTATATAAAATGTATAATAATGGGGTTATAAGCAAAAAAGAATATTTTAAAAGTATAAAAAAAGAGATAGAGGTTGTTCCTAAAAAATCAAATTATTATGAACTTGCACCATATTATGTAGAAGAAATCAGGAGAAGATTGATAAAAGAATATGGTGATGAAGTATTATACAATGGGGGGTTAAAGGTTTATACGGCCTTTGAACCTGAACTACAAAAAGTTGCAAATGAAGCGGTTAAGCTTAATCTTGAGGAAATATCAGAAAGAAATAATTATGAAGCTTATAAACTTGATGAACTTGAGGATTTGGGAGAAGATCTTGAAAGGAACATGATATTAAAAGGAAAGATTGAAGAGGTTACCGATAACAATATTGTTGTGGATTTAGGCATGGATTATAAGGGATTAATTAGTATAAAGCCACGTGTATGGACCTGGAATATTGACCCCCAAAAAGAGTTTGAAAAAGATGATGAGATTTTTGTGAAATATCTCTGGCATAACAAAGAATCAAAAAAGATGGGAGTGCTCTGGGAGAAAAAACCCTTTCCACAAGCGGCTTTCATTGCAATGGATCCCGAAAATGGATATGTAAATGCATTAATAGGGGGAGCTGATTACAGGGAAAGTCAATTTAACAGAGCTGTTCAATCAAAATTACAGATAGGATCAACTGTTAAACCATTCTTTTATGCTGCAGCAATTGATAGTCAAAGATTTACCATGGCTTCTACATTTGTTGATTCTCCTTTTATATGGGAATTACCTCAACAGAATCCATCAAGCTGGAAACCGGAAAATTATGGAGAAAAATTTAGAGGAGAAATTACTCTGAGCAGGGGATTAGCAAAGTCTATAAATGTTGTGTCGGCAAAACTGATGAAAGAAATAGGGCCCCAAACAGCGGTGGAATATATGCACAAACTGGGAATTGAAAGTGATATTCCTGCGGTACCAGCATTATCTGTTGGAATACCTGAATTATCCCCCCTGGAAGTTGCAAGAGCATACAGTACTTTTGCGAATCTCGGGAATAGAGTAGAACCAATATTTATAAGAAAAATTTATAATAGGGATGGTGAATTAATCAAAGAAAATAAAACCAAAAAAGTTAGAGTTTTGAGTAAACAAACTGCTTATATAATGATATCTATGATGAAAGGTGTTTATTATCCAGGTGGAACTGCAGATATATTAAGAAGCAGCTGGGGTGTTGAAGGCATAGTTGCTGGAAAAAGTGGTACCACCAATGATAGTGCAGATTTATGGCTGACTTCTCTTTTGCCGTATAAGGTATTAGTTGGCTGGATGGGATTTGATTATAAAGATACTCTTGGAGAGCATGAGTACGGATCAAAAGCTAATGGAGAAGGTTTTGCAATGATTCTGAAAAAATTGATGGAGGACAGGAAGTTTGAAGATTGGGAGCGACCTCCTGGTCTTGTTAAAAAAAGGGTGGATCCCAAAACCGGTCTTTTAGTTAAAACAGAGGACAATTTTACAGGGGAACTATTTGAAAATAATGAGAATAATCCGGATAAAGAAGAAAATATAGACATTAATAAACCGGGTAGAGATATGTTTTTCTATAAAGGAACAGAACCCACAATGTATGGTGAAAAAGAAGAAGAAGATCAGAGTGTAGATTTTAGTGACTTTTAAATAAGGAGGCTGTTGTGAAAGTTGCAATTGCTAATGACCATAGAGGAGTAAATTTAAAATTTAAAATTATTAATATATTAGAAAAATGGGGATATGAGGTAATCAACAAAGGTAGTGATAAAAAAGAGAGTGTTGACTATCCTGATTTTGGATCCGAAGCTGCAAAAATGGTATCCAGTGGAAAAGCAGACATGGGAATAGCAATTTGTGGTTCCGGTATAGGAATGTCTATCATTACAAATAAATTTCCTAATGTGAGAGCTGCCCTCGCTTATAATCCAGAAATTGCAAGAATGACAAGAAAACATAACAATGCCAATATATTAGTACTTGCAGCAGATTATATCAATGAAGAAAAACTTGAAAAAACATTAAAGAACTTTTTTGAAACTTCTTTTGATGGTGGAAGACATCAAAGGAGAATTGATAAAATATCAAATATTGAAAATAAATTAATAAAATAAATTATATAGGAGGTTTTTATGTTGCAGGATAATTTAAAAAATACTGATAAGAAGATTTATGATCTTATGCAGGAAGAAGCAAAGAGACAATCGTATGGACTTGAATTAATTGCATCAGAAAATTTTGTTTCAGATGCTGTTTTAGAAGCAGCAGGGTCGGTACTTACTAATAAATATGCAGAAGGATATCCATACATTAGAAAGAAAAAAAATCCAAATAAAAGAGATTACTCAAGAAATGGTAGGTATTATGGTGGCTGTGAAGTCATTGATAAAGTTGAAAAATTAGCAATAGACAGGGCAATAAAGTTATATGGGGCAGATCATGCTAATGTTCAACCTCATTCTGGAGCACAGGCAAATATGGCAGTATATTTTGCTACAGTTAAGCCTGGTGATACTGTAATGGGAATGAAACTCCCACATGGTGGACATTTATCTCATGGTAGCTCTGTTAATTTTTCAGGAAAGTTATATAACATTGAATCTTATGGAGTGAGTAAAGAAACTGAGATGCTTGATTATGATCAGATAATGGATAAAGCCAAAAAAGTTAATCCCAAGTTGATTATTGTTGGTGCCAGCGCGTATCCAAGAACGATTAATTTTGAAGCATTTGAAGAAATCGGAAAAGAAGTTGGTGCTTATATTCTTGTAGATATGGCCCATATAGCTGGATTGATCGCTGCTGGGTTACATCCGAATCCTGTTCCTCATGCTGATTTTGTTACTACCACTACCCATAAAACTTTAAGAGGGATTAGAGGTGGAATGGTTCTCTGCAAAAAAGAACATTCAAAAAAAGTAGATTTTAATGTATTTCCCGGAACACAGGGAGGACCTTTAGAACATATAATTGCTGCAAAAGCTGTAGGATTTAAAGAAGCAATGAGTAATGATTTTAAAGAATATCAAAATCAAATAATTAAAAATGCCAGGGCCTTATCAGAAAAGTTAAAAGAACTTGGATATCGACTTGTATCCGGTGGAACTGATAACCATTTAATGCTTGTAGATGTTCTTTCTTCTCTTAACATAACTGGAAAAAAAGCTCAAAAATTACTGGGTAAAGCAGATATTACAGTTAATAAAAACACTATTCCTTTTGACAGCAAAAGTCCATTTGTTACGAGTGGGGTAAGATTGGGAACACCTGCATTGACAACAAGAGGAATGAAAGAACCTCAAATGGAAAAGGTTGCTGTTTTAATAGATAAAGCATTAAGATCTAATGGAGATAAAACAAAATTGAAAAAAGTAAAAAAAGAGGTAAGAGAACTTTGTGATGAATTTGAATTATATCAGTATAAAATAAATGAGTAATAGATGAGTAGACCTGATTGGGATAGTTATTTTTTTGAAATAACAAAATTGGTTGCCAAAAGGAGTACCTGTTTAAGAAGATCTGTTGGAGCGATTTTAGTTAAGAATAAAAGAATTTTAGCTACTGGATATAATGGGGCTCCTTCTGGCCTTGAACACTGTATTGATATAGGTTGTTTGAGACAGAAATTAAATATTCCCTCAGGTGAAAAACAGGAGATATGCAGGGGAACTCATGCAGAACAGAATGCTTTAATGCAGGCAGCTAAATTTGGTATCAGTGTTGAAGGAGCTACAGCATATGTAACTCATCAACCCTGTATAACATGTACAAAATTATTGATAAATGCAGGAATTGTCGAGGTTAAATATTTAAATGATTATCCTGATAAACTTGCAAGACAGATGTTTGCAGAAGCAAATGTTAAACTTGAAAGGTTTAAATTATGAAATGCCCTCATTGCGGCCATACCGATAACCGTGTTGTAAATTCAAGACCTTCAAACAATAATAATGCAATAAGAAGAAGAAGAGAATGTAATAATTGTGGTAAAAGGTTTACAACCTATGAGACAATTGTAGAAATATTACCAAGAATTAAAAAGAAAGATGGAAGAAGAGAGGAATTTGATAGATCTAAATTAGAACGGGGTATCAAAAAAGCAATGGAGAAAAGGCCAATTTCTTCTGATAAAATTGAAGAATTAATAGATCAGGTTGAAAGAGAACTTTATAAGGTTGAAGAGACTGAGGTTCCCTCTAAACTTATTGGAGAACTTGTCATGGAAAGATTAAAGGAAATTGATCCTGTGGCCTATGTTAGATTCGCTTCTGTTTATAGAGAGTTTAAAGATGTAACCGAGTTTTTTTCTGAATTAAAACATTTTATAGAAAATAATAAGTGAGATTATGTTTATAGGGGATCTGTTTTATAAAAATAAAAAAGGTAATATAAAAGAATTATCTCGGGAGTTTCTCCTTGAAAAAATTAAATCAATATATTCTAATGAAAATCTAAAAAATGAAGAAATTGATAATCTTTTATCCGTTTTATCATTTTATGTTCATAATAGAAAAGATGATGATTTAATTGAGGAAAATGAAATTGATAAAATGCTGTTTAAATTAAAAAAATCACAAAAAGAATCAGAAATTTATATAGAAGATCAATTATTTGATAAAAAGTTTTTTTATAATTATATTAATAAAAAAGGATTAGGTATTCCTCAAAAAATTAGCAGTAGAATATTTAGTGACTTGAAAAAATCGCTAAATCTGTTGAGAAGTAAAATTACATTGAGTAATATAAATATAAATACGTTTGATAATTTATTAAGAGAAATCTGCAGTAAATATGAGATACACTTAAAGAAAGATCAAAAATTATCTTTCCCGCTGGATGAGATTCTTCTTATCTATTCAAAATTTTCTCCTTATGAAACAGGTGAATATTTTAAGGAAGTTGTAAATTATTATTTATTTAATAATTTTTTAATGAATAGAAAATTACGTTATTTTGAGAAAAAAAATTATATAAAACTATTTGATTTAAATCCATTTCAGGTTGATGTTATCGACCTGGTTTTAAACAAAAATGAAATAAAAAATCATGAAAAATGTTTTTCAAAACAGTATATTTTCTATAATAAAGAAATGTATGATAATTTTAAAAGCAAGGGGAAAAAATTGCTTTTCCAAAATAATCAAAATAAGGAAAAAATTCCTTCAATTATTTATTTGGATAATTATATTCCTCATGAAAATAATATTTATGCTTTTACTTTTCAAAAAAATGAGAATTTTTCTTTATTTTCACTTGATGAAACAAAATTACCGGTATATCCGGCTCTTTTTAAGTTCAAACTAAATTTTGATAAGTTTAATCAACTTGAATCAATAGAAAAATTAAATAAGATTGAATCTATTATTAAAAGTGTAAAAGAATTTTACTATAAATATAATGAATATTTTTATCTTATTGATATATTAAAACGAAGGAATTTGTATGTGAAAATTTATATTGATATAACACATCCTCATTACAATCATCTTTTAACAACATATTTGAAAAAAATGATTGAGGATGATTTTATAAAAATAGTTTTATATAATAATAAAAATAATATAAATAAAAAAAATATTAAAAAATATTTGAAAGAAAATTATTTGATGGAGTTAGTGATTAACAGAGACATGTGGGATAAAAATTTATTCAATTTTTTCAAAAAGAATAATCTTTATTTACTAAAAATTAAAAAGGAGAAATAATGAAAAAAACAATTATTATTTTACTTACAGTATTAATAGTAGTTCTTGGATGCAGTAAAGCTGATAATGGAAACAAAGGAAATAATAAGGAAGTTAAAAATAATGAAAAGGTAGAAAAAACTAAAGAAAAATTAGTACCGCAAAATATGCCGGATGTTTCATTGAAAACATTTGAGGGGAAAGAAGTTGATTTTAAAAAATTTGAGGGAAATGTTGTTCTTGTTGATTTCTGGGCTACTACCTGTCCTTATTGTGTAAAAGAATTTCCGGGTTATGTGGAACTATATGAAAAGTATAAAGATAAAGGATTTAAAATTATTGGAATATCTTATGATCAAGATAAAAATAAGGTTGATAAATTTTTAAAAGAAAATGGTGTAAATTTTACAATAGTAAAAGGAACCAAAGAAGCAGCTGAAAAATTCGGTGGAATAAAAGGTATTCCTACAACTTTTATTTTTGATAAAAAAGGGAATATAGTACAAAAGCAAGTTGGGTACACGCCAGACTACAAGGAAAAATTTGAAAAAACGATAAAAAAATATCTAAATAAATAAATTAGTGGGAAAAAATGAAATGTATGAATTAGAATTTAATAATATTAAAATCAAATCAGAATTATTTTCTGAAATCGCTCTTGATGTTAAGTTCAGAAAAAAGGAAAATTATATCAAATTCTGTGATTTTAAAATCAATGGGGTGGTGAATAATATTGATTTTTCCAAAACTGCTGGAAAGATATTACCTGTAATAATTAAAAATCTGGAAAAAAAATATATTTTTAATTCAATTAAACTTAATTTAATTGCATTTGATAATAAAATTCATACATTATCAAAAGATTATAATTTTGTTTTTTTAGGAATTGGAACAAATAGAGGGAACAAAATAATTAATTTAAAAAAATTATTAAAAATATTATCAAGGAAAAATGAAATAATTATTGATGATTTATCTTCGATTTATGAAAGTGAGCCTGTTGGGTATGAAAATCAGGATAATTTTTATAATATGGTTATAAAAGCCAGAACAATTTTAAAACCAGTTGGATTGCTTGGATTTATTAAAGAAATTGAAAAGGATATGGGAAGAGGCTGGAATAAAAGAAATCATCCCCGCAAGATTGATATTGATATATTATTTTATAATAATTATAAAATAGAGGAACCAAATTTAATTATTCCTCATAAAGAAATTTATAACAGGGAGTTTGTATTAAAACCATTGGTTGAAATTGATGAGCATTTAAGAGATCCGGTTAAATATGTTAAGGTTAAGTCTTTTTTGAATGAAACGGGTAATCTAAAGAAAGTAATGGATAAAAAGGAGTTATTATGAGGAAAACTTTCAAAGATATAAAAAAGCTTAAAAAAAATAAAACCCCAATTTCCTGTGTAACTGTTTATGATTATTCCATGGCTAAAATAATTAATGAAGTAGATATTGACATGATTCTTGTTGGTGACTCGTTAGGAACGGTTATAAAAGGAGATAAAACTACCTTAAATGTAACGATGAGTAATATGATTCATCATACAAAAGCAGTAGTTAAAGGTAACAAAAATAGCTTAATTGCTGCAGATATGCCTTTTTTATCATACCAGCTTTCTATTGAAGAAGCTCTTGAAAACGCCGGTGAACTAATCAGAAAAACCGGATGTTCAGCTGTTAAATTTGAGGGGAAATATATAAAATTAACAGAAAGATTAATGAAAATGGGAATTCCTGTAGTTGCTCATCTGGGATTTACTCCACAATCTGTAAAAAAGTTTGGCAGGGATATTGTTAGAGGAAAGAGAAAATCCGAAAGAAAAACTATTATTGAAGACTCAATAGAACTTGAAGAAGCTGGAGCTGAAATGTTAATACTTGAAGCTGTTCCTGAGGCCCTTGCAAAAGAAATTACTAAAAAATTAAAGATTCCTGTTATTGGGATTGGATCTGGCAGGTATTGTGATGGTGAAATACAGGTTTTATATGATATTTTGGGTATATATCCTGATTTTAATCCAAAACATTCAAAAATTTTTGAAAATGTAGGAGCCAGAATAAAAAATGGTGTGCAAAAATATCACGATGCTGTTAAAAAAAAGAAGTTTCCTGAGGAAAATAACGTATTAAAAAAGTAGGTGAATATGATAGTTGAATCCAAAATAAAAAATGTAAGAGAGATATTAAATGAAATTAGAATGAAAGATAATTCTATAGGGTTTGTACCAACAATGGGTTTTTTACATGAAGGGCATCTTTCTTTGATTAGAAATTCCGTTAATAATGAGGATTTTACTGTTGTGTCTATTTATGTTAATCCAACTCAGTTTGCCCCGGATGAAGATTTTGATGAATATCCAAGAGATATGGAAAGAGATTTGAAATTGCTTGAAAAAGAGGGTGTAGACCTGATTTTTACTCCTGATGATAAAGAGATGTATTCAGATGATTTTCAAACTTATGTTATACCCGGGAAATTGAGTGATGTTTTATGCGGTAGTTCAAGACCCGGATTTTTTAAGGGAGTATGTACCATAGTAACAAAACTTTTTAATATTATTAATCCTGATCGTGCTTATTTCGGGCAGAAAGATTATCAACAGTATAAAATTATTGATAGAATGAGTAAAGATTTAAACATGAATGTAGAGGTCATTGCATGCCCTATTATTAGAGAAGATGATGGGATAGCAATGAGTTCAAGAAATAGGTATTTAAACAGGGAAGAAAGAGAAGATGCATTATCTTTAAACTTAGCTTTAAAAAAAGCAAAAGAACTTCTTGATAATGGCGAAAAAGATGTAAATAAAATAAAAGAAATGATAATAAATACAATTAATTCTAGATCAAAAACTGATATTGATTATGTTGAAGTGGTTGATGAAAAGAATTTAAAACCAATAGATTCAATAGAGGATGTTTCAAAAGTGTTAATTGCACTTGCTGTTAATGTAGGCAGGGCCCGGTTGATAGATAATACAGTATGGGAGAGAGATGATAAGTAAAGTTAAATCAGCCGGCATGGTTGGAATCGATGCTTTTTTAGTTACAATAGAATCCTCTATTTCTAAGGGGCTGCCTTCTTTTACAATAGTTGGATTTACGGATACTATAACAAAAGAAAGTAAAGAAAGAATTAGAGTAGCTTTTAAAAATTCCAATATAAAACTTGTTAACAGGAAAGTTGTTGTAAACCTTGCACCAGCTGATTTTAAAAAAGAGGGTTCATTATATGATTTACCCATAGCT
>Ga0209947_1001399_pt1 | contig 14246 bp, 11 predicted proteins | sample SalPonR2_B_D2_MG_FD_185706 | JGI IMG/M metagenome (GOLD analysis project Ga0209947, IMG submission 185706) | Salt pond soil microbial communities from South San Francisco under conditions of wetland restoration - Salt Pond MetaG R2_B_D2_MG... ... | reverse complement strand
GTGTGATAGGTGGCCGGTTTCAGTTTTCTGAGCTCCTCCGCCACCATATATTCGCCTTCCAGCAACCGCCCACAGACAGGTTCCAGATGAACACCGGAGCGTTCAATCTCTCGCCGACGCTCCTCCTGGGGAATGATCGAGACCATATCCAACTCAAAACTTCGGCCCGAATAACTGGCAAATTCTGCCAACAAACTTGGTACCCGGCGATTCCAGCCGAGCACCAGCACCCGGTGTGTATCTGTTCTTACACTTTCGCTTAACGCCACCGAGCGTTCGATTGGGGTTAATGGTTTCATTTTCGGATTCAGCCCGGTGTGGCTGTAATCATCGGTCAGAAAAACCACCCGATCCTCTCGACAAATGACGGTATCTGACGGTGCCAACAAATTAACTTGCCAGTGATTATTCCCTGAAGCCGGTTGCAATAGCCCCAAGACAATAGCGTAAGGCCGTTGCGCTGCCAATTCACGAAGGGTCTGACCCTCGGCGGTTTCTCCACCGCGGACAAAAAGCTCGTTCCCTTCGCCTGCGGTCAATAGCTCGTTGTAAACCTCAGAAAGACCAGGGTGCAGTACATTTTGAACAATCAGTCTGCTGATGGTAACATCCCCGGCAACTACTTCCACGGCCCCGGGATAAGCTCGTTCAATAACTGATATTTTGCGCATATCCTGAATCTCTGCAACGACAAATGGCAGCGCTACACCAAAATGTCGGGCCTGAACGGCAATAGATAACAAGGCCTTGACGGTTTCCACATCCGAATTGACCAGACTGCTTTCATCGTGTCCCTGGCAGGGAATAATAACAGCTGCTGCATCCAGACAGGCAACCCTCTGCAGAGCTTTTGGCTGAATGGCATAACCACTACGCAGAATGACCTGGTTTGCGCGAGTACCCAAGGCGGGTTCACTCATCAACTGATGGAGCTTATCCGCTCCTGCTTTCTCTGCAAGCACGACCAGTCGCAGTTTCTGGGTATCGAACTTTTGCAGAAACCGCTTCACACGTCCCGAGGAATTGAACAGTTCCGCTACCAATGGCGGTGTTTGAGCCGACCAACCCAGAATCACGATGTGATTTCTTAAGGTCACCGGCGTTAGGCCCCGCTCAAGATCTTCCATCTTGGCGATCAGCCAGCGGGTGAGAATGGCGACCAGGGTGCCCATGAACACCACATAGCCTGAAATCGTTAAAAACGTTGAGACAACTCGCTGCCAGGTGCCAATATCGTCGCCCAGGTAGCCTGGATCGGTCAGGCGCAAAAAGGCCCACCACACTGCAGCACCAGGATCATCAAAGGTGCCACCCTGTGGCACCACAAGCAGACCACCAATCAACGAAATCAAACCGATTAAAAGCCCTACCACCAGCAACTGAAAGCCGGCGCCTTTAACAAGCTGACGCTCAATGATGAACTTGACCCGGTCAATGATTCGCAATGGCAGCCGGACAAACACTGCTTTCATAACTTCTTTCCTTCCGCGAATAAGAATTTTAACTGAGAAAAGCCACCACAGCACCATGGGCTTCTACTCATCCATCCGCCTTTTCTTTTGTGGGCTCTTACTGGGGCAGGATGGATGAGTAGAAGCAACAGTAACGGCAATTTGATCAGGTGAAAAGTTTTTTAAAATAGCGGCACCGAAATTGTCGCAGGTGATCATCAAAACAGTTACTGCTCAGCTTGAAGCTTTATATTTATTTAATATTTCTATGGGGATGTGACAGTAATCATCAGGACACCGCGCCAGGCGATCCTGATGTTCCTCTGCACTTTTTACATATTGAGTGAGCGGAAAAACCTCAACGACAATTTTTTCAGCATCTGCTCTAGAATTGATAAAGCGTTCAGCTGTTGCCAAATGGTCAGGGGTTTTACTGTAGATTCCTGTTCTGTATTTCAAACCCACATCTTCTCCTTGTTGATTGATACTATAGGGATCAATAATTTCAAAAAAAGATGTCAACAATTGCTCTACGGTAGTGAGCTCAGAATCAAATATTGTTTTCACGCACTCCGTGTACCCATCATAATCACCATCACGGCAATTCGTCCTGCCATTAGCCCGCCCTGCTTCTGTAAGCACCACACCGGGTAATGTTTTAATAAATGCCTGAACACCCCACAAGCATCCACCAGCAAAATAGATGGTTTCAAACCTCATATCGATTATCTCTTCCTTCAGATAGACTATCGGTTTCGATCCTGCTTTATAATACATCTTGATATGTCAAGGCCAACCTGATGGAAAGGCCTTGATGGAAATTGAAATACAAAACCTTGATAAAAATGGGTCTGCCGGGCATTTCTGGTAATTCAAAGTTTACAAGAAAACGCTCAAATCTGATCATCTACTTTCAAAGAAACTCAAGGCTATGTTAATTTCCGAGATCGTCGTTGTAACCGATTTGAGATCCTCCCATGACCCCATTGCTACTCTACAAAATTTGCATCACCATGCTGGCCGTTCTCGGACTTTCGTTTGTTGCCGAAAAGATCAGTGTCCGACTGGCGGGCCTGCTGTCCGGCTATCCAATCGGCACTGCCATCATCCTGCATTTTTATGGTCTCGAGTACGGCGCTCAATTCGCGGCTGATGCGGCGATATTCAACCTCTGTGGACTACTTGCGTCGCAGTGCTTCGCCTATATCTATTACCGCGTTTCGCAACGAACCTCATCACTTTTTGTGGCCTCAATGCTGGCTCTGACAGGATATCTGGTACCAACCCTCATGGTTAGCCAGGCAAATCCGACGAGGCTGACCGCTCTGGTCATCGCCATCAGCGCCACGGCGTTATTTTGCTTCCTGTTTCGTGGTAATAAGGTCAAACAGATGGTTACGCCCCAGGCTTGGTCGGCGCGTCTGGTTGCCGGTCGCCTGATTTTCACGGCGTCACTCGTTCTTATCGTCACAGAGTTCGCTGACATCGTCGGTTCAAGCTGGGCCGGTCTCTTCTCAGCTTTCCCAGTGGCCCTCTACCCGCTGGTTTTTTTGCTGCACCGGGAGTATGGGCCCCAAACCGCACAAAACATCCTGGCTAACTTCCCATACGGACTTTGGTCCGTCATTGCCTATGCCCTCACTGTATCTTTGGTTTACCCTCTATACGGTGTGATTTGGGGGACGCTACTTGGATTTGCTGTTGCAAGCATCGTATTGGCGACCATCGTCGGGATAAAACCTTTACTCACATATTTGAAAGGTCTATCCCTTGAGTAATTTTGATCCCGAAACCCGGCTAGGAGCCTGTCTGACTAGACATGAGCCGGCTGCAAATCCAGCTATTTGGCCCAGATTTCCGCTCCTTTTTGGTCCATAGCCCACCGGAAAAGTCAAATTGTTAGCTTGAAGCCCCAGAGTCAGAGCAGTACCGGAAGCGATACCGCAACATTCTCCAAGAAGCGGAACTGGAATGTCGGGCGCCAGACGAAACCCAGAAAAAGAAACGAGGCAGAACACCAGGATCAAAAGCCCGAAATCTTCTGGAGCGGCTGAGGGACTTTGAGAGCGATGTCTTACGGTTCATGGACAATGCAGATGTTCCGTTCTCAAATAACCAGGGGGAAAATGATCTGCGAATGACCAAGGGCCATCAGAAAATCTCAGGATGTTTCCGCTCAACGGAAAGAGCAAAGTGCGAATAGTTACAAATATTCTTTATCTGACGGCTGCCGCCACGTAAAATATGCCGTTATGATCCCCTTGCTGCCAATCTGATGCTGGGTTATCTTGCAGATGAACGAAAATACACATCGACTAAGCACATCCTGGAACATCTGGGAATGTGCTCGATCTGTCTGTCAGCCAACAATCTATCCAACATTGAGGGATTGTCCGGCAAAGGTTTTTAGATATCTGAACGAATCGCTTTCGAATCCACGGTCACTCCTGAAAATAAAGGTTACCCGAAAACCAAAGTGGAACGCATGAGCCACGGGTTGGAATTCAACAACATCAAAACGGGAACAGGAAGCAACCACCGGAATGAACATCAACCAACAAATCGAAGACTGGCTAACCACCCGCAAAGAGTCATTTCAATCTGGTAATCGTCCGTTTATTACCCTCTCCTATGCCCAGAGTTGGGACGGCAGTATCACCACAAGACGTGGGCAGACAGTGATGCTCAGTGGTGCCGATTCCCAATGTCTGACCCATCAACTCAGAAGCCTCCATGATGGTCTGCTGGTTGGGATAGAAACAGTACTGTCCGATGACCCACAACTTACGGTAAGAGAGTGGCAGGGAGACAACCCGCAGCCTATCGTTCTGGATACCTTGATCCGGATGCCAAAAACTGCACGCCTCTGCCAACATCCTGACAAGCAATGCTGGATACTGACAACCCGTAACCATTCAGATATTGAACTTTCCGGAGCTGAAATCATCCCCCTGAGCGATACAGGGTCAGAATCCGTCCCTCTGGACGCCGCCCTGCAACTGCTTTTAGAGCGGGGGATAAAGAGCCTGATGGTGGAAGGTGGCGCCACAGTCATCTCGGCTTTCCTGAGGGCTCGTCTGGTAGACGCGGTGGTGATGACTGTAGCTCCCGTTCTGCTGGGCGGATACAAAGCAATTAATGATCTTGTCACCACCAGGGACGAACGGGTTCATATCGACCCCCTGTTTACAAAACTCCTCGGGAATGATCTTATCGTCTGGGGTGATATTCAATACGGGATACGGTCATGATAAAAAGTCAACAACTCTGGTTTACCGCACCATATTCCGTGGAATATTGGGAGCAGCAACTTGGAGAGCCGGGCCCTGATGAAATTCTGGTACGCACCCTGTGCTCGGCAGTCAGCGCCGGAACAGAAATGCTGGCCTACCGCGGGCAGCTGCCACCGGACCAGGCCCTCGACGTCAACCTGGAATGCCTGGAAAACCAGTCCACGAGCTATCCCTTACAATACGGCTACGCCAATGTCGGACGCGTTGAGGCCGCGGGGGATAAGGTCGATCAGGGGCTGATTGGCCGTCATGTCTTTGCCCTGCAATCCCATGCGACGCATTATATTTGTAAAGCCGGGGCGGTCGTTAAGCTAGCCGAGACAATCGACCCTGAAGCCGCGGTATTTCTCGCCAACATGGAAACCGCGGTCAACCTGGTACTGGATGCAAAACCGGCACTGGGTGATCAGGTTGTGATCCTGGGCCAGGGCGTGGTCGGGTTGCTGGTCTCAGCGATCCTCTCTCGCTTTCCACTTTCGGCCTGTTATGCCCTTGAGCCTTTACAGCAACGACGTGACGCGGCTGTACAACTGGGAATTGAGAAAGCCATCGACCCGGATAATGAAGATGATATGGGCACCATGAGATCGGTACTGGATGATACTCCCGGACGTGGGGCCGATCTGGTATTTGAACTCACCGGCGCACCTGATGCTCTTAATCTGGCCCTGAGCCTGTGCGCTTACACTGGTCGTATTGTTGTCGGTAGCTGGTATGGGATCAAACCGGTGACCCTGGATCTGGGTGGCCGCTTTCATCGTGAACGTATCGAGATTATCAGCAGTCAGGTCAGCACCATCAGTCCTGAACTCACGGGACGTTGGGATCGCAAGCGCCGTTTTGTTACGGCCCTGGAATTGATTGAGTCGGTCAAACCGGAACAGTTGATAACCCACCGGGTTGCCTACGCTTGCGCCCAAGAGGCATACAAACTCCTGGACGAATCCCCTGATAAGGTTCTGCAGGTGATTCTGACCTACCCTCACTGACAACCTTCATAACGGAGACTTGAAATGTACAGGATTGCGGTTAAACGGGATTTTATTGCCAATCACTTTCTCATCGGCGGTGACTGGGGCCGTGAAAATCAACCCCATGCCCACCATTACGTACTTGAAGTGAGCATTGCGCACTCTGAACTCGACCAGCATGGTTACCTGGTGGATATTGTCGATATCGAATCGGCACTGAATCTGACAGTTGAATATTTTCAGGATCGTTTGCTGAATGACCTGGCAGAATTTGACGGACTCAACCCGAGTCTGGAACACTTTTGCCGCATTATCTGGCAAAAATTACTGGCGGGGATCAAACCGCCCGGCGCAGGAACCCTGTGCATCAAACTCTGGGAAAATGACAGCTGTTGGGCCTCTTATCAGCAGCAATATTAAGTAGTCCGGATGCGTGTCGGCCTGCTGATATACAATGATATCAATAGCCAAAGTGGTGGGTACCTGTATGATCGCCAACTGGTATCCTACCTGCAACGCCAGGGTGACCGAGTTGATATTATCAGCATTCCCCGGGGGAGCTACGCAGGTGACCTGATCTCCAGGGGCATCCCTGCGGAAATCTCCTGCGCTCCGCTGGATATCCTCATTCAGGACGAACTTGTTTATCCCCGCCTGTTCAAGCTTAATTCTGCGCTGAAATCCCTTTTAAACTGTCCCATCGTCGCCCTCGTTCACCTGCTTGACAGCAGCCGGCCCCAACCCCGACTGCGGCGTTTGCTGGCCGGTTGGGCAGAACGCTATTATCTCAACAGCGTAGACGGTCTTATCCTCAATAGTTGCTATACGCAGCAGAAGGTTTGCGAGCTTCTTACTGATGACATCCCGCCACATACTATTGCTGTCCCTGCGGCCGATCATCTGCTGCCAGACCCTGAGCTGATGGCAGATATTCCAGCCACCAAGGGTCCAGCCCTGAAGATTCTTTATGCCGGGAATGTCATTTCCCAGAAGGGGCTGCATGTTCTTTTGGAAGCCCTTGAGAGGATGGATCGAGATAGTTTCGAGCTGACCATAGCTGGCCGCCTGGACATGGAACCAGCTTATGTGAAACAGCTCAGGCGCCAAATAACCTGCCGTCATCCTGGGCGGTCGATTCAGTTTTCCGGAGCATTAGACGCCACCCAGTTGAAAGCCTGCTACCTGCAGAATGATATCCTCGTCCTCCCTTCGGTGAATGAAGCCTACGGTATTGTCTATATCGAGGCACAAGGATTCGGACTTCCCGTTATCGGGACCCTTGCCGGCGGCGCTGCTGAGATTATTCAACATGGATCAAATGGCTACCTGATAGAACCTGGAGACAGCAAAGCCCTTGCCGACATGTTGATGTTGCTGAACAATGATCGCGACCTGCTCAAACGCATGGGCAGCAGGGCCCTGGACTACTATCGACACCACCCGAGCTGGGATGATAGCTGCGGGAAAATTCGTGACTTTCTGATCAAGACCATTCAGGTGCGAGAGCAGCGACCATGATAGACGAAACCTTTGACTACCCGGAATACCTGGAAATCAAGCAGGCAATCGATGACAGGAGTCTGAATCAGTCCGTCTGGCACGCCTTGACTGCAGCACTGAGGTCTCAAATCGACAACCATGGACTCAGGATACTGGAAATCGGGGCGGGGACCGGTTCCATGATCATCCGCCTGCTGGATGCCGGCCTTCTGGGCCATTGTCAGTATTGTGCCGTTGAGCTTGAACCCGGTTTTGCGCGGGTCGCTGAAAACCAACTGTCCATATGGGCCGGGGCTCATGGCTGCAGGATGGAAGTTATCGGTCCGTCAAATTGGATCCTGGAAAAAGATCAGAAAGTAATCGAAATCCAGTGGCTGGAGGCTGATATTCTCAAACTTGCTGCAACTTTTGAGTCCGGATATTTCGATCTGCTGATCGGTCATGCCATTATTGATCTTCTGCCAGTCCCTGAGTGTATGCCGGGATTGCTGAATCTGCTCAAGCCCGGTGGTGGCTATTACTTCAGCCTGAATTTTGCCGGTGTAACCTGCCTCTCACCCTCCCATCATCGCGACCTTGAGATAACAGCGGCATATCACCACGACATGGATAGCCGTTTCCCTGATCTGACCTGGCGGGCCAGTCAGGCCGGTCAGCTTCTGGGGAACTGGTTAAAAAAGCAGGGGCACCTGGTTCTGGCCGAGGGAGATTCACCCTGGCAACTTTCCTCAGCGCCGACGTCGTCCTCCTGTGGGGAAGATCGCTTCATCGGCAATATCCTCGATACCATGGAAAAAGCCCTGGCTGGGCGGGAAGGTCTGGAGGATTGGCTCGGTCTGCGTCGCCGCCAGCTTGATTCAGGACGTCTGCTATTCTTTGCCGCCAACCGGGATTACTTCGGCCGGACCCGCCTGGTGGATGCGCCCCAGAGCAAAGAGACCAACCAGCAGAACGACGATATCACGTAATCTCATCATTGCTATGATAGCTGCGGCGCCGGTCAAGGACAGACCAAGACCGGTAAAAGCCCAGAAGATTGCAACCTCCAGGGTGCCGATACCACCGGGCAGGGGCAATAGAAAAGCAAGACGCATGGCCACCATCAGTAATACCAGGGTGGTAAAATCGGACTCAATAGCAAAAAAGTTCAATAGCAACCAAACTTCGACGAGCATTCCGGCCCAGCCCAGTAGCGAAAGAAACAAAGCCAGAAGCAGGGAAGGCTTGTTTACCCGGATTAAACTGCGCAAGCGGGCGCCGAGATCATCCCAGTGACTGTCGATATGAGCCAGTCGGGGATTATGCTGCCAACGCCTGGCCAGTTTTTTTATCCAGCCGGAAATTTTTTCCTGATGTGAAATCAGTAACCATCCGCTCCATGACAGCACCAGTATAATCACCACCAGGGCCATGACCAGGACTGACCAATCGGTGAGGCCCAGCGCTGGGGTCAACATCAGAATGACAAGACCTAACAGCAGAACGGCAAAGTTGATCCAGAGTTCAAAGAACCGGTCCAAGGCAATCGCGAGTATCGCCAATGCCCCGGGAATAGAGAATTTTTTCCAGAGCCAGTAGATCTGAAAGGGTTCACCACCAAACTGGGGCCCCGGGGTAATAAGACTGATCAACTGACCGGCCTGGCGCAGCAGGAACAAATGGATGAATGTGATCTTCACTCCTGCCGCGACGCACAAGCAACGCCAACGTTGGACATAAACCAGGATGATCATCAGATTAAGAACCGACCAAAGGATCCATTGCTTCAGGGACAAGCCTGCCACCGAATCCAGGATTGTCGCTAATGGCAAGTTTTTGCCAATCCAGAGCACCAATACTAAAGAAACGAGCCAGGTGAGTGCCTGAACGAACCGGTATCTATTCATTGGGCACCATCATAGCGATTCACCCAGTCCTCATCTCGGGTCGACATACTGAAATGCCCGGTTCCCAACACCAGAATCCATACCGCGACCGGCAGGATCATCTCCTCAAGCAAATTGAGTGAATGTAACGCGCCGTGCCAACCGAGCAGCAGGATCAGAACCAGGGCCGCAACCCGGCCCATGATTCCCAGCAGGATCAACAGTCCGCAAGCAATCATGCCATACATAAGCAATGGGCTGCTTGATAGGCTTTCCGGATGGCGAAGTTGCCCGGTCAGCAGCAATCCGGCCAGAATCAGGCGCAGTGCCGGCTGGGTGAAAAAGCTGATACACCTTTCACCACGCTTCAAAATGCTGTGATTTATAAATGATTGGTCTGATATCCTGCCGCTCACAACCAGCCAGTCGATCAGAAAACCGCTCAGCACCGGGAGCATAAAGGCGAAGCCGGCAATCGACGTGGCTGGTGGCTGAAACAGCGGGAATAATACTACAGCAATAAAGCCCATTTGGAATCCGGCGATCGCCCGGCGGGAAAGTTTGGTTTGGAGGGTAAACAGGGGTAAGGCGTTTTTCTGACGGTAACTTATTCCCCACTGGAACAGGTAATAGGCACAACTGACCAGTAGATAGGACCAGTGGATCTTCCCGTACCAGACCGCAAGTAGCGGTGCAATGGCTAATCCCAGGGCGTCAAAAACGGTATCCAGCTCCATCCCCATCTGGCTGACCTGACCGGTCTTGCGCGCAGCAAAACCGTCAATACGATCAATAATGGCCGATAGCGCATAGAACCCGGCGGGCACGAAGGCGAGGGCTCCAGCGGGTGACTGCTGAAACAAAAACCCCCCGGTACAAGCGATGAGCCAGCCACGCAGAATGGTCAGCTGATTTGCCAGGCCTAAACGTGAATAAAGTATGCTTTCAGGTCCTTTGCGGTTCAAGGGCAGGTACCCTCTGGCCTCAAATAACACCAGCAGCCAGAGCAAGCCAGCCTGCAATAGCCATTGCCCGGCCGCTTCCCAGGACCAGAGCTTCCCCATGACCAGCCCGGCAAAAACCATAACCACCCAGCCATAAGTTGAAACACGTCTGAACTCGCGGTAGGTCGCAACAATCGCTGGGGAATCTTCCGGGTGAAGCTGCATATTGATATGGGGTCGACTCATATGGCGACGATAAGGATGCCGTGACAGCAATGCAATCGAAAAATTTGATTACAAAAGGACAAATACAGACAACCAACGGATACACAGGGATCCCCAACCAAATAGCTTATGCCCTGGGCTGGACGACAAGAAACTATACCCGACAACATCGGGCGCTCCAAATTTTTTTGTCGGTAAAAAAATAAAAAGGTGGGGACCGCTGCAAATGCAGCGCTGATTCACATCAGAGTACTATCAGGTAGTGGTAGATTGTAGAGACCACACGGAACACCGCCGAGACAACAGGCATCTACCTGGTCTTTCTGCAACTGGAGATGACCTTATGCGACAGGCCGGTGGCACAAATTATCGCCTTTTTAAATCTTCACATTCCCGCTTGACAGTTCCCGAATGGCTCCTAAACTTAATATCAAGTGCCTGTGACCGACATATTCCATTAAGGGAGATTTGACTATGGGGAAAAAAATTGCAGCAATCATCACCGATTTGTTTGAAGATTCAGAATATACTGAGCCAGTCAAAGCGTTTCAAGACAATGGCCACGACGTGATCAACATCGGACTCGAAGCCGGCAAGACGGTCAAGGGTAAAACAGAAGGGACCAAGGTTGAAATCGAAAAGGCGGTAAGCCAGATCTCTGTTCAGGAGTTTGATGCGCTCTTGATTCCGGGAGGATTTTCGCCGGATAAACTACGGGTAGACAAGAATGCCGTTAAATTCACAACAGATTTCGTCAAAAGCGATAAACCGGTTTTCGCCATCTGTCATGCAGGACAACTTCTGATAACAGCTCAGGTTCTGAAAGGGAGGAGGTTCACCGGCTATAAGTCAATCGAGCAGGATATCAAAAATGCCGGCGCCGAATTTGTGGATCAGCAGGTGGTCGTCGACCGCAATCTTGTTAGTAGCCGTAATCCCGCGGATCTTCCTGCATTTATCGAAGAATCCCTCAAAATGCTTTAAAAGCTTAGTCTGCTGCCGGAGTGAGGATAATCGAAACGCCGTCTGAAATGAACGTCCAGACCGTCTCCTGAACCTTACCGGAGCTAGGAGCCTGTCGGACGATGCGAGTCGAAGCGAGAATTCAGAAGTTTGAGAACAGATTTTCGGTCATTTGCGGGGTCATAGCCATAGCTATGGAGCAAAAAGGAGCGGAAATCTGAGCCAAATAGCTGGATTTGCAGCCGGTTCATGCATAGTTCGACAGGCTCCTAGGGCATTGACCGATGTTAGGGACGACTTCGCTTCCCCCGCGCGCTATATCGATTCCGTTATTTTACCGGCAATGAAGATCTTTATTGTTTTTGTCCGCTCGGAACTGGATCAATAAAAATAGACCGCAGGAGATCGGCCTTCAAGCGACCCATCCCCTGCACCCTATCTTATCCGGACAACAATCCGGCCTCAACCAAGAATCGCCTGCAGGTCTGCTTCGGCCGTGGCGATCGGACCGATGTTATAGTTTTCAACCAATAAGTTGAGCACGTTCGGCGTGATGAACGCCGGCAGACTCGGGCCTATCTTGATATTCTTGATACCCAGATAGAGCAGGGTCAGCAGGATCGCGACAGCTTTCTGCTCATACCAGGAGAGCACCATCGAGAGCGGTAGCTCATTGACTTCGCACTCGAAGGCGTTGGCCAGGGCCACAGCGACCTGAATCGCGCTGTAGGCGTCGTTGCACTGGCCGACATCAAGCAGTCGCGGGATGCCACCAATATCGCCGAGATCCATCTTGTTGAACCGATACTTGCCGCAGGCCAGAGTCAGGATCACGGTGTCCTGCGGGGCTTTTTCGGCAAATTCAGTGTAGTAGTTGCGGCCCGTTTTGGCACCGTCGCAGCCGCCGACCAGGAAGAAGTGTTTGATTGCGCCCGTCTTGACCCCCTCGATCACCTTGTCCGCCACTTCAAGGATCGCGTTGTGGCCGAACCCGGTCAGGATCTCCTGGCCCGGGTTGTCCGCAAAACCCTCACATTCCTGGGCTTTTTCGATCACGGCCGAGAAATCCCAACTGTTGATATGTGTGATATCAGGCCATTGAACGAGCCCCCAGGTGAACAGCCGATCCTGGTAGTTGTCGGCCGGCTTCTGGATACAGTTGGTATTGAAAATGATGGGGCCGGGGAAATTCTGGAACTCCTTGTACTGGTCCTGCCAGGCACCGCCGAAATTACCGGCCAGGTGTGAATATTTTTTCAGTCCCGGATAGCCGTGGGCAGGCAGCATTTCACCGTGGGTATAGATGTTGATACCCGTTCCCTCGGTTTGCTTGAGCAGCTCCTCAAGAAATTTCATATCGTGGCCGGAGACCAGAATCGCTTTACCGGCTTTGGTGCCAAGTTGCACCGGAGTCGGCACCGGATGGCCGTAGGTATCGACATGAGCCTGATTGAGCAGTTCCATAGTGACATAGTTGATCCGCCCGGTTTCAAGGGCGAGGCTGACGTAATCCATCAGGCCGAGGCTATCGTCAAGCTGCGCCGCCAGAGCCTTGTGGGTAAAGGCATAGATTTCATCCAGCTCTTTGCCGAGGATGCGGGCATGGTCGGCATAGGCGGCGGCCCCTTTGAGGCCGTAGGTAATCATTTCGCGTACTGCGTGGACATCGTCGTCGACCTGATAGTCCTTGACCCCGTGCATCTCCCCCAGTTTGACCTGCTCCGCAATGGATTCGGGCAAGCTCCAGTTTTGAGCCGGGGCCGGAACCGAGTCGGCAACGCCATCGGCGAGTTTCTTCGCCTTGTCGCGCAGGCGCACACCCTCGACAACAAATTTCGAAACCGCGGCAGCATCGAAATCGACGTTGGTGACGGTCGTGAACAAACCGTCAATCATGAAGCGATCGATTTCCTGATCCTTTTTGCCCTGGCTGCGCGCTTTGTCAGCCCAGAAGGCAATACCCTTGAGAGTGTAGACCAGCAGATCCTGCAGGGCAGCGACATCAGGCTGTTTGCCGCAGACACCAACAACGGTACAGCCGGTACCCTTTGCTGTTTGTTCGCATTGATAACAGAACATTGACATGTCGGCACTCCTTTTCTTGTGTGTAGGTTGCTCTGGAATCACTGAAATTTCCAACTACATTTACTTATATCAGACTTGTTAATTTTTTCAGGCGCCCGGAGTGAAATCATATAAATTTCTAAACACAGCAGCTTGAAGATCCACGTAACGGCATGGATCCGACTGGCTGTTTCGATTCGGTTTGTTATTGATCAGAGTACCTAGCACAATCGTTACATTAGTTTAGGCATCGCCATGAATAGCAGGGTGATCGCTGCGCTAGTCTGTTCGCTCACAGGACTAAAGACGTTATACTGATTCCGACGCAAACCAGCTATAATCCCTAATCCGATCAATGCAAACAGGAAAAAAACACGAGGAGGTAAATCTTCATGGTTTTTCCTTTTCCAGCAGAACAAGAAAGAACGGGCTGGAATAACTGCTGGTTTCGGTTTTGTTGTGAATGAGAAAATGCGCGGCAATCCGGTGCTCTTCGCTGAACTGCTGGCCACGTTTTTCTCCCATCACCATCAGCGCTGTTGCCAGGGCGTCGGCGCGGGCGCAGGAGGGATCAAGAACCGTCGCGGAGGCAAGTTGATGTTGAATCGGGCTACCGCTGACCGGATCGATGGTATGAACGTAGCGCTCCCCCTCGATCTCGTAAAAGTTCCGGTAGTTACCGGAGGTTGCCAGAGCCGTATCGGTCAGCGGGAAAACCGTAGCGACTTCGCGAATATGATCCAGAGGTCTCTCAATTGCGATACGCCAAGGGGTGCCATCAGGTCGCTGTCCCGCCATCTTCATTTCGCCACCGACTTCCACCAGATAACTGTCCATCCCCTGTTGATCAAGATGTGCGGCCAGAACATCGACCGCGTAACCTTTAGCAATCGCGGACAAATCGATCCGTAGACCGGGGATTTTTTTGCTGATCGCAGCAGGGTGGCGACGCAGATGCAGCTGTTCATAA
>Ga0209947_1001398_pt1 | contig 14250 bp, 9 predicted proteins | sample SalPonR2_B_D2_MG_FD_185706 | JGI IMG/M metagenome (GOLD analysis project Ga0209947, IMG submission 185706) | Salt pond soil microbial communities from South San Francisco under conditions of wetland restoration - Salt Pond MetaG R2_B_D2_MG... ... | reverse complement strand
TTGGCCGAGACCAGCACCTCGTCGCAGCCGAACAGCAGTTCCGCCTTGTAGCCGGTGAACAGGAACCTGTGTTGCGGCGAGACCAGAAGCGGCCTGGTCGCCCCGTCGAGCACATGCGCGGCCACGCGGATCGGGGCAAAGCGCTCGATCCCGGGCACCGTGCGACTCCCGGTCCAGCGTACCGGTTGCGGGCCGTTGTCGCGGGTGATCACCAGATCGCCCGCCCTCAGGCTCTCGACACGGCGCAGACCGCGCGGCGTCAGGATGCGCGCGCCGGGGGTAAAGCAGATGATGTTCTCGATTTCCGAGAAATTGACCAGGGTGCCATCAGGTGTTGTGAAAAACCCGGACAGGCCGCCCGCGGCATCGTCCTCATTGGTGAAGGTGATGTCGGTGTTGCCGACATCGGGCGTGAGAAACAGCGTATCGCCATTGGTCTCGTTGCCCTCGCCCCCGCTGAGCGTGATGGTTCCACCCGGTGTCGCGTAGTCCTCGAGTACAAAAAGATCGTCGCCATCGCCGCCGAATAGTGTATCGCCCTGACCGATGGTGATCGTGTCGTCCCCCCCACCGCCGAAGACGAGGTCGTTGCCTGCGCCGCCATCAAGCACATCGTCGCCTGCAGTCGTCTCAACCCCAAGGATGAGCGGGCTGGCGTCAAGGCTGCTCGCCGTGCCGCCTGGGGGTGTCACCGTGCCCGAGAGCACCTGCCCACCGGCATTTTCCCAGACCCGCACCTCGATAGTGTAGACTTGGTTGGCCTCTAGCGTAACGTCGCCGAACCGCTCTGTCGGGGCCTGATGAAAGTCGTTGTTGAGATACGGCAGGTCGCCACCGGTCTGGTTGCTAAACGTAACCGGGTTGCCTTGTGCATCGAAGATCCGGATGGTCGAGCCGTCATCCGAGGTGGTGGTGAAACGATATGTGCCTGCCTCTGGTGAAAACAGGGTGGAGGTGAAGATCACCCCGAAATCATTGGGGTCGGCCTGGCCTGTCGCGGCCTGCCCAAGGGCATTGATCGCAAGCGTATCTTGCACCCCGGATCCCGCCAGCGTGCCGTTTTCTATGGTAAAGGCCTGTCCGTCGGCGGAGGTGAAATTCTGTGTGTAGACCTCGTAGGACCAGCGGCCCGAGGCCCCGTCGCCGTAGATCGTGTCGGCCCCGTTGCCGCCCAGGGCAGTGTCATTGCCCGCCCCACCTGCCACCGTATCGTTGCCGCCGCCACCCAGCAGGCTGTCATTTCCGGCACCGCCGAGGATCGAATCGGCCCCGGTGCCGCCAGACACCGTGTCATCGCCCAGCCCCGCAAGGACCGTGTCATTTCCCGCACCCGCTTCGATACTGTCCGCGTTTCCGCCGCCCGGGGCATCGTCATTGTCCACCCTGTCCGAACCATTGGCGACGGGTTCGGTATAGCTCGCGTCGATCTGGTCGTTTCCGCCGGTGCCTTGCACGATGCCGTCGTCGATACCGATATCCTGCCGGTCGGGATTGAGACCGCTGAAGTTCGACCCGACCAGCGAGGTGAGGTTGAGCGATTCTATCGGCTTGTCCGCGAGCGCCGCCGCATCGGCGTTGGCCGAGAATGGAGGTGCGAGGAACAGGTTGCCATCGGTGTCCTGTAACACGATGGCCAGAATGCTCGCGCTGGTACCATCGGTGTAGGTGATCGATGCGTTGTAAGTGGCCACCCCGTCAAAGGTATAGGTCTGTGACCCGCTCCCGATGTCGGTGATGAACTGATCGTTCGACAGGGAGTTGTTCATGTCGAGCGCACCGCCGGTGCCGCCATTGTCGATGGTGGTCGCGCGCGTGACCTGTTGATACAAAGGCGCCGCACCCGATCCGAACGTGGTGTTCTCGAAGAGGTTGGCACCTTCGGCGATCGTGTTGCCCTCGGTCGGGTCTAGCACGAGGCCGGATGAGCCCAGGTATATCCAGTTGAATGTCGTCGGCATTGCACCCACACCGTTTTGTTTCCAAAATGGATACACAGCGTCTGCGGCGGCAATTGGCGGGGTTTTTGGTAAATTTGAGACAGAATGGGGCGAAACCCGGGCTTTTCACGCTCAGGGTTGTGTCGGCTTACCTTAGGTAACCGCGTGGCGTGTCCGATACTCTGGAACGTCCCAGGTTCGGTTCTGCATCACGTCTGTCAGGGTGTGGATGGCGGTCTCGACGTCCTCATCCGAAATGTAGAGCGGGGTGAAGCCGAATCGAATGATATCCGGGGCGCGGAAGTCGCCGATCACGCCGCGCGCGATCAGGGCCTGCATCGCGGCATAGCCCTCGTCAAAGCGAAACGACACCTGAGAGCCGCGCCGTGCCGGGTCGCGCGGACTGGCCAGGCGCAGCATCGGGCAGGCGGCCTCGACCCCGGCGATGAACATCTCGCTGAGGTCGATGGAGCGGGCGCGCAGATCGTCCATATCCACGACGTTCCAGACATCGAGCGCCGCATCCAGAGCCGCCATGGCCAGCACCGGCGGCGTGCCGACGCGCATCCGCTCGATGCCCGCGCCGGGGCGATAGGCGGGCTCGAACGCGAATGGCGCGTCATGGCCGAGCCAGCCAGAGAGCGCGGGAAAGGCTGTCCCGGCGTGGCGCGGGGCGACATAGATGAATGCGGGCGCGCCGGGGCCGCCATTGAGATACTTGTAGGTGCAGCCCACGGCGAAATCCGCGCCCGCGCCCGCCACATCGACCGGCAGCGCGCCCGCGCTATGCGCCAGATCCCAGATCGTGACCGCCCCGGCGGCATGGGCGCGCGCGGTCAGGTCCGCCATGTCGTGCAGCCGACCGCTGCGGTAATCCACCTCGGTGATCAGCGTTACCGCGACCTCGTCGGTGATGGCCTCCGCCACCTCTTCGGGGGCGACGACGCGCAATTCATGGCCCCGGTCCAATGCGCGGATCAGCCCCTCGGCCATGTAGAGATCGGAGGGAAAATTGCCGCTGTCACTTAGGATCACACGCCGGTCGGGCCGCATCTCGAGTGCCGCCGCGAGCGCCTGATAGACCTTGATCGACAGCGTATCACCCAGCACCACATGGCCCGCCTCCGCCCCGATCAGCCGCGCGATGCGGTCGCCGATGTCCCGCGGCTGCGCCATCCATCCCGCCCGGTTCCAGCCGGTGATCAGCATCTCGCCCCATTCGTCCTGCATCGCCTGTGCCATACGGTCGCGCGCGGCGCGGGGCAGCGGGCCGAGCGAATTGCCGTCGAGATAGACCAGACCCTCGGGCAAGTGGAATATGGCGCGCGTGGCGGTGAAATCGGTCACGGTGCTCTCCTCAGACCTGCCCGCCCGCGATCTCGATGGTCTGACCGTTGACGCTCTGCGATCCCGGTCCGCACAGCCAGAGAACGGCCTGTGCCACCTCTTCGGGGGCGATCAGCCGGTTGTGGCGGTTTGCGCTGACCATAATGGCGCGGGCGTCATCGGTTGAGACGCCCGCGCGCTCGGAAATGGCGGTGACATTGCGGCTGACGATCTCGGTATCGACATAGCCCGGGCAGATCGCGTTGAAGGTCATCGGCGTGCCGAGATAATCCTCGCTCAGGGCCCGGATCAACCCGATCATCCCGTGCTTGCTGGCACTATAGGCCGAGGCGCCCTTCAGCCCCTTGAGACCGGCAATCGAGGAAATCGCGATGACCCGGCCCCAGTCGGTCTTGCGCATGTCAGCGAGACACTCGCGCACCGTGTAAAAGGCCCCGTCGAGATTGGTGGCCATCATCTGCCGCCAGAACGCCGCATCGGTCTTGTGCAGGGCGCGGCCCTCGGCGATGCCGGCATTGGGGATGCAGATCTGCACCGGGCCGCGCGCCCTCACGGCGGCGGCGACACCTTCGACAACCTGCGCCTCCTCGGTGACATCCATTGCCAGCGGATGCAGGCCGCCGCCCGCAACCGCGTCGAGCACGCCCACGCGCCGCCCGGTGATCGTGACCTCTGCCCCCTCTGCCGCAAGCGCGCGGGCAATCGCCAGACCGATGCCGCTGCCGCCGCCGGTGATCAGCGCGTGTTTACCACCAAGTGTCATGTTGCCTCCCTTGTTTCAGGCGCTACTGTAGCGACGCGCCCGAGGGTGACAACCGCAGAGAAAAGGATGCCGTGCGAATGCTCAAATGGATCGACATGCCGCCGGTCTGGCTATTGGCGTTTCTTGTCGTCGCGTGGGCGCAGGCCACGCATTACCCTATGGCGCTTGGCTTCGGTGAGACATGGGCCGACCTTCTCGGGGGGCTCCTGGTGGGGGGCGGTCTGCTCCTCATCGTGATGGCGGCGATGGAATTCCGGCGCTACAAGACCACCATCGTGCCGCATGAGACGCCCGAGCGCCTGATCCAGTCCGGGATCTTCAAGCGGTCACGTAATCCGATCTATCTGGGGGATGCGCTGATCCTCGCCGGGCTGATCCTGCGATGGGACGCAGTTCTGTCGCTGCCGCTGATTCCCGTCTTCGTCTGGGTGATCGAAAAACGCTTTATCATTCCCGAAGAGAACCGCATGCGCCGCACATTCCGCATGGAATTCGCCCGATATTGCGAAAAAACCAGACGTTGGGTGTAGAAACCGCGACAATCTTGATATCGCCACTCGTCAAATAGTGTGAAATAACGACCTTCGGGAAAACGAAACCGGCATGCGGCTTCGGCGCTGCCATAAGAACACGTGATCTGCCAAGGGGGGACACAGATTTGAAGATCGGAACGCCAAAGGAAGTGCTAGACGGCGAGAACCGGGTGGCGATGACGCCCGACTCGGCCCTGCAATTGCAAAAACTCGGCTACGACTGCGCCATCGAGGCCGGGGCCGGAACCGCTGCGGGTTTCTCGGATGCCGCCTACAAGGAGGCCGGTGTCGAGGTGATCAAGAGCGCGGCACAGCTCTACAAGGCCGCCGATGTGGTGGCCAAGGTGCGCCCGCCCACCGAGACCGAGGCCAAGCGCCTGCGCGAGGGGCAATTGCTGATCTCCTTCTTCTGGCCCGCGCAGAACGAAGAGCAGATGAAGACGATTGCCGACAAGGGCACGTCTGTCATCGCGATGGACATGGTGCCGCGCATTTCCCGCGCGCAGAAAATGGACGCGCTCAGCTCCATGGCCAATATCGCGGGCTATCGCGCCGTGATCGAGGCGGGCAATAACTTTGGCCGGTTCTTCACCGGTCAGATCACTGCCGCAGGCAAGGTGCCCCCCGCCAAGGTTCTGATCGTCGGCGCGGGCGTGGCGGGTCTGGCCGCCATCGGCACCTCGACCAGCCTCGGCGCGATCACCTACGCGTTCGACGTGCGCCCCGAAGTGGCCGAACAGGTCGAATCGATGGGTGCGGAATTCGTCTATCTCGATTTCGAGGAAGAGCAGCAGGACGGCTCGGCTTCGGGCGGCTATGCGTCGGTCTCCAGCCCCGAATTCCGCGAGGCGCAGCTTGCCAAGTTCCGCGAACTGGCCCCCGAGGTCGATATCGTCATCACAACCGCCCTCATTCCCAACCGTGAAGCGCCCGAGCTCTGGACCGAGGATATGGTCAAGGCGATGAAGCGCGGCTCGGTGATCGTCGATCTGGCCGCCGAAAAGGGCGGCAACTGCAAGATGACGGTGATGGACGACAAGATCGTCACCGACAATGGCGTGACGATCATCGGCTATACCGATTTCCCCAGCCGGATGGCGACGCAATCCTCGACGCTCTATGCCACCAACATCCGCCACATGATGACGGACCTGACGCCCGAGAAGGACGGTCAGGTCAATCACGACATGGAGGATGACGTGATCCGGGGCGCGACGGTGACCCATGCGGGCGAGGTGACCTTCCCGCCACCACCGCCCAAGGTTGCGGCCATCGCTGCGCAAAAGCCCAAGGAAAAGGCCAAGGAGCTGACGCCTGAGGAGAAGCGCGCGCAGGAAATCGCGGCCTTCAAGGCGCAGACCAAGAACCAGGTCACGCTGCTCACGGTCGGGGCGGTGCTGCTGCTGGCCGTGGGTCTGGTGGCTCCTGCCAGCTTCATGCAGCATTTCATCGTTTTCGTACTGTCGGTCTTTGTCGGCTTCCAGGTAATCTGGGGCGTCAGCCACAGCCTTCATACGCCGCTGATGGCGGTCACGAACGCGATCTCTTCGATTATCATCCTCGGCGCGCTGATGCAGATCGGATCAAGCTCGATCCTGATCACCATCCTCGCCGCTGCGGCGGTGTTCATGGCCTCGATCAACATCATCGGCGGCTTCCTCGTGACACGGCGCATGCTCGCCATGTTCCAGAAATCCTGATCGGAGGCGACAATGGATTACGGATTTACCATTGCGGCCTACGTGGTCGCGGCGATTCTCTTCATCCTCAGCCTCGGCGGTTTGAGCGGGCAGGAAAGCGCCAAGCGCGCCGTCTGGTACGGCATCACCGGCATGGCCATCGCGGTCATCGCCACGCTGATCGGACCGGGGCAGGGGCTGTGGCTCCTGTCGCTGATCCTGATCGCGGGCGGGGGCCTGATCGGCTATCAGCTGGCCACGCGGGTGCAGATGACGCAGATGCCCGAACTTGTGGCGATCATGCATTCGTTGGTCGGCCTCGCAGCGGTCTTCGTGGGCTTCAATGCCGATATCGAGCTGACACGCGTTGCGGCGGCCTTTGCCGATGAAGGCTTTGCCTTCCCGCGCCCCGAGACGGCGCTGGCCGAGGCCACGGCCTTTGCCAAGACCTTCTCCGGCTTTGCCGCCATCGTGGCCAAGAAGACCGCGGTCGAGGTCAGCATCCTGCGGGTCGAACTGGTGCTTGGCGTGTGGATCGGTGCCGTGACGTTTACCGGCTCGGTCATTGCCTATGGCAAGCTGGCGGGCAAGGTCGACTCGGCCGCCAAGAAATTGCCCGGCGGGCATATGCTCAATGCCGCTGCGGCAGGCCTGTCGCTGCTCTTTGCCGCGATGTATTTGGGCGGGGCCGGCATCTGGACGCTGGTGGCGCTGACGCTGCTGGCGCTCTTCATCGGGTATCACCTGATCATGGGGATCGGCGGCGCGGACATGCCCGTGGTGGTCTCGATGCTCAACAGCTACTCGGGCTGGGCGGCAGCGGCGATCGGGTTCAGCCTTGGCAACGACCTCTTGATCGTGGTCGGTGCGCTTGTCGGCTCCTCGGGTGCGATCCTGAGTTATATCATGTGCAAGGCGATGAACCGTCAGTTCGTCAGCGTGATCCTCGGCGGCTTTGGCGGCGCGTCGGGCCCGGCGGCGGAGATCGAGGGCGAGCAAGTCGCCATAGACGCCGACGGCGTGGCCACCGCGCTCAACGAGGCGGATTCGGTCATCATCGTGCCGGGCTACGGCATGGCAGTGGCGCAGGCACAGGGCGCGGTGAGCGAGATCACCAACAAGTTGCGCGCGAAGGGCAAGAACGTGCGCTTTGCCATCCACCCGGTCGCCGGGCGTCTGCCGGGGCACATGAACGTGCTCTTGGCCGAGGCCAAGGTGCCATACGACATCGTCATGGAGATGGAGGAGATCAACGAGGATTTCCCCGACACAGACGTGGTGATCGTCATCGGTTCCAACGACATCGTCAACCCGGCGGCACAGGACGACCCCAACTCTCCGATCGCCGGAATGCCGGTTCTGGAAGTGTGGAAGGCCAAGCAGGTGTTTGTCAGCAAGCGCGGTCAGGGCACCGGCTATTCCGGTATCGAGAACCCGCTGTTCTTCAAGGAGAACACCCGCATGTTCTACGGCGATGCCAAGGACAGCATCTCGAGCCTGCTGAGCAAGGTGGACTGACGCACGCGTTGATACGCGACCGAGACGGGGCGTCCTGCGGGGCGCCCCTTTTCGTATCGGCGGTCGAGACTGTAAGGCGCTCGCCAAGGTTCGCAGACGGACGGGATTGCCGCACGCATGGGGCGCATGAGGCGCGGAACAGGCGCGGATCGTGTCGGTAGGCCAGAATGGGCCTGTGCGTGCGATAAAAACCTTTCATTTGCACGCTGATCGGGCCGCTTGACGACGAGTTCCGGCCTCCACGAGTTAGAGCATCAGTGCTGTTTGGCGCGGCGGCCCCTTGGATCAAGGCATCCGGCCCCGCGGCTGTCGCAACGGCGCGCCGTCATTTGCCGACAATGGTCATCCCTGCGCCATGCTCTGGCCAGAAACCGCGCTTACCGCTGGAGCCCATGCAATGGAAAAGGTGGCCGTTGTTCCGGCCGGGGGATGTAGCCCTATGTTGAAAAGTATCGTCGCGCTGTCTTTCGCGATCCTCCTGCCGAGGATCCTTTTGATTCCGGTCTTCGTGATCATGCTTGGCCTTGCGATGCTGGCGCTGGTTCTGATCACCGTCGGGCTGGCGGTGATCTCACCCTTCATCGCGGTCATCGTTGCCGTTATTCTCGGACTGTCGCTGGCCATGATCCCGATCATGATCGGGATCAGGCTCGGGTTCACCGCGCGGGGTCACGATGTGACGGGCACTTATGGGGGCCTTATCCTGCCGGGGGCGATTTATGGCGCTGTCGAGGCGATCGGCTATCTTGTCGTTACGCTGTCGGCCGCCTTGATTCTGGTGTTGATCTCATCGACGGTGTCGCTGGCCGAGCTGATGGCCCTGGTGCGCGCGGACGGTCTCGAGGCCATCGAAGGCGTCCTGCAGACCGGCACCTTGCCAGCGGGCATTCTGGCCGTCATCAGCTTTCTGGCGGTCTCGGCTCTGCGCGCGGCGATTTTGGTGCCGTTGGCCGGGGCGGCGTCGGGGCGCGATGCCAACGGTAGCCCGCATACCCCGCTGGCGGGATTCGGCACCGGCTTCGTGCCGCTGACGCTGCTTGTCTGCGCCTCTTACCTGCTGTTTCCGCTTCTGATCGTGGGGCTTTTCGCGCTGCTGTCCTTCCTTGGCATGGGCGACGCCCTGCAGGAGGCCATGGCCATCCTGCGCAGGCTGGAGGAGGAGGGTGGCTGGTCGGCGATCGGCTGGCGGGAGGGGCTGGTCCTGGCAGCGGTGTGGACCTGCTGGATCTGGATCTTCTGCCTGCAATGCGCGGGGGCGGTGCTGTTTTTCCTGCGCGACGGTGATGGGACGGGCACCGCGCCGCGCGCCGTGTGTGCCGAAGTGCCGCCGGCCTCCCACATGGCGCCGCAGGATCTGCGCGCGCTGCGCAAGAGCCGCTCGCTGCCCGGCTGAAGCGTCATGCCGGAAGCTGAGCTCCAGGTTTTGGCGGAACACTCGAGCGCAGATCACCCTTCCGACACGCGCCCGGGCCGATTACCTGCGCGCCATGGCGCAAATTGTGATCGTCTACCACGCCCGCACCGGGGGCAGATGGTCGAGGCGGCGGCGCAAGCGGCAGGGCGCTTTTCATCAGCCCCATGCAAGCGAAGGCGATCCAGATGCGGCCTCCCCGGGGCAGGCGCTCTCCGCGCAGGCGCAACACCGCCAGCAGGATGAGCGCGTTCATCGGGCGCTGTGCCTGTGGTTCGGTCGGTGGGATGCGTCTGTGGTGCTTATGGTGCCTGAAATGCCGGGAACGGCGCGCAACTGACGACCGGTTTCTTGCGCATAGGGCGTGCGCGTCGCACACGCATTCGCCTTTGGCAGCAGGCGGGATTTGCAGTAGTTTGACCAAAAAGACGCCCAAGCGATGTGCGGTATACGATTGTGTTCCGCTAAATCATTGGGGATGAAGGAAAAAATGCTTTCACGCGCAATCCGGGCGCGATAAGCAGCGGCAAGGATCAGGAGACCGGCGCATGCCCCCAATCGAAGATCACGCGCTGCGCTATGACTTGGCGAACGAGTTGCACGCGCGCCCCTTTCCGTCGCTCAAAGCGCCTTGCACGGCGGTGTTCCTCGCGATCAAGCAGCCGAGTGACGCGGCCAAGCGCGACCGGGCGGCGGATCTGGCGCATCTGACGGCGCTGCTGGATCGTTACGGGGCCAAGCACCCGCAGCCCGGTGCAACTCATTATTTTGGCGAGATCGGACGGCACAGCCTGAAATGGGAAAGCCATACCGAGATGGTGACCTACACGGTCTTTACCGAAGGCGTCAGTTCGCGCCCCTTCGATCCGGTGGATTTCGAGGTTTTCCCGGAGGAATGGCTCGCCAAGGCGCCGGGAGTGCGCATCACCTCTGCGATGATCCGGGTCGTGCCATGGGAGAGCAAGGACGCCACACGCTCGGATATCGACAACTGGTTCGTGGATGAAAGCGTCGCCATGGCGCGCGTGCTCGATGATGCCGCCGTGATGGCGGGGGATTTCCGCGTCGACCCGGCGGGGCACCTGCGGTTTTCCCTGCATGTTGCGCCCTCCACCGGCGCACGGCGGATCGGGCGCGTGGTGCAGCGTATCTGCGAGATCGAGACCTACAAGGCGATGTCAATGCTGGGTTTTGCCCGGGTGCGCGAGATGGGCCGCCAGATGGGCGAGACCGATAGCCAGTTGAGCCGCCTGATCGACGACATGACCGGCGGCACGCAGCCCGCCGAAGAGACCTTGCAGAGCCTTTTGCGCGTCTCGGCAGAGCTGGAATCGCTGGTCGCGCAATCCTCGTTCCGCTTTGGTGCGACGGCGGCCTATGAGCAGATCGTCAACCAGCGTATCGCGGTCCTGCGCGAAGAGCGGTTCGAGGGCCGCCAGACCTTTGCCGAGTTCATGATGCGCCGCTACGAGCCCGCGATGCGCACGGTTCGCGCCACCAAGGACCGGCTGTCGGCGATGGCGGACCGGGCGATGCGCGCGGGCGAACTGTTGCAAACCCGCGTCGATGTGGAGCGCAGCGCGCAGAACCAGGCGCTGCTGGAGAGCATGGATAAGCGCGCCGATCTGCAATTGCGCCTGCAGCGCACGGTCGAGGGGCTGTCGGTGGTGGCAATCAGCTACTACGCCGTCTCGCTGGCGGGGTATTTGCTCTATCCGCTGTCCGATGCGCTCGGCGTGAGCAAGGGCATGGTGACCGCCGCCGTGACCCTGCCGGTGGTGGGTATCGTGTGGTGGATGGTGCAGCGCATCCGCAACAAGATCCACTGAGCGCTTTTGCGGTGCGGGCCCGCGCGTCGGGGGCGCTTGGCGTCAGATCACGTAATGGAGCCGGTCAAAGCTCTGCCGCCATTGTGAGACCTCCGGCAGGAGCGCGCCCGGATCGTTCCCGCGCAGGGCGCGCGCGATGAGCGCGGCCATGCGCGGCGTGTCTTCGGGCGTCACGCCCCACCGGACGAGTTCCGGTGTGCCGATACGCAATCCGTTCATGTCGCCTGCAACCGGGTCGATGGGCAGCCCGATGCCGCAGGCGAGAAAGCCTGCACGACGCAAGCGTTTTGAGGCGGTCTGCCCGCCGCCGAACGCCGCTGCCTCGAGCGCGAACTGATGCGAATGCGTGGCCGTGTCTCGGGCCTTGAAGACCGGCAGCCCGTCGGCCTCGAGCGCGGTCGAGAGCGCCTGCGCGACGGCCACCATCTGGCTTGCATAGGCGCGCCCGTGTTCCCGCCAATCCAGCAGCGTGATGGCGAGCGCCGCCGATTTGGCGGCATCGAAATTGGCCGTCATGCCGGGAAAGGCGATGGCGTCGAGCCGTTCGGCGAGATCGGGCTCATTGGTGACGATAAGGCCACCTGCCGGGCCGCCAAGGCTCTTGTAGGTGCTCATCGTCATCAGGTGCGCGCCCTCTGTGAGCGGGTTCTTCCATGCCCCGCCCGCGATGATCCCGCATTGATGCGCGGCGTCGAAGAGCAGTTTGGCCCCCACGGAATCGGCAATCGCGCGCACCTCGCGCACCGGATGCTCGAAGAGATTGAGACTGGCGCCGAGCGTGATCAGGCGGGGCTTTTCCGCCTGTGCCATGGCGCGCAATCCCTCAAGGTCGACGGTATAGCCATCACGGTTCACCGGGGCCTCGAGGATGCGCAACCCGTAGAGCCCGGCACAGCCCGGCGCGTGGTGGGTGACATGGCCCCCGATGGAGGCGGGTGGCGCGATGATCGTGTCACCGGGCCGGCAGGTGGCCATGAAGGCGTAGAGATTGGCAATCGCGCCCGAAGGCACGCGGATCTCGGCATGGCGCGCGCCGAATACCTCGGCGGCCAGTTCCGCCGCGATCACCTCGATCTCCTCAATAGCCTCGAGCCCCATTTCGTACTTGTCGCCCGGGTAGCCCAGCGAGGGGCGCGATCCGATGCCAGAGGCCAAGAGCGCCTCGGCGCGCGGATTCATTACATTGGTTGCTGGGTTGAGGTTGAAGCACTCGGCCTCATGGATGCGGCGGTTGTCCTCAGCCAGCGTCTCGATCCGCGCGGCGATCGCGTCGGCGTCCTCGACTGCGGTGCGGCTGGCGAGCGTCTGGATCAGGTCTTCGCAATGGCTGGGCACCCAATCGCGGTGGGAAAGTGTCATGATGATCTCCTGAAGATCCGTTTCCGGCAGGATGGCGCGGCACGATGGACGACGCAAATCAGAATATGTAAAAATGAGCGTAGAAAAACTAAGGCTAGAAAATGTCGGTATCTCCGCCCCGCCCGAAAGGGCCACCGCTCAATGCGCTTCGCGCTTTCGAGGCTGCTGCGCGGTTAGGTGGTTTTGCCAATGCCGCCGAAGAGCTTTGTGTGACGCCGGGAGCGGTTTCGCAACATATCCGCGCGCTTGAGGACTGGATCGGCGCCGATCTCTTCGAGCGTCGTTCGCAGGGGGTGCGATTGACCGCGTTGGGGGCAGAGGCACTGCCGGGTTTTGCCACGGCTTTCGATGCGATGGGGGCGGCGGTGCATGGTCTGCGCAACGCCGCGCGGCATGGCACCCTGCATATCGCGGCGCTGCCCAGCGTGGCGCAACTCTGGCTCTCGCCCCGATTGCCGGCGGTGCGCGCGGCGCTGCCTGATCTGCGTGTGTCTGTCTCGGCCATCGAGACCCCGCCCAACCTGACGCGCGATCTATTTGATCTCAGTCTCTTTATCCGTCCTCCGACCAGGGCACGAGGTGAGCGGGTACTGGCGCAGGATATGATCCTGCCGGTCTGTGCCCCCGAGGTTGCCACGCGGCTGCGCAGCCCCGCCGATCTGGCGGGGGAAACCCTGTTGCATGATGCGCTCTGGCCTGAGGATTGGGCGCTTTGGGCGCGGGCGGTTCTGCCGGGCACCCGGCTGCCCACCAATGGGCCGCGCTATTCGCTCTATGCCATTGCATTGGAAGAGGCGCGGCACGGCGCGGGGGTGCTGATGGGGCATCAGAGCCTTGTTCAGAGCGCGTTGGGGGATGGCAGCCTGATCGCGCCGTTTGCTGCGCCTGTGCCAACGGGCAAGGCGCTGGTGCTGGAACATCCCGCCTTTGATCCGCCCCGCGCCGATCTGGCGCAGGTTTTGACGCTGCTTGCCGGGCAAGTCACGGGCTGATCCCCTCTGGCCATTGCCGCGCGCCTGCGATATCCGGGCCGGGTTGCAACCCCCCGGAGGACACGCCTATGTCCGAGACCGTTCCGTTCGAAAAACCCGGCCCCGTCGAGGCCGATCTGAGCCACGCCATCGCGCCCACCGAAGAGATCATCGCGGAGGCGCGCAAGGGCCGGATGTTCATCCTCGTCGATCACGAGGATCGCGAGAACGAGGGCGATCTGGTGATCGCCGCCGAATTCGCCACGCCGGAGGCGGTGAATTTCATGGCCCTGCACGGGCGCGGCCTCATTTGCCTGCCGATGACCGCCGAGCGGATCGACCGCTTGGGCCTGCCGATGATGGCGGTCAACAATTCCTCGCGCCACGAGACGGCATTTACCGTCTCGATCGAGGCGCGTGAGGGCGTGAGCACCGGGATTTCTGCCGGTGACCGCGCGCTGACCATCGCCACCGCGATCAACGAGCAGAACACCATGGCCGCGATTGCCACGCCCGGCCATGTCTTTCCTTTGCGCGCGCGGCGCGGCGGAGTGCTGGTGCGCGCGGGGCATACCGAGGCGGCAGTCGATATCGCGCGACTGGCTGGGCTGAACCCCTCGGGCGTGATCTGCGAGATCATGAAAGAAGACGGCTCGATGGCGCGGCTGCCCGATCTCATCGAGTTCGCCAAGACGCATGATCTGAAGATCGGCACGATTTCCGACCTGATCGCCTATCGCCACAAGCATGACAACCTGATCATCGAGACCGGGCGCGAGACCGTCACCTCGAGCCACGGCGGCGAATGGGATATGCGCATTTTCGCCGATCAGATCTCTGGGACCGAGCACGTGGTTCTGACCAAGGGCGACGTGTCGGACGGCCGTCCCGTGCTGGCCCGCG
>Ga0209947_1001397_pt1 | contig 14266 bp, 13 predicted proteins | sample SalPonR2_B_D2_MG_FD_185706 | JGI IMG/M metagenome (GOLD analysis project Ga0209947, IMG submission 185706) | Salt pond soil microbial communities from South San Francisco under conditions of wetland restoration - Salt Pond MetaG R2_B_D2_MG... ... | reverse complement strand
CACGACAAGGCCATAGGGCCGCCCGAAGGAACAGTAGAGAAAGCCCGAGTAATAGGCGATGTTGTGCATCGAGGTGAGGACGGCGGCACTTGCGCCTGCCTCTTCCATCAGGCTGCGCAGGCCCGCGATCCGGGCCTCGTATTCGGATATGGCAAAGGGCAGCGGGGCCTTTTCGCCGTTGTGAAAGCGGTAGAACTCTGGACGTGCAGTCATAGTGACCCTCCTTGCAAAAGAAGGTCCCGGCGTTCAGGACTGTTGGGAAAGGCCCTGATCGGGACGACGCCATCGCCCGGGCCTGATGCCTGCTTTGCGTAAAGCGCGCGCTCTGGCAAGATCATTTGCGACCGAGAGGGAGATTTGCGGCATGAAAACGCAGGTGGGTGCGCGAAACCTGATCACCGATGTTGCGGGGGTGCGGGTCGGAAATGCGCAGGACATGCGCCTGCGCTCGGGCGTGACGGTGCTTGTTTCAGATGCACCCTTCACTGCCGGGTTACACGTCATGGGCGGCGCACCGGGGTCGCGTGAGACCGACCTGCTGGCCCCCGACCGCGTGGTGGAGCGGGTCGATGCGCTGGTGCTCTCGGGTGGGTCCGCCTTTGGACTCGATGCCGCCTCGGGCGTGGCGGACGGGCTGCGCGACATGGGGCGCGGCTTTGCCGTGGGGGATGTGCGCGTACCGATCGTGCCGGGGGCGATTCTTTTTGATCTTTTGAACGGGGGTGACAAGGACTGGTCCGACAACCCCTATAGGGCACTTGGCCGCGCGGCGCTCGCGGCGGCATCGGACGCGTTCGATATCGGCAGCACCGGGGCGGGCGCCGGTGCGACCACGGCAACCCTCAAGGGCGGGCTTGGCTCCGCCTCGGCGGTTCTGCCCGACGGCAGCACGGTGGGCGCTCTGGTCGCCGTGAATGCGCTCGGCTCCGCGACGGTGGGTGAGGGGCCTGAATTCTGGGCGGCTCCGTTCGAGCTGGAGCAGGAATTCGGCGGGTTGGGCGCAGCACGCGCCTATGCTGATCCGGGCCTTGCGCCGACGAAGCTTGCACAGCACGCCAACACCACCATCGGCATTATCTCCACCGATGCAACTCTGACACAGGCGCAGTGCACACGGCTGGCCACGGCGGCGCATGACGGGTTCGCCCGCGCGCTGGTGCCGTCGCATACGCTGATGGACGGCGACCTGATCTTTGCCGCCGCAACCGGCATGCGCCCCGCCCCCGATCTCGCGGGGCAGGTGGTGCTGGGCCATGCGGCGGCCTGCGTCATGGCGCGGGCGATTGCGCGAGCGGTATTCAGCGCGCGCAGCCTACCCGGCGACGCCCTGCCGTCGTGGCAGGACCGGTTCGGCGGCGCGGCTTGTGCGGGGGGCTGACGCACAATATGGTCGTGCCGGGGCAGGCAGAGCAAGAAAGACCGCGATATGACGTCTCTTGGATCACGCATGGTGGAGTGCCTCGGCCCGATCCGCGTCGTCAACCTTCCCTCCCGTTCCGACCGCCGCCGCGAATTCGCGGCTCAACTGATGCGAATCGGGCTTGGCTTCGATCATCCGCAGGTGTCGATCTTCGAGGCGATCCGGCCTGACAGTCTGGCCGGGTTTCCCACGCTTGGTGCGCGCGGCTGCTTTCTGAGCCATCTTGAAATTTTGCGGGCCGCCCGTGACGCAGACGTGTCAAGCATCGCGATTTGCGAGGACGATCTGGATTTCAGTGCCGATTTCGAACGCCGCGCCCCGGACCTGCTGGAGACGCTGGCGGCACGTGATTGGGATATCTTCTATGGCGGGTTCGATGCCGTGGCGCATGGCATGGACGTGGCACCTGGTCTGATCTCCCTCGACCCCAAGCAGAATGTTTTGTGCAGTCACTTCATGGCCTTGCGTCGTCCGGCCATCCATGCGCTGGTGCCCTACCTGACGGCCATAACCGAGCGCGACGTTGGCGATCCGGCGGGTGGGCCGATGCATGTCGATGGGGCCTATTCGCATTTCCGGGCAGATCATCCGCAGATGGGGACGCTCTCGGTGTCGCCGACGCTTGGCGTGCAGCGGCCGTCGCGCACCGATGTACATGACTTGCGCTGGTTTGACCGCGTGCCGCTGGTGCGGGATACGGCGCAGCTTTATCGGCGTCTGCGCGGCGCGATGCGGTAGCCGCGAAAACCCCGCTTGCAAATCCGCGCCAAGCCGCCTATATCCCCGTCAACAGCGGCGCTTTCGGGTCCACTCCGAAGGCTCCACCGGAAAGTGTGACGGGCCGCGCGCCCGTTTTTTTGTGTCTGGAAACCATGACCAACGACCTGATTGCCAAAGCCGCGATTGATCGCAGACTTGCCGAGATCATCACCCCGGTGATCGAGGATATGGGCTATGAGTTGGTGCGCGTGCGCCTGATGGGCGGCAAGACGCACACGTTGCAGATCATGGCCGACAAGCCTGACGGCGGGATCGAGGTGGATGATTGCGCCGAGATCAGCGCCGCCGTCAGCGCCATTCTCGATGTCGAGGACCCGATTATCGACGCCTACACGCTGGAAGTGTCGAGCCCCGGTATCGATCGGCCGCTGACCCGCCTCAAGGATTTCGAGATGTTCGAGGGCTACGAGGCCAAGCTTGAGACCTCGGAGATGATCGACGGGCGCAAGCGCTTCAAGGGCATGCTGGCCGGGGTCGAGGGCAACGAGGTGCTGATCAATGTCGAAGAGGGCACCATTGGGCTCGATTTCGACTGGCTGAGCGACGCCAAGCTGGTGCTGACCGACGAGCTGATCCGCGAGATGCTGCGACAGCGCAAAGCGGCAGGTGCCATCAACGAAGAAAATTTTGACGAGATCGAAACCGATAGCGGTTCTGAGGAGGACTGAGACCATGGCAATCACATCGGCCAACCAGCTTGAGCTGTTGCAGACCGCAGAGGCAGTCGCGCGCGAGAAGATGATCGATCCGGGCCTCGTGGTCGAGGCGATGGAAGAGAGCCTCGCCCGCGCCGCCAAGAGCCGCTACGGCAGCGAGATGGATATCCGCGTGAGCATCGACCGCAAGACCGGTCGCGCCAAGTTTACGCGTGTGCGCACGGTGGTCGAGGACGAGGAGCTTGAGAATTATCAGGCCGAAATGACCGTGGAGCAGGCCAAGCAGTATCTCGAAGAGCCCAAGGTTGGCGATACCTTTGTGGAGGAAGTCCCCCCCGTCGAGATGGGCCGAATCGCCGCGCAAAGCGCCAAGCAGGTAATCCTGCAAAAGGTGCGCGAGGCCGAGCGCGACCGCCAATACGAGGAATTCAAGGACCGTGCGGGCACCATCATCAACGGTGTCGTCAAGCGCGAGGAATACGGCAATGTCATCGTCGACGTGGGCGCGGGTGAAGGTATCCTGCGTCGCAACGAAAAAATCGGGCGCGAGGCGTATCGCCCCAATGACCGCATCCGCTGTTACGTCAAGGACGTGCGCCGCGAACAGCGTGGACCGCAGATTTTCCTCAGCCGGACAGAGCCGCAATTCATGGCCGAACTCTTCAAGATGGAGGTGCCGGAAATCTACGACGGCATCATCGAGATCAAGGCCGTGGCCCGCGATCCTGGCAGCCGTGCCAAGATCGCCGTGATTTCCTATGACAGTTCGATCGATCCGGTCGGTGCGTGCGTGGGCATGCGCGGCAGCCGCGTGCAGGCGGTGGTCAATGAGCTTCAGGGGGAAAAGATCGACATCATCCCTTGGAACGAGGATCAGGCGACGTTCCTCGTCAACGCGTTGCAGCCTGCCGAGGTCAGTAAGGTGGTGATCGACGAGGACGCGCAGCGCATTGAGGTGGTCGTGCCCGAAGAGCAGCTGAGCCTTGCCATCGGACGCCGCGGTCAGAACGTGCGTTTGGCCAGCCAGCTGACCGGGCTCGACATCGATATCATGACCGAGGCCGAAGACAGCGAACGCCGTCAGAAGGAATTCGAAGAGCGGACCAAGCTCTTCATGGACACGCTCGATCTCGACGAGTTCTTCGCGCAGCTTCTGGTCGCCGAAGGGTTCACCACGCTGGAAGAAGTCGCCTATGTCGAACTGGACGAGCTTCTGGTGATCGACGGTGTCGACGAGGACACCGCCGGCGAGCTTCAGGCGCGGGCACGTGACGTGCTCGAGGCACAGGCCGCCGCGGCGCTTGCCAAGGCGCGCGAGTTGGGGGTTGAGGACAGTCTTGTTGAATTCGAGGGTCTGACACCCCAGATGGTACAGGCCTTGGCAGAGGATGACGTCAAATCGCTCGAGGATTTCGCAACCTGCGCCGATTGGGAACTTGCCGGTGGCTGGACCACTGTCGACGGTGAGCGTGTCAAAGACGACGGCATTCTGGAGAAGTTTGACGTCTCGCTCGAAGAGGCGCAGAATATGGTGATGACCGCACGCGTCATGCTCGGCTGGGTCGATCCGGCGGATCTGGAGCCAGAGGTCGAAGAGACCGATGGCGATGATCAGGAGGCTGAGGCCTGATTTATCAGGCCTCGGAGGCACCTGATGGGGCGCGGCGGGCAACCCAAAGACCGGAGCGACGGTCCAGAGCGTAAATGCATCGCCACGGGCGAGGTGCAGCCGAAACATGGTCTGATCCGGTTCGTGATCGGCCCCGAAGGCCAGATCGCCCCTGACCTGGCCGAAAAGCTGCCGGGACGTGGCATCTGGGTGTCGGCGGATCGTGCGGCACTGGCCAAGGCCGCCAAGAAAGGGCTGTTCGCCCGCGCCGCGCGGCAGCCGGTTAACGTGCCCGAGGATCTGGTGGAGCAGGTCGAAACGCTTCTGACGCAACGGGTGCTGAACCTGATCAGCCTCATGCGCAAGGGCGGCGCGGCGACCTCGGGCTATGAGCGGGTAAAGGACTGGCTGGCCAAGGACGAGGCCGAGGTTCTGATTCAGGCCAGCGACGGCTCGGAGCGTGGAAAATCGAAACTGAGCACGCCCTATGGCGGCTCGTTCATCGGCTGGCTTTCGGCGGATGAACTGGGTCAGGCCTTCGGGCGTCAAAGCACAATCCATGCGGCACTGGGTGCTGGAGGTTTGTGCAAACGTGTTGTAGAGGAGGCGGCAAGACTGAAAGGTCTGCGCGTCTCGGACGGCGAGACTGCGCGCCGGAAAGGAAAGTAAGAGAATATGAGCGACAACGACGGAAAGAAACCTTTGGGTGTGCGTGGCGGCGGGTCCCGGCCGGGAAACGTGAAGCAGAGCTTCAGCCATGGCCGGACCAAGAACGTCGTGGTGGAAACCAAGCGCAAGCGTGTGGTCGTGCCCAAGCCGAGCGCCGCGCCCGGTGCGGCAGGCGCAGCGCAGAAATCCGCTGGCCAGGCAAGCTCTGCCAAGCGACCTGCCGGGATTTCCGACGCCGAGATGGAACGCCGGATGAAGGCGCTTGCCGCCGCCAAGGCGCGTGAGACCGAAGATGCCGCCAAGCGCGAGGCCGAGGAAAAGGCCCGCGAAGAAGAGCGTCTGCGCCGTCGCGAAGAAGCCGAGGCAAAGGAGCGCGAGCAGCGCGAGGCCGAAGAGCGTGCCCGCGCCAAGGCAGAAGAAGACCAGCGCAAAAAGATCGAAGCCGAGCAGGCTGCCGTTCAGGCGGTGACACCGCCGCCCGCAGAGCCGGACGTGGCCCCTGGACCCGCGCGTCAGGCGCCCTCCAAGGCGGCCCCGGCGCCGCGCAAGCGTGAAGATGACGACAAGAGCAACCGCCGTGGCAAGGGGCGTGGCGGCGAGGATGCCCGTCGCTCCGGCAAACTGACGCTCAACCAGGCGCTTTCGGGTGGCGAAGGCGGGCGCCAGAAATCCATGGCGGCGATGAAGCGCAAGCAGGAGCGTGCGCGTCAAAAGGCCATGGGTGGTGCACAAGAGCGCGAAAAGGTTGTTCGCGACGTACAGCTGCCCGAGGTGATCGTTGTCTCGGAATTGGCGAACCGCATGGCCGAGCGCGTCGGTGACGTGGTCAAGGCCCTCATGCAGAACGGCATGATGGTTACGCAGAACCAGTCGATCGATGCCGATACCGCAGAGTTGATCATTGAGGAATTCGGCCACCGCGTTGTGCGTGTCAGCGACGCGGATGTCGAGGACGTCATCGCACAGGTCGAGGACAAGGCCGAGGACCTCCTGTCGCGGCCTCCGGTGATCACCATCATGGGTCACGTGGACCACGGCAAGACCTCGCTTCTTGACGCGATTCGAGATGCCAAGGTCGTCGCTGGTGAGGCCGGTGGCATCACCCAGCATATCGGGGCCTATCAGGTCACCACCGACAGCGGAGCCGTGCTCAGCTTCCTCGACACGCCGGGCCACGCGGCCTTTACCTCGATGCGCTCTCGCGGGGCACAGGTAACGGATATCGTCGTGCTTGTGGTGGCTGCAGATGACGCCGTGATGCCGCAAACCGTCGAGGCGATCAACCACGCCAAGGCGGCCAAGGTGCCGATGATCGTGGCGATCAACAAGGTCGATCTGCCCGCCGCCGACCCCGACAAGGTACGCGCCGATCTGCTGCGTCACGAGGTGATCGTCGAGGCGATGTCGGGCGATGTGCAGGATGTGGAAGTGTCGGCGGTTACCGGTCAGGGTCTGGAAGAATTGCTCGAGGCCATTGCACTGCAAGCCGAAATTCTCGAACTCAAGGCAAATCCGGACCGCGCCGCCGAGGGTGCCGTGATCGAGGCGCAGCTTGACGTGGGCCGTGGCCCCGTGGCGACCGTTCTGGTGCAGAAGGGCACGCTGCGGCAGGGCGACATCTTTGTCGTCGGCGAGCAGTACGGCAAGGTCCGCGCGCTGATCAATGACCGGGGTGAGCGCGTCAAGGAGGCCGGGCCATCGGTGCCGGTCGAGGTTCTGGGCCTCAACGGTACGCCCGAAGCGGGCGACGTGCTCAACGTGGTCGAGACCGAGGGTCAGGCGCGCGAGATCGCCGAATACCGCGCTGATGCAGCCAAGGAAAAACGCGCCGCTGCCGGGGCGGGCACCTCGCTCGAACAGCTTCTGGCCAAGGCCAAGGAAGACGAGAACCTCAAGGAACTGCCCATCGTGGTCAAGGCCGACGTGCAGGGCTCTGCCGAGGCGATCGTTCAGGCGATGGAAAAGATCGGCAACGAGGAGGTGCGCGTGCGCGTGCTGCATTCGGGTGTCGGTGCGATCACCGAATCCGATATCGGCCTTGCCGAGGCCTCGGGCGCGCCGGTTCTGGGCTTCAACGTCCGGGCCAATGCGCCCGCGCGCAACAGCGCCAACCAGAAGGGTGTGGAGATCCGCTATTACTCGGTGATCTATGACCTGGTCGATGACGTGAAAGCGGCGGCGAGCGGTCTGCTGGGCGCGGAAATCCGCGAGAAGTTCATCGGCTATGCGACCATCAAGGAGGTCTTCAAGGTCTCTGGTGTTGGCCGTGTCGCGGGTTGTCTGGTCACCGAAGGTGTGGCGCGTCGGTCTGCCGGTGTCCGTCTGCTGCGCGACGACGTGGTGATTCACGAAGGCACGCTCAAGACGCTCAAGCGATTCAAGGACGAGGTTGCCGAGGTGCAATCGGGTCAGGAATGCGGTATGGCGTTCGAGGCCTACGAGGACGTCCGCGAAGGCGATGTGATCGAGATTTTCGAGCGCGAGGAAATTACCCGCACGCTGTCCTGAACGGTGTGACGGAACGGAGTGGAGTGGGGCGGCTGGTTTCAGCCGCCCTTTTTCATGTCGGGTCGCAAACCGCTGCTGGCGGGTGATGATGCGTCAGCGGCGCAGACGTCCCCGGATTTCCTGTAGTCGGAATGCCCCTAGTGCCTGTCCGAACAGTCCGTAGGACAGGATGCCGGCGGTGATCAGCAGCAATAGCGCCAGCCAACGCCATCCGGCTACGGCGAAAAGGGGCCCGAGCACGGCACCTGCGCCCCAGACTGCGGCCCCCATCAGGGCCGAGGCCAAAACGATCCGCCACAGCCGCCGCCGGAATTGCAGGTCAAAGCGCGCAACCTCACCAAAGCTCCGCCCGCCGATTGCCAGTTGCCAGACCATGACCCAGGCCGCGACAGTGGTCGCCAGCGCCGCGGCAATCCACCCCATCACGAATGAAAGGCCGACAGCGAGGGCCGCGTTGACGACCATTGCCACAACCGCGTAGCGAAACGGGCTTTTGGTGTCCTCGCGTGCGAAGAACACCGGTTGCAGGATCTTTTGCAGCACGAAAGCAGGCAGTCCAAGGCCGTAGATCGCCACGGCGATCGCCGTGGCCGCGCTGTCATCGGCGCTGAACGCCCCACGCTCGAACAACACCGTCACAAGTGGCAGCGGGATGACGACAAGAGCGACGGCGCATGGCACGGTCAGCGCAAGTGCCACCTCACCCGCCCGCGATAGCGCGTAGCGCGCGCCGGTATCGTCCCCGGCCTTGAGCCGCCGGGACAGGTCAGGCAGCAGGACAATGCCAACCGCGATCCCGACGACTCCGAGAGGAAGCTGGTAGAGCCGGTCGGCGGAATAGAGCCAGCTCACCGCCTTGTCATAGTTCGAGGCGACAAGCTGCCCGACCACCAGATTGACCTGTACCACGCCACCGGCGAGGGCCGCTGGCACCGCGATGCGCACCAGTTGCGCCATCTCGGGCGTCCAGCGCGGACGCACCGGGCGGATGCGCAGACCGGCGCGGTTGGCGGCGTGCCAGACCAGAGCCAGTTGCGCGATCCCTGCAAATGGAATCGTCCAGACCAGAGCATTGGCGACCCCACCCCGAAAAAAGGCGGCGGTCCCCATGGCGGCGATGAGCATCACGTTGAGAAGAACAGGTGCCGCTGCAGCAGCCGAAAAGCGCCCGGCGGCATTCAGCATCCCGGAAAAGAGCGCTGCCAGTGAAATGAACAGGATGTAGGGAAAAACGATACGCCCGTATTCGATTGTGATCCCGAAACGCACGTCTCCGGCAAAGCCTTCGGCGGTGGCCCAGACCAGCGCGGGCATGAACACCATTGCCAGCCCGGTCAGTGCCAGGAGGACAAGCCCCAGCCCGGAAAGCGCGAGCGAGGCAAAGCCCAACGGGTTCTCGTCGGCTTCCAGCCGCTTGGAGAACATCGGCACGAAGGCGGCGTTGAACGCGCCCTCGGCAAAGAAGCGACGGAACATGTTGGGCAGGCGGAACGCGGCGACAAAGGCGTCCATCAAGACGCCCGGCCCCAGAAAACTGGCGATCATCACGTCGCGGACAAAGCCCAGAATGCGGCTCATCATGGTCCAGCCGCCGACGGTCAGGATGCCGGAAAGCAGACGGACGGGTTTCATGGGCGGCGCTCCGGACTGGGCAATGCGGCAGGCTTAACCGATTGGTGGTAAGGGGGAAAGAGGCTAGCTTGGCAACAGCGGGATCATCGTGCCCGTGAGAAGGGCCACGTGTGTCTCTTGCCCGTCTTCAACCGCATGCACATCCGCCTGCACGATCACCAGACGACGTCCCGGCTTGATCACGCGGCCCCGCGCGATCAGGTACTCGCCCCGTGCTGGCGCAAGCAGGTTGATCTTCATTTCGGTGGTCAGGACCTCGGATCCTTCGGGCATGACGCCAAGCGCGGCATAGCCCGCCGCACTGTCGCCGATGGCAAAGGTCAGGCCTGCATGGGCATAGCCGTGCTGTTGCAGGCTGCCTGGCAGAATCGGGGCTTCAATCCGGGCATGTCCCGGCAGCACGGCGATCAGTTTCGCGCCGAGCGTGGCCATCATCGCCTGTGCATCAAAGCTTCGATTAATGGCCGCTTCTATGTCAGGGGATAATTTCTGATCAATTCCCATTGCCCATCTTTCGTTTCAGATGTCACGATATTGTGGTCAAGCAATCGTGTGAATGCTTGGATTTGGATTTCGTCGCTGATAAATGCACGTTTAGCGATAAATGGTAAGGGTCTTGGTTTGAAGTGGTCTGAGTTCAGACAGCATATGTCAGAGACCTGGGCCGGGTTGGTCTCTCCGTTGACGCTGTCGATATTGGCAACGGCCTGCGCCATCGCGGTGGTTGCCGGGCCGTTCGGCACCTACGACACGATGATGTGGCCGACGCGTCTTGCCTATTGGGGGCTCGTGATCGGACTTGGTATTCTGATCGGTGGTTTCGTTCGGGCAATCAAGAAAACGGTGTGTCATTCAAGTCACCCGGCGATTTTCGACATCGGGGCCAGCGTGCTCACCAGCGCTGCCCTCGCCCCCGTCATCTGGTTTCTACGCGGCGCGCTCGACCCTGTGCTGACGCACACGGACCTCAGCATTGTCAGTATCGGTTTCAATACCCTGCTGGTCGTCGCCGGTATTTTCGTGTTGCGTCGGCAGATCGGGGCGGAGCAACCGGCCAGCTATTCGCGGCGCGCCCGTGTGTCAAATGTCCCGGTGACCCGGCTGCATCGGCGGATGTCCGACTTGCCCAATGCCGAGATCATGCGCTTGTCGGCCAATGATCATTTCGTTGATGTGGCGACGCGGCATGGTGTCGAGACACTCCGTCTCAGGCTGAGCGACGCGATTGCGGAGATGGAACCGGTCGAAGGGGTCTGCACACATCGCTCGCATTGGGTCGCGCTGCGGGCAATCGACAGGATCGAGCGCGATTCAGGAAAGATCCATGTGGTCCTGCGCAATGGGGATCGTGTTCCTGTCAGCCGTAAATACCGCGTGAGGCTGGAGGATGTCGGCCTTCTCGAACGTCAGGACGGGTCAGGGCAAGGCGGATAACCGGCTTGCGGCTTCGGGGGGAGTGGCGTTCGCCTGTGGATCGTGCGCCGTGCCGGTTTTAAGCCGAGGGTTTCGCATTTGGTCTTGCGAGGTCATGGCCTGCTGTTAATCTCGATACATCATGGTGTCGCCCCTGAGGCGGAGAATTGGGAAGCCGGTGAAAGACCGGCGCTGCCCCCGCAACGGTAAGGGAGGGCATCACGGCAATACGCCACTGAGCCGCGTAGCTGCTTGGGAAGGTGCCGTGCTGCATGGGCTGATCGCCCGCCACTCAAGCCCGGAAACCAGCCATGGTAAACGTCGAATCGCGGGGGGCGATGCGGGCGTGTGCGCCCTGCGCCGCGACCCTCAGCCTGCTCTTCGCCCCATCCGGCCCGGGGTGTGGCCGGGGAGAAGAAGCCATGACTGTAACACGCATCATCGACGCCCTTGAAGAAAGCCCTGCAGCGGGCGCGCAGGCTTGTGCGGCCGGGCGACTGGGATTTCTCGAATGGGTTTTCGACACGCCGGGGCCGGTGACGGCGCAGATGGCCCGTGAGGCGCTTGCCGAACCGGCGGCGCAGGCCCCCAAGAGCGCTGCGGCACGTGCCTTTGTCGGGTTTCTCGAAGAGGCTTGCGCCTCTATCGGGGCGCGGCCCGCGCGACGCAGGCGCGGGCAGTTGGTGCACTGATCGCCGTCAGTGGATGATCTCTTCCTCACGCACGAACATGTTGTCCCACGCCCGGTCAATGAGGTCGGGTGACATCTGATAGGGGATGCCCTCGAATTCGCAGATCGCTATCATCTGGTCGATCAGGAAGATCGGCTGATAGTTGGCATAGACGTTGTCGATCGTCGGATATTTTTCCTTGATCAGGTGGATGAGCGCCTCTTCGTCGAGGGGGATGCCCTTTTTGCGCGCCACCATTGCGAAAATCTTGAGGAAATCCGATTGGCAGGGACCGTCGATCTTGATCTTGTAGAAGATCCGACGCAGCGCGGCCTTGTCGAAGATCTTGTTGGGGTGGAAGTTAGTCGAAAAGATCACCAGCGTGTCGAACGGCACTTCGAATTTCTCGCCCGACTGAAGGGCAAGAATATCCTTGGATTCTTCCAGTGGAACGATCCAGCGGTTGACCAGTGATTGCGGAGGCTCCGCCTGACGGCCGAGGTCGTCAACGATGAAGATGCCGCCGGTCGATTTGAGCTGAAGCGGGGCCTGATAGGTGCGCGCGGTCGGGTTGTAGACCAGATCGAGCATCGACAGGCTGAGTTCGCCGCCGGTGATCACCGTCGGCCGTTCACAGCGCACATAGCGTGTATCAAAGGTGCGTTTGCGGCGCAGCGAGTTGGGGTCGTCCACCTCGACCTCGGCCTTTGAATGCACGATCGGGTCGTAGACTGTGATGACCTGGCCGGAATATTCGATTGCCCGGGGTACGTAGATCTTGTCCCCCATGGCGTCACGGATACCGTTCGAGATCGAGGATTTACCGTTGCCCGGCGGGCCATACATCAGCACCGAGCGTCCGGCGCTGACGGCCGGCCCGAGATGATCGAGCAGGGATTCGGGCAGGATCAGATGCCCCATGGCATTGGTCAGCTGTTCGCGGGTGATCTGGATATTGCGGATCGACTGGCGTTTTACCTGCTCACGGTAGACGGCGAGCGGGACAGGCATCGCGCCGAAATATTCCGACTGACTAAGGGCATCGAGCGCGCGGGCTTTGCCCGCATCGGTTAGCTGATAGCCCATTTCGCCGCCTGAGGTGGCGTTGAGTGTGCCGGTCGCCTCTAGCAGGCGCTGCGTGCGTGCCATGTCCACCAGTTCCTGCGTGACCGCGCGCGGCAGGCAGATCGCTTCGGCCAGGTCGCTGACCATGTCGAGGTTCTTGCGGAACATCGTCTTGAGAAGAATGTCGCGCATCATCACGACAGGAATTTGCATGTCCTCGATGCTGGTTGGTGGCGGTGGGGGCTGCACGCCCGCGGAGACTTGCATGTTCATGGTAATTGCCTGCCCTGCGTGGTCATCGACTCGCAAGAACCATGACCACCAATCGTGCAGAAATTAAGGAGAGCATCGGGCGGATCGGGGGCGCTCAGCTTCCGTACATGGCACCAAGCCCGAGATAGAGCGCGAGTGTCGGGCCGAGTGCCAGTCCCATCGGGAATTTCTTGGTCATCTGCCAGCTGGCCCAGTCCGGCGTGATCCGGCGTAGCGGGCTATACATCGCGATCCGGTGCGTTGCGAAAGCGGCGATTAGCATCGCCGCGAAGAGAAGGCAGAGGAATGCTGCATCACCCAGCACGACAAAGGGGCCTGCGGCTGCGATGAACTTGGCATCCCCCGCCCCCATGACACCGATCGCATTGGCCAGCATCCCAACCACCAGCAGAACCGCGAGATGTGAAAAGCGCCAAGCATATTCTGGCAACGGCAAGACCCAAAGACCAACCAGCACAAAGGTCGCCAGCAGCGCCAGAACCGCGATGTTGGGAATCTTCATGCTGCGCATGTCGCTCAGGGCGACCCATGCGCAGATCGGCACGACAAATGGCAGGAACCAGAGCGCGGCGCGGGAAGTGATCTCAAGCGTCATGGCGTTTTTCAGCCGGACTTGTTCTCAAGCGCCCTCAGGCTGCGCACCGCTTCCTCGAAATGCTGTGGGTGGGTTTCGACGGCGTCCTTCAAAAGGCCCTGTCCGATGGTGGTGTCACCTTGTTTCACCGCAGACAAACCGAGCGTATAGAGCAGCTGTGCGCGTTCCACCTGGGTAACCGGCAGGACGGGCAGGGCATAGTTGCGCTGCGCCCCCCTTGCCAGAACAAGATTGTTTTTTGCGGTGAACAGCGACGGATCCTGGCGCACGGCGTCGGTAAAGAGCCGCTCGGCTCCTTTTAAATCCCCGCGCGAGAGCTTGGAATATCCCCAGTTGTTCATCACATTGGCGGGCTGTGTCGTCAGGCCAACGGCGGTCTCATAGAAACTGTCGGCCTTTTTCCAATCCTTCTCGCTATCCGCGATCATCGCTTCGAGGCGGTAGCGTTTGAACGTCTCGTGGGTTGGCGGAACACCGTCGAGCACGTTGGCTGCACGCTCCCATTCGTTATTGCGGATCAGCGCATCGGCATGGTTCACGTGATCGGCATGAGTTGCGTCTTCGTGCTTGGTCACGTTGGCCCATGCGGCAACGGCTTCGGTGTTGCGTTTCGCCCTGACAAGCGAGCTGGCAAGACCGCGCTGCAGGTCAAGCCGGTCAGGTTTTTCGCCAACCGCGCGCTGGAAATAGGATACCGCCTCATTGGGGTCGGAGGCTGTCAGCATCACATCGTTGAGATTGGTTTCATCAATGACGTTGATGTCCTGAAAGGCGCGATCAACCTCATTGCCAGCGGTTTGCTCACATGCAGACAGGGCGAATGTGCCTGCTGCAAACAGGGAAATCAGGATAGGGTGGCGCATTTTTGCGTCCTTTTACTGCCTCGGCCTCGTCATGGTATCTTGCGGATCAGGTATTCGCTGCTGCCCCGTCGTACCACTTTGTAATCTTGTTCTTCGATAACACCATACTCGG
>Ga0209947_1001394_pt1 | contig 14283 bp, 13 predicted proteins | sample SalPonR2_B_D2_MG_FD_185706 | JGI IMG/M metagenome (GOLD analysis project Ga0209947, IMG submission 185706) | Salt pond soil microbial communities from South San Francisco under conditions of wetland restoration - Salt Pond MetaG R2_B_D2_MG... ... | reverse complement strand
TAGGGTTGGAGGACTAACCAAAGGAGGAAAAATGTCAAGAGTCGAAATGAAAGAATTATTAAAAAGTGGTGTCCATTTCGGACATCAAACTCAAAGATGGAATCCCAAAATGAAAGATTATATTTTTGGTGAAAAAAAGGGAATCCATATCATTGATTTAGAAATAACTATGCCCTTACTTGAAAAAGCACTTGAAGAAATCGTGGAAATTGTTGAACAGGGTGGAGAAGTATTGTTTGTAGGTACAAAGAAACAAGCACAGGATTCTATTAGAGATGAAGCAAAAAGATGTGGAATGCCTTATGTTGCTTATAGATGGCTTGGTGGCATGCTAACCAACTTTAAAGTTATAAGACAGAGGGTAGAATATCTTGAAGAACTGGAAAAAATGGAAGAAGAAGAAAAATTTGAAGATATGCCGAGTAAAGAGGCTTCAAGATTGAGGAAAGAAAAAGATAAGCTGGAACAGGTTTTTTCCGGTATAAGAGAAATGCAAGACATTCCAGATGCACTTTTTGTTACAGATATTATTAAAGAAAAGAATGCTGTATCAGAAGCAAATAAATTGGGAATTCCGGTTTTTGCCATAGTTGATACAAACTGTGACCCGGATAAGATTGATTATTTAATACCTGGAAATGATGATGCTATTAGAGCTACCCGTGTTATTTGTCAAAAAGTTTCAGATGCTGTTTTAGAAGCAAAACAAAAAGAATTAGAAGGAAAAGAAGTTAATGAAGAAGAAAAATTAGAGAAAGCAAAAGCAGAAAAAGAAGAGAAGAAAGAAGAAGAAAAAACAGAGGAACCCAGTAAAGAAAAAGATAAAGATAAAGAATAAATAAAAAAAAGATATAATTTTTATATAGAAAGGTGGGTTTTATGTCTATAGATGCAAAAATGGTTAAAAAATTAAGAGATGCTACTGGTGCTGGAATCATGGACTGTAAAGAAGCATTAAAGAAATCTGATGGAGATATTGAAAAAGCTAAAGAAGCACTTAAAAAGAAAGGGCTTGCTGCTGCGGAGAAGAAAAGAGATAGAGAAACTAAGGAAGGTAGAGTAGGTTCATATATCCATGGTGAAGGAAAAATTGGTGTGTTAATTGAAGTTAACTGTGAAACTGATTTTGTTGCAAAAAATGATGAATTTAAAAAAGTGGTTAAAAATTTAGCTATGCAGGTTGCAGCTTCAAAACCAAAAGTTGTCTCAAGAGAAGAATTACCGGAAGAAGAAATTGAAAAAGAAAAAGAACTTTACAAGGAAAAAATGAAAGATGAAGGGAAACCTGAACATATTCTTGATCAAATTGTAGATGGTATGATGGAAAAAAGATATTATCAAAAGGTTTGTCTTGTTGATCAACCTTATATAAAAGATCCGGATATGAGTGTAAAAGAGTATATTAAATCTAACATAGCAACAATTGGTGAAAATATTCAGGTTGAAAGATTCCAGAGATTTGAATTGGGAGAATAATGGCCACAAGAATTTTACTAAAATTAAGTGGTGAAATTTTATCAGGAAAGAAGGGTTTCGGAATTCAAGCCGAAACCCTTAATCAAATAATATCAGAAATCATAGAAGTAAAAAATCAGGGTTATGAAATAGGTGTGGTTATAGGTGGCGGTAATATTTTTAGAGGTTCAAAACTGATTGAAAGAATGGATTTTCCACCTTATAAGGCTCATCACATGGGAATGGTTGGAACAGTTATCAATGGATTAGCACTTGAAACTGTGTTTAGAAAAAAAGGGATAAAGGCTAAAAATTATTCATCTTTTAATATTGAAGGAATATCAACCAGGTACAATGTTGAAAAGGCAAGAAAAGAAATCCTTGACAAAATACTAATCTTTACAGGTGGTACGGGAAATCCTTTTTTTAGCACAGATACAGCAGCATCTTTAAGAGCAGTAGAAATGAATGCTGATTTGTTATTAAAAGCAACTAAAGTTGATGGGGTTTTTTCTTCAGATCCGGTTAAAAATGATAATGCAAAATTTTATCCTGAAATATCATATGAAGAATATATTAATCAAAATTTAAAGGTTATGGACCATTCAGCAGTCCTGATGTGTAAAGAAAACAAAATACCGATATTTATATTCAATATTTTGAAAAAAGGTAATTTAAATCTTGTATTAAAGAAAAAATCAACTTATACTTTAATCAAATAGTTATTTTATATTAGAGAAAGGGGTTTTTATGCAAGATGAATTATTGAAAAAATGTAGAGCCAGAATGGATAAAACTATAAAGGCTTTTAAAAACGAACTTAAATCTATAAGAACAGGAAGAGCCTCAGCTAATCTTTTTGATAATGTATATATTGATTACTACGGTCAGAGAACACTTTTAAAACAGGCATCAACAATTAATGTTCAGGACCCTCAAAATATTATTATAAAACCATGGGATCCTTCAATTCTGGATGAAATCGAAAAAGCAATACTTGCATCTGATATGGGATTAAATCCAATAAGAGAAGAAAGTTTAATACGCGTACCAATTCCTTCTTTGACAGAAGAAAGACGGAAGGAATATGTTAAAAAAGCTAAAGAATATGCTGAAGAAGCTAAAGTTGCAATTAGAAACATTCGAAGAGATATAAAATCTGAATTTGAAGACATGGCAGAACACGGGGATATCCCGGAAGATTATGAACACAGGATGCTTGATAAACTTCAGGAAACAACCGATGAATATACCGATAAAATTGATGAGTTGTATGAAAAGAAAAAAGATAAGATAATGGAGGTTTGATTTGCCCAACCCTCTACCCGCACATATTGCAATAATCATGGATGGAAATGGGAGATGGGCACAAAAAAGAAATCTTCCCCGGTCTGTCGGGCACAAAAAAGGTGTAAACAGGGCTAAAGAAATTGTAGAATTTTCAGCAGAAAATTCTACAATTGAATATTTAACTTTATATGCTTTTTCAATTGAAAACTGGAATCGTCCTTTCAAAGAAGTTTCTTTTTTAATGACATTAATTAATGATGCAATTGATAATGAATTGGATTCTCTGGTTGAAAATGGTATAAAGCTGTCTTTCCTGGGTGTTGAAAAAAATCTTGATAAAAAAATATTAAAAAAAATGAAAAAAGCAGAGGAAATGACAAAAAACGGTTCAAATTTAGTTTTAAATGTTGCTTTTAATTATAGTGGGAGATTGGAAATACTATCTGCAGTTAAAGAAATAATTAAAGATGGATTAAAACCAGAAGATTTAAACGAGATGACATTTAGTAAGTATTTGTATACACGAGAAATTCCTGATCCCGATTTGTTAATAAGAACAAGCGGAGAGTTTAGAATTTCAAATTATCTTTTATGGCAGATAGCTTACAGTGAAATATATATAACAGATACATTGTGGCCCGATTTTACCGTGGATAATTTTAAAGAAGCTTTGAATGATTACAAAAAAAGAGATAGAAGATTTGGAGGGATAGAGTGAAATTTTTGAAAAGAATTATAACAGCTTTGATATTTATACCAGTATTACTTTTTATAGCTTATTCTGAAATAATGGAATTTTCTCTATTTTTTTCAATTATAATATCTACTGGTGCAATTTTTGAAATATATAAAGTTTTTAATGTAAATAGAATTTTTTATTATTTGCTCAGCTTGATCATTGTAATAGCATATAATTACAATATCTTTGTTCAGGGAGATTTTAATTTTATTTATTTAATTTTATTTGGTGTATTTCTATTTATTTATGAAATTGTTTTATATAACGATAAAAAAAGAAGAGACCTCAAGAGATTCTTAATTATATTTTTTTCTAATTTTTATATTATCTCGTTTTTTGCCTATTTCCTTTTTATTAAAAAAAATTTATTACTTGGTTCGAGATGGGCACTGTTATTTTTTATAAGTGTTTGGAGTATTGATAGTTTTGCTTATTTTATAGGAATGACACTTGGAAGGGAAAAACATAGAGGTATTTTTAAAGTTTCTCCAGTTAAATCAATTGAAGGGTTTTTAGCAGGATTATTTATACCATCAATACTTATTATATTTTTCAGATCATACTTCGGGTTGACAGTAATAGAAGCGTTTTCTTTCATGTTTATTTTTTCAATAATAGTTCAATTTGGAGACCTATCTCAATCATTAATTAAAAGATATGCAAATGTAAAGGATACAGGTTCAATACTTTTAGGTCATGGAGGAATTTTCGATCGTTTTGATTCTATGATTTTTAGTGTTCCAATTTATTATTTTTTAATTAAACTATTTTATTATATATGATTTTAATTTAATTAATTTTTAGGAGGTAAAAATGGGTAATTTAAAAACTGAATACATGGGAATAAAGTTAAAAAATCCCTTAATTGTTGCAAGTTCAGGAATTACAAGTAATATAGAAAATTTAATAAAAGCCGAAAAAAACGGTGCTGCAGCAGTAGTTTTAAAATCTTTATTTCAGGAACAATTTTTAGAAGAAAGCAGCAGAATAGGAGCATATTTAGATTATGTGCAATATGAAGAAGTGTATGATTATATAAGAAATACAGTTGATTCCATGGGGCAGGAGAAATATTTTAATCTTATAAAAAAAGCAAAAGAAGAGGTTGATATCCCTATTATTGCAAGTATTAATTGTGTTTCAACAAAGGGGTGGATTGACTATGTAGATCATTTAGAAAAGGCAGGTGCTGATGCAATAGAACTAAACATATCTTTTCTACCAACTGAAGGAGAAATAACAAGTGAAAAAGTAGAAGCAAAATACCTGAAAATTTTAAAAAATGTTAAACAAAATTCAAACATACCGGTTGGATTAAAAATTGGGCCCTACTTTACAGCTTTTAAAAATTTTGCTGAGAAATTATCAAATTACGGTGCCGATGGGTTAACACTTTTTAATAGATTTTATCAGTTTGATATAGATATTGAAAAAATTGATTTAAAACCCGGGAATTATTTGAGCAGTTCGGATGAAATTTCAGTTCCTCTTAGATGGGTAGCACTTCTTTCAAAAGAAATTGAAGCAGATATATCTGCAACAACAGGTATTCATAATGGAGAAGATGTAATTAAGCAGCTTCTTGCTGGAGCTAAAACCGTACAGCTTTGTTCGACTTTATACAAAAATGGTTTTTCACAAATTAAAAGAATTAAAGAATTTGTAAACAACTGGATGAAAAATAAAAATTTCGAAAGCATCGAAGATTTTAGAGGTAAATTAAGCAGAACTGAAAGTGAATATCCACATGAATATGAAAGAATGCAGTATATTAAAATTTTAACAGAAGAAAAGGATATGAATTAAATATGATTTATTTAATATTATTAATAATAATTGGGTCAATTTTATTAATTCTCTGTACATTTTTATTTTTCTGGAATAAGAAGTTGAAACAGAGAGTTGAAGAAGAAAAGAAAAGTAATAACCTTTATATTGATGAGAAAGATATTGTTATAACTAAAGCACTTGATAAAGGTAATGTGAAAGCTTTTGTTACTATTAAAATCAATGGAAAAATTGTTTTAAAAGATATTCGTATTATTGCAATGAAAGAAAATAAGAAAGAAAAGTTAAAAATAGAAGTTCCTGCAAGAATTACAAATAGAGGGCATCTACTTGATATATATCAATTTGTTGATTTTGATTTCAGACAGAAGCTATATGATATTATTTTAAAAAAATACAAAAATCTCTAAAAAATAAAGGAGCTCCCATTTTATCCTCCCGGAATGATTAATATTGAGATTTTTCTGGATATATGATAAACTTAAACTATATACAGGAGTATAATTGGGAGTTTTATGAATAAAAAAGAAGCTAAAAAAATAGCAAAAGATTTAAGAGAAAAAATTAAATATTATAACATGAGATATTATGTTGATAATGTATCTGAAATAACTGATTATGAATATGATCAGCTCTTAAATAAATTAGAAAAATTAGAAGAAAAGTACCCCTCAATAATTACTGAAGATTCACCAACCCAGAGGGTGGGCAACGATCTCACAAAAGAATTTCCCCAGGTTAGTCATTACAGGAGAATGCTTTCAATAGATAATACATATAATTATGAAGACCTTATTGATTTTAATACAAGGATGAAAAAACTCTCAAAAAATCAAGAATATCATTTTTTTTGTGAACATAAAATTGATGGAGTGAGTATTAATTTAATTTATGAAAATGGAAAGCTAAAAAATGCTGTAACAAGAGGAAATGGTGAAGTTGGAGAAGATGTTTTGCCAAATATTAAGACGATTCCTTATGTTCCACTAAAAATAGATCATGAAGGAATTATTGAAATTAGAGGAGAGGTTTTTATTAATTTTTCTGATTTTAAAAAAATTAATAAAAAAAGAAAGGAAGAAGGGACAGAAGAATTTGCCAACCCGAGAAATCTTGCTGCTGGAACCTTAAAATTGCAGGATCCCCAAAAAGTAGACAGAAGAAATCTTAATGTTTTTTTCTATGGTGCTGGAAGATTGGATAATTTAGAAGTTTCAACTCAATCTGAATTTATTAAGTGGCTTAGAAAAAAGGGGTTTAGAACAAATTCAAACAATAAATTTGTTGAAAATATTGATGAGGTTTGGGAATATTGTAAAAAATGGGAAGAAGAGAAAGAAAATCTTAATTATTTAATAGATGGAATTGTTATTAAAATTGATAGTTTTGATTTACAACAAAAAATGGGTTCAACAATGAAAAATCCAAGATGGTGTATTGCATATAAATTTCCTGCTGAACAGGTATATACAAAATTGAAAAATATAATTGTACAGGTGGGAAGAACTGGAACATTAACTCCAGTAGCAGAACTTGAACCAGTACAACTGGCCGGTACAACGGTGAAAAGAGCAACACTTCATAACATGGATGAAATAAGAAGAAAAGATATTAGAATAAATGATGTTGTTCTTATTGAAAAAAGTGGCGAAATAATACCTCAGGTTGTTAAGGTAAAAAAAGAAGATCGTGATGGGACACAGAAAAAGTTTAGTATGCCTGATAAGTGTCCGGTATGTGGCTCTAATATTGTTCAAATTGATGATGAAGTTGCATATAGATGTCCAAATTTTAAATGCCCAGCTCAAATAAAAGGAAGAATTGAAAAGTTTGTATCCAAGGAAGGGTTAGATATTGAAAATCTCGGTGAGAGCTGGATTGATAAGTTTGTAGATGAAGGATTAATTGAAAAATATTCTGATATATTTAAACTAAATTATAATCAAATAAAAAAATTTGAAAAAATGGGAGAAAAATCTGTTGATAATCTCAGAAAAAGTATTGAAGAAAGTAAAAATGTAAATCTTTCAAGGTTGATTAATGGGCTTGGAATCCCCTATGTAGGGAAAAATGCTGCTCAGCTACTGTCTAAATCTTTTAAAAATATTGAAGAAATCATTAATGTAGATATTGATAGATTGATTGAAATAGATGGAATTGGAGTTACTACAGCTGAAAGTATAGTTCAGTACATAAAAAAAGAAGAAAATTTTAATGAATTAATGGAACTTAAAAGAATTTTAAATATTAAAAATAAAATGAATACCGGTAAATTTGTCGATAAATCATTTTTGTTTACCGGCTCACTTGATTTCATGTCCAGAAGTGATGCTCAAAAAAAAGTTGAAGAGAACGGTGGGATAAATAAAAAATCTATTAGTAATAATATTGATATACTGGTTGTAGGTAAAAATCCCGGATCAAAATATGACAAAGCTAAAGAAATGAACATAGAAATCTGGGATGAAGAAAAATTTTTAAAAAATATTAAAGAAAAAGAATAGGATTATTATGAATATTTTGTACATTATTACAAAATTAGAACTTGGTGGTGCACAAAAAGTTTGTTTAAGATTGGCCAAAGGATTAGAAAAAAATCATGATGTATTTGTTATGGCGGGTAAAGGGGGACAATTAAATTCAGAAGCAAAAGAAATTGTAGGAAAGAATTTTATTATAAATCCCTACTTAAAAAGAGAGATATCTCCCTTCAATGATTTACGAGCTTATTTTTTTATAAAAAAATTTGTAAAAAATAACAATATTGATATAGTTCACACTCATTCTTCAAAAGCCGGGGTAATTGGTAGAATTGCATCAAAAAGAAACGGGGTAAAGAAAGTATTTCATACAATTCATGGATTTCCCTTCAATGATTTTAGGAATCCAATCGTAAATCAGTTATTTAAAAATATAGAAAGATATGCTGCTAAATATGCTGATAAATTAGTAGCTGTTACAAAAAAGGATATAAGAAAAGGTATAGAGAATAATATAGGAAAGAGAAATCAATATAAACTAATAAGAGCAGCAGCTGACATTGAATATTTTAAAAATTATAGAAAAAATGAAGATAAAATAAAAGATTCTTTGGATATTCCAAGAGATTCTTTTGTGGTTGTACAGATTTCATGTTTTAAAAAGCAAAAGAATCCTGTAGATTTTGTCAAATTTGCCAATAAAGTTATAAGAAAAATTTCTGACAAAATAACTTTTGTTTTAATAGGAGATGGCATTTTAAAAAAGAAAATAAGACAAAAAATAAAGGAATTTGGTATAGGCAGTAATTTTAGATTAACCGGATGGCAGGATGATATTCGTCCATATTTAAAAATTGCAGACATTTCAACCCTTACATCACTTTGGGAAGGTTTACCCATAACAATTATTGAGTCTTTTTTAATGAAAACTCCTGTACTTGTTACAAATGTAGATGGTAATGCTGAAATAGTTGAAAATGGATCAAACGGTTTTTTATATGAACCGGGAGATCTTTATGACGCCGTAGAGAAATTCCTTATTCTTTATAAGAATAAAGATTTGCGAGAAAAAATGGCAGGAATTGGGAGAAGAAAGGTAATAAAAGAATTTTCTATTAAAAAAATGATTAATGATACTAAAAATTTATATTTTGATTAAGATATTTTTAATTATATTGACATATTTGGATATTATTGGTATATTTTAGTATAAAAAGGGGGTAATATTATGGATTTCAGTAAGGATATTTATCAGGATCCTGATTTAAAAAAGTTTAAAAAAGATATTGAAAAAGATCCCCGTCTATTTGTTTCATTAGGTGATAATTTGTTGGCTAAAGGACATTTAGAAGAGGCTATAGCTGTTGCTAAAGAGGGTGTAGAAGAATTACCTAAATTTATACCTGGGAAATTACTTCTGGGTAAAACATTATTTAAAAATAATGAGGTTCAATCTGCAAAAAAACAATTTGAAGAGGTTTTGCAAATTAATGAGGATAATGCCCTTGCTTTAAGATATTTGGGTAATATTTATAAAGATTTAGGTAAATATGAAGATGCTGAAAGAATTTATGACAAACTGTTATTTCTTGATCCAATGAATAAAGAAATTCAGGAATCCATGCAGGAAGTTAAAGAGGCAAAGAAAAATGAATCCCTGAACAAGGTTGAAGAATTAGATGGCCAGAATAATTTTGATGAGTTAGATTATGAACAGCAGGAGGAAGAAGTAGAATTACAACAGGAGGATGAAAATCAAAAAGATATTTCTGTAACTACGAATCATTATAAAACAGAAGAACAGGAAGAAATTGATGAAAAATCTTTTTCCATGGAAAGAAATGAAAAGTTAGATGAAAATAAAGAATCATCAATTGAAATAGAAAATAAGGAAGATATTGATGAACACATATCTGATATATTAAAAAATATTAAAGTATATTCTCCTTTTCTAAAAGATATTTATGATTCCGGAGGATATGAAGATGAAGCTAATTTTATAAACAATAAACTGGGGCTTTCTGAATCGGAAGAGGAAGAAGAGGATGTAGAGATATCAGGGAATGAAATTATAGGATTTTCAAGTGAACAAGAAGAAGGAGAAGAGATCTCAGGGGCACAGACAATAGTTAGAAATGATGAAATATACCACCATGAAGAGGGGGATGTTAATAATTTTGAAGAAGAAAATGAAATAGTAACAGAAACCAATGAAACAAAAATATCCGGTGAGGAAGAAGAAATTGATGATTTAGAAAAAGTAGAAGAGACGAAAGAAGAACAAATAAAACCTCCAGCTTCTGAAATTGAAGATAATATTGAAGAACAGGAAGTCGATGACATTGAAAGACCAGAAGATTTTGAAGCCGTAGGAGGAGAAAATTTTGATGAAAATGAAGAAATTGAATCCATTGAAGAAGGAATTGAAATAGAAGAGGATGTTAATGAAGATTTAGATATTGAAGAGGATGAAGAATTGGGTATAGAAGAAGAGATCGTGGGAGAAATGGAAGATAATGAAGAAGGTACAGATGAAATATATGATGAAGATATTGAAAAAGAGGATCTGTCTATTAATGATGATGCTTATGTATCACTGGAAGATGAGTTAGAAGATGAAGATGAAGATTTTGATAAGCTGGTACAGGAAGCAGAGGAAAGTATAAATAAAAAAAAGACAATTGAAAATCAAGATGAAGAAATAATAGAAGAATTAGAAGAAACTCAGGAAAAAGTTGAAGGGAAAGATGAAAAAGGAAATATTAGAATAGAGAATAATCAAGAAGTAATAGAGGATAAAGAGGTAATTGAAAAATTTAATGGGCATAATGAAATAGATTTTACACAGGAATCAGAAGAAATTGAAGGAAATAAAGAAATCAAATCTTCAGAAAATAATGAAATACCAGAGAAGGATATAAATGACGTAGAATTAAAAGAAAAGGAACAAAAAAAAGATGATAAAGAATTAGCAGGAATGAAAAAAATTGATTTAAATAAAGATGAATCAAATTTAGAAGATATTCTGGAAGATAAAGATAAAAATAAAGAAGTAGATGATGATCTTGATGAGTGGTTGGATAGTTTGTAAAGGATATAAGGAGAAATAATGGATTATAAAGAAGTTTTAGAGGATGTTTTAGGTAAAGTTAAAGGAGCAATATATTTAACTTTTTGTGGATCAGATGGATTAGGAATAGCTCAGTCATCAGATACAGTTTTACCTCCAGATATTGAACTTGGCGATGAAAAAATTGCAAGTTTTTTGGTTACAAAGATGAGTGTGATTAAAGAAATGAATTTGAGTCAAACTAAAGAAGATATTACAATAACCGATCATTATGTTGTTTTAGTTAGAATGGTTTCAAGCGATTATTTTATATCTATGGTATGTACTCATGCTGTTGATATCAAAATTGCAAGATATTATATGTATAAATTAGCTAATACCTTTAAAAAACATTTAACTTAAGCTGGAGCAAAAATGGGAATAATTGGGATTAATGATATTAGAACAGGAAATGCATTAAAAATTGATGATGAATTATACTGGGTTGTTGATGCTGATCATGTTAAACCGGGAAAAGGGCAGGCTTTTTGCCGTGTTACCTTAAAAAATGTTGATACAGGCCAGGTTGTTAAAAAAACTTATAAACAGTCAGATAAAATTGAAGAAGTTCGTCTGGAATTGAGAAAATGTCAATATCTGTATGAAGATAATGACTTGTATTATTTCATGGATATGGAAACTTATGAGCAGCTTTTATTATCTGAAAATATGGTGGAAGATAAAAAGGATTATTTAAAGGAAGAGATGGATGTTGAACTTTTAATGTATGGAGAGAAATCACTTGGGTTGAAACTACCCACATTTGTAAATTTACAAATAAAAAAAACAAAACCTGCTGTTAAAGGAGATACTGTGTCCAATGCAACAAAAAAAGCAACTCTGGAAACCGGTCTCGAGGTAAAGGTGCCATTATTTGTAAAGAAAAATGAAGTAATAAAGGTGGATACACGAAATGGTGAATATGTTGAAAGGGTTAATTAATAATGAAATTATATGATATATTAAAAAAAATGATTAGCGATGGTGCTTCAGATATCCATTTCAAAGTAGGTAGTCCTCCTATGATGAGAATAGATGGAGTTTTAGAAGCTATTGATGATAAAACTCTTGCTCCCGAACATACACTAACAATTGCTAAACAATTCATGGAAGATAACCAGTTTGAACAATTTGAAAAAGATAAAGAAATTGATTTTTCAGTTGGAATTAGGGGGATGGGACGATTCAGGATTAATTGCTTTATTGCAAGAGGAGCAGTAGCCATTGCATTAAGAAAAATATCTGTTGATATAATGTCAATTGAAGAATTGAATCTTCCTATTAAATTAAAGGAATTGGCTTTATCACAGAGAGGATTAATACTTGTTACCGGTACAACTGGTAGTGGAAAATCAACAACTCTTGCAGGTATGATTGATTATATAAATTCAGTTGAAAGAAAACATGTTATTACTATTGAGGATCCTATTGAATATTTATTTAGAGATAAAAAAAGTATAATTAATCAGCGTGAAGTTGGTTCTGATACGGAGAGTTTCTCTCAGGCTTTAAGAAGGATTTTAAGACAGGATCCAGATGTAATAATGATTGGAGAAATGCGTGATAAGGAGACAATAGAAACAGCTATTACAGCTGCTGATACCGGACATTTGGTCATGAGTACCTTACATACGACTAATGCGGTCCAAACGATAAATAGGATAATAGCTTATTATCCCCCTCATCAACAGGAACAAATAAGAATTCAACTGGCTTCTACATTAAAAGCGGTTATTTCATTAAGATTAATTCGAAAGACAAGTGGTATAGGAAGGGTTCCCGCTGTTGAACTCTTGATAAACACCCCACATGTTTCGGAAAAAATTCTTAAAAAAGAAGACACTTATTTAATTCAACAGGCAATAAAAAAAGGTAACCAGTACGGGATGCAGACTTTTGACCAATCAATAATGAAATTATATAAAAAAGGTTTTATTACTCTTGAAGAGGCTTTAAAACAATCAAGCAATCCTGATGATTTTAAATTAAAAGTTAAAGGTATTGATTCCTCTGATGTTTCTAATATTTGGGATGAAGAGTAGAAGGGTTTGATATATGGTTGATCTGAACGAACAATTTTCAAGAGCAGCAAAATATATACAGAAACATAAATATGACCGTGCAATAAAATTATACCGGAATTTATTATCGAGCATGGGAAATGACCCCAAAATTCTAAATAAATTGGGGGATACTTACTTAAAAATGGATAAAATTGAAAAAGCAATGAGTATTTTCCAAAATCTTGCAGATTATTATGAAAAAAATGGTTTTTATTCAAGTGCTATTGCTGTTTATAAAAAAATGTTAAGAAAGAAAAATGATTTGTCATTAAAATTAAAAATTGCTGATTTGTATGTAAAAACAGGTTCAGAATCAGAAGCTGAATATTATTATAAAGAATACAGTGAACATTTTATTAAAAAAAATAAAATTGCTAAGGCTATTCCTGCTTTTGAAAAGATTACAGAATTAAAACCTGACAATATTGATTTAAAAAAAGAACTTGCCGGATTTTATTATCATGTTCAAAACTATGATAGAATGCTTGAAATATATCAAAAGATTTTTTATATTTTTCTTGAAGAGAAAAACGAAGAGAAACTGAATGATATTTTCAATACAGTTACCGCAATTTCCAAAGATAATGATTTATATTCAAATGACATATATATAAATATTTTTAAAGACTATATTTTCCATCTGTATGATTTAGGTGAAAATGAAATGGCTTCAAATACAGCACTGGATATGTCTAAACAATTAATTGACAAATCTGCAAATAAAAAAGCTAAAAATTTATTGAGAACAATTTTAGACAATGATGAATCAAATATTCCTGCAAGAATACAATTAATTAGCGTTTACGAGGAAGAGGGTAATACTGCTCACCTTGTTGAAGAATACTTAAATATGGCTGAAATTGTTGAACAAAAAGAACCGGAACGGGCAAAAGTAATATATCAAAAAGTATTAAAATATGATCCCGATAATAATGTAGCAAAAAAAGCATTACAAGAAGGGAAACCTGAAGAGAAAAAAAGTAAAGATATAAAAGATAAAATGGGTGTTGAACTTAATGGGGTTGAAGTTTCTCAAAAAGGCGGGATCAAAGACAAATTAAAAGTAGATCTAAATGAGGTTCAAGAAGGTGATAAGGAAAAAGTTTTTGATAAAGATGATTTTGAACCAACTGTGGAAGTCGATAAGGATAAAATACAGAGTTCAAAAGAGGAATTTACTTCCCAATCCCAGGGGATGAACCATGAGGTTGATTTAGAAATGTCTGAAGAAGAAAAATCAAAAACTGAGGAGCTGGAAGAAGCCATACAAATTGTTTTTGATGATTATAGTAAGGAAGGCAATACTGATAAAAGTCTTTTAAATGATATAGATAGCAAATCTGAAGATCTTATACCCAA
>Ga0209947_1001393_pt1 | contig 14284 bp, 12 predicted proteins | sample SalPonR2_B_D2_MG_FD_185706 | JGI IMG/M metagenome (GOLD analysis project Ga0209947, IMG submission 185706) | Salt pond soil microbial communities from South San Francisco under conditions of wetland restoration - Salt Pond MetaG R2_B_D2_MG... ... | reverse complement strand
GAGAAATTCAATGTATTGGCGCAACTACTCTGGATGAATACAGAAAATATATAGAAAAAGATACTGCACTTGAGAGAAGATTCCAGAAAATTATAGTGGATCCGGCTACTGTTGAAGAAACAATTGATATCATATCCGGATTAAAAGATAGATATGAAGCTCATCATGGATTAGAGATAACCGATGAAGCTATTCTCTCATCAGCAAGATTGTCTGAAAGGTATCTTTCAGATAGATTCCTTCCGGATAAAGCTATTGATTTAATTGATGAGGCCGCATCCATGGTGAGATTGACATTATCAAAAAGGCCTAAAGAAATTACTGATCTTGATAAGAAAATTAAAGAGTTAAATAAAGATAAAACTAATGCTATAATGATGCAAAAATTTGAAAAAGCAGCATTTTTTAGAGAGCGTGAAGAAAAATTAAAATCCCAGAAAAAATCTTTGGTTTCACAGTGGGAAGAAAATCAATCCAATCAGAAGCAAAAAGTTGAACAGGAAGATATAGCAATCTTAATTTCAAAATGGACAGGAATTCCTGTTGCAAAGATTGAAGAAAAAGAAAGTGAAAGATTATTACGTATAGAAGAAGAATTAAGGAAACAAATAATAGGACAGGATAAGGCAATTAAAGTTGTAGCAAATGCTCTTAGAAGAACAAGAGCAGGATTAAAAGACCCTTCTAGACCTATTGGAGCTTTTATGTTTTTAGGACCTACAGGTGTTGGTAAGACTGAATTAGCAAGAGTTCTTGCTGAATTTATGTTTGATGATGAAAATACTTTAATAAGAGTTGACATGTCTGAATACATGGAAAAATTTGCTGTTTCAAGACTGACAGGAGCTCCGCCGGGATATGTTGGATATGAAGAGGGAGGACAGTTAACTGAAAAAGTTAGAAGAAAACCCTATTCTGTAATTCTTCTTGATGAGATTGAGAAAGCTCATCCTGATGTATTTAATATATTACTTCAGGTTTTTGAAGATGGACATTTAACTGATAGTCTTGGAAGATTTATAGATTTTAAAAACACGATTATTATCATGACATCCAATATTGGAGCTAAATATATATGGAATCAAAAAAGAGTTGGGTTTTCAGAGAATGCAGATGAAATAGATTATGATAAAATGAAAGAAATGGTTGTTTCTGAAACAAAGAAAAAATTTAACCCTGAATTTTTAAACAGACTTGATGAACTTGTAGTATTTAACACCCTGGGAGAAGATGAGATTAGAAAAATTATTGAAATTAATCTTGAAGAGGTAAAAGAAAGAGTTGAAGAAAAAAACATGTATTTAGAAGTTACTGAGAGTGTTAAAGATTATTTAATTGAAGTTGGATTTAATAAAGAATATGGTGCAAGGCCCCTTAGAAGAAGTATTCAAAAAAATATTGAAGATGTCTTGGCTCTGGATATTTTAAAAAATAAGTTTGTAGAAGGAGATACAATAAAAGTAGATGTTGAAGATAGTAAAATTATTACCGAAAGAGCTGAGGATTCAATATTGAGGGGATTAAAAGAAGAAGAGGCGGAGGAAGTAGATGAAAAGGCTGAGTAGTATTCTATTAATTGTTATGTTGTTAACCGGATTAAGTTATGGCCAGGCAACAATAAGTAAGATAAATGTTGATGGTTTAAGTACCTTAGATAAAGATTTTTTTGTTTCCATTTTAAGTCAAAAAAAAGGGGATTCTTTTTCTCCTGTAAAATTGAGAGATGATATAAGGAATCTTTATGAGTTGGGGTATTTTGAAAATATAAATGTAGATGTAAATGAAACATCTACCGGTATAGTTATCAATTTTGAGGTTAAAGAAAGACCCTTTATTTATGAAATTAATATAAAAGGTAATAAACAATTTTCCAGAAGAGAAATTTTTGAAGGAACTCCTTTTTTAACAGAAGATGTTCCTTTTGATAAAAAATATATTCATAAGGCAAAATATGAGATAGAGAAAAAGTATCAGGAGAAAGGTTACGCTTCTGTTAATGTAAAAACCTCTCACTCTTATAAAAAAGGAAAAGGAGTAATTATTAATTTTAATATTAAGGAGGGTACCAAGATTTCTGTTGGGGATATTATTTTTAAAGGAATTGATAAAGTCGATCCTGATGATCTTAGAAAAGCAATGGAAACAAAGGAATCAAGATGGTGGAAACATCCAAAATTAGATAAAACAAAGTTAAAAGAAGATATGAACAGAATTAAAAAGAAATTAAATGAACTTGGGTATTTTGGATATGAACTTAAGGATTATAAGATTAAGATAGATGATAAAAGAAAAAGAGCTGATATCCATATTCAGCTTGATGAAGGTAAAAGATATATATTAAATGATATTGAAGTTAAGGGAAATGAAATTTTTTCAGATAAAGAAATATTAAAAAACATTACATTAGAAAAAGGTGAATATTTTAATGGAGAAGAGTGGTCAAAAACCCAGCAGAATATTTTAACTATGTATGGAAACAAGAGCCATATCTTTGCCAATATTGATCCAATTTATAATTTTGATGATGATAGATTAAACTTAAAAATGATAATAAATGAGGGAAACCCAATTAAAATTGGCAATATAAATATAGAAGGTAATACAAAAACTTTTGATAAAGTAATCCTGAGAAATCTTCTTTTAAAACCAGGAGATAAATTTCAGAGAGATAAGCTGATGATGAGCCAGAGACGATTATATAATACAGGATATTTTAAAGATTTGAAAATTATTCCTTCTCCACATAAAGGCAGAGAAGATAAAATGGATCTTACAATTAATTTAAAAGAACAGAGGACAGGATCCATTAATTTTGGAGGAACTTATAATGCTGTTACCGGTTTCGCTCTCTATTTAAAATATGAAGAAAAAAACATATTTGGCAGGGGAATTAAAGGAAATGTTCAAATCGATTTTGGGAAAAATAAAAAAACTTACCTTCTTGGATTAACAGATCCTTTCTTCCGTGATACCCCAACTTATGTTTCTTTTAATGTTTACAGAAAATTAAATATATATGATGAATATGATATTTTTAGAAATGGTGGAGATATTACTCTTGGTAGAAATTTATCCTTGTTTACAAAAGGGTTTATATCTTATAAATATGAAAAAGTTCAACTGGAAAATGTTATAGAAGAGGCTCAAGAAGATATTGATGAAGCTTCGGAGATAAGAAGTAGTGCAACAATCTCTTTTGAAAGAGATTCAAGAGATAATAAATTTGAACCAACAACAGGAACTTTTAACTCGATTTCTGCTGAACTAGGAGGTACTGTTCTTGGAGGAGATCTTAATTATCATAAATATGAAGCAGAAACTAATTGGTTTTTTAAATCATTTTGGAAATTAGTTTTTTCAAATAATTTGAAAGTTGGAGTAGTAGAAAAATTAGAACCTTCTTCAAAAGTTCCCCAGTATGAAAGGTTTTTTGTAGGGGGAAATGTATATGGAGTTAGGGGATATGAAGATAAAGAGTTATCTCCTGAAGATGAAAATGGCTATATAACAGGAGGGAATTTTTATGTTACAAATTCTGTAACTTACAAAGCACCGTTAGTCGAGAACAGAGTAACAGGATATTTATTTTGGGATGTTGGTAAAGCATGGGAAAATATTGGGGATTTTAATTTCCGGGATATGAGAGATGGTGCCGGTCTTGGTGTTAAAGTAACTACACCTATGGGTCCCCTTACATTGGAATATGCATATGGTTTTGAAAATAAAAACTGGAAGTTTCATTTTGGAATTTTTCAGGGTGATTTTTAAAAAAATTATTAGGAGGATTATATGAAGAAAATAATTTCATTATTTTTAATTGTATTTTTAATTGGAACAGCAGTTGTTGCACAGAATATTGCAGTTGTTGATGTTGCAAAAGTTTATGACGCATCAAATGATGCCAGAAAAGCACAGTCAATTTTTAAGAAAGAAACCGAAGAAATGCAAAAGCAGATGAAGTCCAAATATGATGAGCTGTTACAGCTTCAAAAAGAATTTAAAGAAAAAGCTCAGTTTTTAAGTGAAAAAGAAGTTGAAAAGAAAAAACAGGAATTAATGAAAAAACAGCAGGAATTTAATCAATTAAGAAATAAACTTACACAAAAATCAGAAAGTAGAAGACAGGAATTAATGCAACCTATTCTTGCAAAAATTAAAGCAATTGTATCTAATATAGCCAAAGAGGAAAAATATGATGCAGTAATTAATAAAGAAGCTTTTATTTATTCAAAAGAGAATATGGATATTACTTCTATGGTAATAGAAAGGCTAAACAAAAAATGATCTTTAATATCTCTTTAGATGATATTAAGGAAAGTTTTGATGTAGAGATATTAAATTATAAGAAAACCTGTTCGCTGAACAGGTTTTCTTCTCTTGATAGTAGTGATAAAAATAGTATTGTTTTTTTAGATGATAAAAAATATTTAGATAAAATTCTCAATGAAAATAATAAATTTGGATTAATCATTTCAAACCAAGAAATCAATAGAAATATTCCTCAGATAGTTACTGAGAATCCCAAAACTCTATTTTTTCGCCTGGTTAAAAATTTTTACAAAAAAAATAATGAGAAAAAGGGTATTCATGAAACTGCAGTAATCGGAGAAAACTGTAAAATATCACCAGAAAGTTATATTGGACCTTATACAATTATTGGTGATAATGTAGAGATTGGGGAAAATAGTTTTATATATGGAAATACATACATAGGAGAGAATAATAGGATTGGGAATAATACCACAATTTATTCCGGGGTAAATATTTATAGGAATGTTGTAATTGGATCTTTTTGCATTATTCATTCAGGGGTCGTTATAGGAGCTGATGGATTTGGTTTTGAGCGCGATATGGATTCAATAACAAAAATTCCTCAAATAGGAGAGATTGTTATTGAAGATAATGTTGAAATAGGAGCTAACACTACTATAGATTGTGCAACCCTTGATAAAACCATTATTGAGAAAAATGTTAAATTGGATAATCTTATACAGATTGCTCACAATGTTAGAATCAAAAAGAATACTTTAATTGCTGCTCAAACAGGGATAGCTGGAAGTACTGAAATTGGTGAAAACTGTATTCTTGGAGGTCAGGTTGGTGTTGGTGATCATGTTAGTATAGGAGATGGAGTGTATTTAACATCTCAAACTGGAACAGCTGGTGATATTGAAAAACCGGGAACCTACAGCGGAACCCCTGCAAGACCATATTCGAAACAGTACAGAATTTTAGCTTATCAAACTAAATTGCAAAAAATGTGGAAAAAATTGAAAAAGCTGGAAAAAGAGATTGATGGGGATAAATGAGGAAAACATTAAAACAAAAAATTTCTTTTAGTGGAATTGGGATACATACAGGTAAAAAATCAAAAATTGAATTACATCCTTTAAAAGAGCCTGGTGGAATTGTTTTTTTAATAAATGGAATAAAAATACCTGCTAAATTGAATTATAAAAAAGACTCCAGAAGAGGAACAATTTTAAAGAAAGATAAACAATCAATAGAAACTGTGGAGCACATTCTTTCTTCATTATATGCTATGAATATTGATGATTGTATAATTGAAGTTTCAAAAGGAAATGAGGTTCCAATAATGGATGGGAGTAGTTATCCATTTATAAAAAAAATAATTAAAACCGGGATTTTAAAAAAAAATCAAAAAAGAGAGATATTTAAAATAAATAACGAAATTAAATACAAAAAAGATGATGTAGAAATTGTCGGGAAACCTTATGAAGGATTTAAAATCAATTTTTTATTTGATGGGGAAAAATTTGGATATAAAAAAGAAGAGATGACTTTTCTTTTAACTGAAAAAAATTATATTGAAAAAATTGCCAGGGCAAGAACTTTTGGATTCTGGCAGGAAATCGAATATTTAAAAGAAAATAATTATGCAAAAGGAGCAGATTTAAATAATGTGCTCGTAATTAAGGATGGGAAACCCTATAAAAACAGTTTTAGATTTAAAAAAGAACTTGTTGCTCATAAAATTCTTGATTACATTGGAGACCTTTCTCTTACCGGAAAAAGGGTAATGGGATTTTTTAAAGTAAAAAGAAGTGGCCATTATCATAATGGCAGATTTTTTAAAAAGATATTGGAGGATATGAATGAATAAAGGTGAAGTAAATATTAATGAAATTATCAAAATAATGCCGCACAGTTATCCTATGTTATTAATTGATAGGATTGAAGAAGTTACTGAAAATAAAGTTATTGCTAAAAAAAATGTAACTTTTAATGAACCGATTTTCCAGGGACATTTCCCGGGAAATCCAATCTTTCCTGGAGTTCTTACTGTAGAAGCTATGGCTCAGGCGTCTGCAATTTTGTTATATAATGGCAAGGAATTTGATAAAAAAGAAAAAGATACTCTTTTCATGGGTATTGATAAGACAAAATTTAAAAAACAAATAAAACCCGGAGATTCAATGTCTTTAGAAGTTGAGATTGTGCAGGAGAAAAAAATGAAGAAGGGGATCATTTTAAAGTTAAAAGGAAAAGTAACAGTCGATGGGAAAATTTGCACTACTGGCAAATTTACAGTAGGTGCCTTTGATAAAAAATAATAAGGGAGGTTGTTTTGGAAGCCAATATACATGAATCTTCTATTATTGGTAAAAGTGTTGATATTGGTGATAATGTAAAAATCGGACCTTTTTGTGTTATTGAAGATAACGTATCTATAGGTGATAACACCGTAATAAAATCCCATGTAACCATTAATGAGTATGTAAAGATTGGTAGGGACAATAAAATATTTTCTCATGCTGACATAGGAGGGCTGCCACAGGATTTGAAGTTTAAAAATAAAGAATCCTGGTTAGAAATTGGAAACAAAAATACAATCAGAGAATATGTAACTATTCACAGATCATCAAAAAAAGATGAAAAAACGATTATTGGAGATAGAAATTTTTTAATGGCCTATACCCATGTGGCACATGATTGTGTATTAGGAAATGACATAATTATTGTTAATTATTCAGGTTTAAGTGGACATGTTGAAGTAGAGGATAAAGCTTTTTTATCTGGAGGAGTATTAGTTCATCAATTTGTTAAAATAGGGTCAATGGCAATGATTGGAGGAGCTTCAAGAATAACTCAGGATGTTTTACCTTATTCGCTTGTTTCAGGTAATCCTCCCAGAGTATATGGATTGAATGTTGTCGGCTTGAGGAGAAATCGGAAACCAAAAAAAATCAGGGATTCAATGAAAAAAGCTTTATCAATAAGTTTAGATTTGAAAAATAAAGAAAAAATCATTAAAGAAATAACTAATCATAAAATTTATGAATATGAAGAGATAAAACATTATGTGAAATTTTTAGAAAAATCTAATAGAGGGATCTTGATCAGAAAAAATGAGTAATAAAAAGAAAAAAATATTTTTATCAGCAGGAGAAGTCTCCGGAGATGTACATGGAGGATATCTGGCTGATAAACTTTTTGAATATGAAAAGAATATCTCCATACATGGTATAGGTGGAGATAACATGAAAAAAGCCGGCGTAAAAATTATTGATGATTTAACAAAAAAAAATAGTGTTGGTATTGTAGAGGGAATTCCTTATTTTTTTTCCAATTTAATTTCACTTTTTCATGCAAAAAGGTATTTAAAAAAAAAAGAGTTTGATGCAGTTGTTTTTATAGATAATCAGGGATTTAATTTAAACCTTGCCAAGACAACCTCAAAAGAGAATATTAAATCTTTTTATTATTTCGCTCCTCAATTATGGCTCTGGGGGACAAAAAAACCTGAGAAGATTGTTAAAAATCTTGATCATATTTTAGCTACATTTAAAAGAGAGTATGAATTTTATAAAGGTTCTGATATCGAAATTGATTATATTGGACATCCTTTGCTTGAAGAGCTCGAGAATAATTACAGCAAAAAACAGATAATAGATGATTTAAAAATAGATGAAGATGGGAAAAAAATTATTTCTCTATTTCCCGGGTCCAGAAATCAGGAATTCAAAAAGTTATTTCCAAAGTATTTAAAAATTGCTGAAAAATTAAAAAACAAATACAGGTTTGTAATTCCGTTTGCTTCCAAATATTTTTTTGATAAGTATTCAGAAGCTGTTCCCGGATATATTAATATTTTTTTAAATAACAGCCATAAAATAATGAAAATATCTGATTTAATAATTTTGTCCTCTGGTACAGCTACTCTTGAGGCAGCTATCTATGAAAAGCCCATGATAATAACATATAAAGTATCAAAAGTTACAGAGTGGATAGCCAGAAAAATTGTTAAAATCAATCATATCGGGATGCCAAATATTCTTATGAATAAGGAAATAGTTCCAGAATTGATTCAGGAAGATTTTACAGTAGAAAAAGTAATTTCTTTTATAAATAAGTTTTTCAATGATAAAAAATATTATAACAGTACTATGGATAATTTAAGTAAACTTAAAAAGATTTTAAAACCGGATAAAGCTGTTTCTAATGCAGCGAAAATTATTTTGGAAAGGTGCTAAGAATGAAAAAGATTAAATATGGTGTAATAGGTGTTGGGCATATGGGTAATTATCATGCAAAATTGTGTGATAAATTAAGAGATTATATTGATTTTGTAGGAGTTTGTGATATAAGAAAAGATAGGGCGGATTATATAGCTGATTTATACAATACAAAGCCATATTACAGGGCTATTGACCTGTTAAAAAAAGTGAATGCTGTTTCGATTGCAGTTCCCACGAACAAGCATTATATGGTTTCCAAAATGGCATTTGATCAAGATGTTGATATCTTACTTGAAAAACCCATGACAGATAATATTGAAGAAGCCAGAGAACTTATAAATATTGCTTCAGAAAAAAAACTTGTTTTTCATGTTGGGCATGTTGAAAGATTTAATTCAGCAGTTCTTGAACTAATGCAGTATTCTGGAGAAATTATGCCGGTTTCATTGAGAGCTAAAAGACTGGGGCCTCCAAGTGATAGAGAAAGAGATTCAGGTGTTATTTTAGATTTAATGATTCATGATATTGATATTATTTTAAATTTGATAAATTCTAAAGTTGTTGATATCTCTGCTTACGGCAAAAAAATTCATACAAATTATGAAGATATTGCATCTGTACAGATGCTTTTTGAAAATGGGACCTTTGCTTCTATTCATGCCAGCAGAATTACACAAAAAAAGATTAGAACACTTGATCTAACCCTGCCTGATAGATATATATATCTTGATTATTCTGAAGAAGATATATATATTTATCGTAAAAGTGCTACAAAAAATAGTAGAAATAATAAAATAAGAAAAGTTATAGATACAAATGTTGAGCAGATATTGATAGAAAAAGGTAATCCTTTAAAATTAGAAATAGAACATTTTATAAAGACTGTTGGAGAAAAAGAAACTTCAATGTTTAGTTCAAAACAAAATCTAAGGTCATTAAAGATAGTTCTGGAAGCACAAAAAAAAGCAAGGAGTTTTTTTAAATAATGAGAATTCTTTTTTTTATTTATAATTTTCTGATGTTTATTGTAATATTAATACTTTTTCCTTTTTATTTTGTTAGGGCTTATCTAACAGGAAAAGATAAACACGGCCTGTTTCAGAGAATTGGTTTTATTCCAGAAAAAATATTTACAAAAAAAAAATATATCTGGGTACATGCTGTTTCTGCAGGAGAAGCAAAAGTTGCTGTCCCCATAATTAAAAAGCTAAAAATAAATAACAATATAGCAGTTTCTGTTGGAACAGAAACCGGATATAAAATGATAAAAGAACATTTTGAGGATCAAGTTGATTTATTTTACATGCCTGTTGATTTTTTCTTTTTCTTGAATAGACTTTTTAAAATAATAAAACCGGAATCTATTGTAATTGTAGAGACAGAGATATGGCCGCAATTAATTCGGCTGGCATATAATAAAAATATACCTATATTTTTAATAAATGGAAGAATGCCACCCAGAGATTATAAAAATTATAAATATTTCAGGTTTTTATGGAAACATATTTTTAGAATGTATACCAGGATATTAGTAACAAATAATAAAGAAAAAATAAAATTCAAAAAATGTGGAGCAGAAGAAGATCTGGTTGAAGTTTTTGGCAATATAAAATTTGATATTTATGAGAAAAAAGATAATATCAATCGAATTGAAAAGATCAAAAAATTATTATCAAAGCGAAGTAATCAGAAACCGCTTCTTGTAGTGGGCTCAACACACAAAAATGAAGAAGAAATAATTTTTGATGATATTTTTAATATTCAAAAAGATTTTGATTTAATTCTTGCTCCCAGACATTTAACAAGGATATCTGAAGTTGAAAATATTATTGATAATTATGGATTAAAACATGAATTGAGAAGTAGCGAAAATTTATCATGGAAAAATGATATTGTGCTCTGGGATACAATGGGGGAATTAGATGTGCTTTATAAGTTTGCAGATGTTGTTATAGTTGGAGGAAGCTGGATAGACCAGGGGGGACACAATATTATCGAACCTGCAATCTGGGGGGTGCCTATAATTGTTGGACCTTACATGTATAATTTTCAACAGGAGTTTAATATTTTTAAAAAGGAAAATGCAATAATACAGGCAGAAAAAGGTGAAATCGGAAAAAATCTCAACAAATTGTTAAATGATAAAAAGTTAAGAAGAAAATATTCCAGGAATCTTAAAAAATGTATTGATCAAAGCAAAGGAGCTGTTGAAAAATATATTAAAGAGATTCAAAAAATGATTGAATAATTATGAAAAAAATACAGTATATCATTGAATATATTTTTTTAAAAATATTTATATGGATTATAAATATCTTCCCATGGAAATATAATAATGGATTATCATTTTTTTTTCTTCCACTTATAAAAGTAATTGGAAATTATAAAAAGATTACAGTTGAAAATATTAAAAAATCCAATATCAATATTCATGAAGATAATTTAAATAAATTTATAAATAAAGTTTTAAGACAAAATATTTTAACATATATAGAAATGATTAAATTGATGAAGATGAATAAAGAAGAGGTTTTTGCTCATATTAACTTTAAAAATAAAGAAATTCTCGAAAAGTTATATGAAAATTCCGGAGAAAAAGGGATAATTTTTGTTTTAGCTCATATCGGTAATTGGGAAATACTCGGTCAGGCAGTAGCTTATAAATATAATCTGGCAGCTATAGCAAGAAGACAAAATAACCCTTATACTGAAAACTTAATAAAAAAAATGAGGGGGAAGTCAGGTTTAGAAATTATTTATAGGGAAGGGAATGTAGCTTTAAAAGTTTTAAGGTATTTAAGAAAAGGGTATGGAGTTGGATTTTTAAATGATCAGGATGGTGGAATTTCTGGTATTACTACAGAATTTATGGGAAGGAACTGTTCTACTCCTCAGGGACCGGCATTTTTTGGTATAAAAACTGAATCTCCAATTTGTTTTTGTTATACATTAAGAAATGAAAAGAATAACATTGATGTTTATTTTGAAGAACCATTTTACCCAAGCAAAAGAAAAAATGAATCAAATAAGGAAGCACAGAAGAGAGTCCTGCAAAAACTCATTAATATTCAGGAAAAAGTTATTAAAAAAAATCCTTATCAGTGGAATTGGTTGGCAAATAGGTGGCGAACAGAAAGATAGGTCAATTTGATAAAAAAAATTAATATTTTTAGATCTGCATTAATGCAGTCCATGGTTATCTTCGGAAGCAGAATTCTGGGACTTTTAAGAAATATACTCATAGCGTCTTTTTTTGGAGTATCTCCTCTGGCATCGGCCCTATCACTTGCCCTAATGATTCCTTATAAGTTAAGAAGAGTTTTGGGGGAATCAGCTCTGGATGCTTTTTTTGTACCTGTATATACCTCATTCAAGAAAGATAAAAGATTAAAAGAACTTAATTATTTTATTTCTAATCTTATAACTTCAATAGTTATGGTTGTTTTACTTATTATCATAATTGGTAGAATTTTTATGAGAGATATTCTATCAGTTATTGCAAGAGGTTTGTCAATATCCTCCCCTGAAGCGTTTATTTTTGGTGTTTCCTTATCAAAAATAACAATTCTATTTTTATTTGTTATGCCAATTATTGCAATATTTATGGGTTTGTTTCACGCTAACGGGAGCTTTATATTGCCTGCAACAAACTCTATTATTTTGAATTTATTTGTAATTTTTTCTCTTGTTTATTATGGAACGGGCAATTATTCCCTGAAAATAGTTGGAATTAGAGTTGGATATGCCTATGTACTGGCAGGATTTTTTATTTTATTTTATCAATATTTTATTATTAGAAAAAAATATAATTTTAGATATCACTTCAAAATAAATCTGAGAGGAAGCGGATTAAAGAGAATTTTTAAAATGATGGTTCCGGCTACTTTAAGTATGGCTGTTTTTAATATTAATTTTTTAATTGATACTTTTCTTGCATCTTTTATAAGGGGAGGGGCAGCTATATCAGTATTTAGATATTCAGAAATAATTGTTCAGTTCCCTATTGGTGTTGTTGGTGTTGCTATCTTTAATACTTCACTTCCTTCTTTAAGCAAACATGTTAAATATGACAATATTGATAAGGCTAGATCTGTTTTTGAGAGATTGTTAAAGTTTTTAATATATATTTCATTACCTATTTCATTTGGATTGTTTGCAATTCAAAATAATTTTATAAGGCTAATCTATCAGTATAAAAATTTTGGTGTTAAAGATGTAACTCTTGTTACAAATGTTCTACAGTATTTTTTAATTGGCTTAATCGGATTTATGGGAGCAAGAATTGTTGCTTTGATATTTTATGCTAAAGAAGATGTTCATATCCCATTAAAGGTAAGTGTTATAACGGTTTTAATTAATATAGTTTTGAATTTTATTTTTGTTGTACATTTAAGTACAGGAGGACTTGCACTGGCTTCTTCTATAGCAGGGATATGTAATATCGTTTTTTTGATAATCATTGTTAATAGAAAATATTTTAAAATTGACTTCAAAAAATTAGCAATCACCTTTATTAAAACTTTAGTCGCTTCTTTTATTATGTATTTATTGGTATCTACAATAGGCGGATATTTTAAAGATACGGGAGTTCTTTCAAGGATAGCTTCAGTCCTAATTCCAGTATTTTCTGGTATAATTATCTACATAATATTATCTTATTTTTTAAAAATCTCTACAATGAAAGACTTGTTATATAATTTATTCAAAAAAAATTAAAAGAAAGAAATAAAAAGAGAAGAATATCATATTCTTCTCTTTTTATTATAATTTAATTTACTCTATAAGTTTCATCATTTTTTTTATAATAATTAATTATATTTTTTACTGCAAGTTTTGCAGTATTTATATTGGCTTCGAGAGTTTGAGCTCCCATTTTTTTAGGAGTTGAAAAATATCTTTCCGGATATTTTTCTTTTATTTTTTTATCTTCATCAAGTGCTAAATCGGTGATGTAGGAAAAATCATCTCTTTCCTGTAACATTTTAACGATTCCATCATCACAAATAACAGCTTTTCTGGCGGTGTTTACAAGTGTGGAATTTTTTTTCATGTTTTTTAAAAGATTATAATTTACAAAATTTTTTGTTTTTTCATTACTTGGCAGGTGAACAGAAATATAATCACATTTAGAATAAAGTTCTTGAACCTTTTCAACAGGTGTAACATTAACTTTTTTCATATCTTTTTTGTCAACGAAAGGATCGTGAGCATAAACTTTCATTCCAAAACCCTGAGCAATCTTTGCTACAAATCTGCCAACATGACCAAAAGCATGAATGCCTAAAGATTTATTTCTCAATTCTCTTCCACTTTTTGGTGTGAATTTGTTTCTGGCAATATAAAGCATCATCCCAAAAGCCAGTTCAGCTACAGCATTTGAATTTTGTCCGGGGCAGTTGAATACTGGAATTTGTTTATTTTTGGCATATTCAGTATCTACATTATCATATCCAGCTCCGGCTCTAACAATAATCTCAAGATTGTTAGTCGAATCTATAATTTCTTCTGTAATTTTATCACTTCGAACAATTATGCCATTTGCATCAGAAATTATTTCTTTTAAATTTTCTTTGTCTCCATCATATTCGTTAATAACCAATTCGAAACCTTCATTTTCAGCTATAGTTCTCATCTCTTTTTTTGCTGGGTCTGCAAATGGTTTATAAACAGCTACTACTATTTTTTTATCCATAAAAACCTCCTTTTTTTATATTTACATTATATTTATAGCTATTCCTGTGTCAAGAAAAGTATCATATAAAAAGTTTTATAATTTAAATGAATATTATATTTTTTTTGGTTTT
>Ga0209947_1001389_pt1 | contig 14337 bp, 13 predicted proteins | sample SalPonR2_B_D2_MG_FD_185706 | JGI IMG/M metagenome (GOLD analysis project Ga0209947, IMG submission 185706) | Salt pond soil microbial communities from South San Francisco under conditions of wetland restoration - Salt Pond MetaG R2_B_D2_MG... ... | reverse complement strand
CTTGAGCGGACCAAGCTTCATAAAAGATTGGAGATGCTGCAAAATGAAACTGCTCTGTTTGGAAAAATGAATGCGATTGCCGAATGGTACAGCCGGCGGCAACAGCTCTTGGACCAGGTACACGACAGGCAACAGCAGTTGGAGCAGTACCGTCAGGAGGCTGAACAGCATACGCGCAGCCTTCAGTCTGCTGCAGAAAAGGTTCAGTCTTTGAGCGCCTCAATTGCCGACACTTCACCGCAGCACGAAGAGACGGCAGCAGTGCACAAGAGCTTAGTGGTGCTGGGAAAGGAACTTTCTGCCTTCTATCAGGAATTGACAGATTGCATATCCGGCTTCGAAAGCAGTAGCAGCACAGAGGCGCGGTCGGCAGATCCATCAAAAGTAATTGAACAGTATTTTGAAGCGGCGGAGGATGCGACGACCGCAGCGCTGCGTAAACTGCGCCGAACCTTACTGGATGGGGATGAGCAAAACAGTGCAAAAGAGTTAAGCCGACGGCTTCGGCCGGAGCATCCATGTCCTGTATGCGGATCGCTCGACCATCCGAGCCCGGCCTATGCATGGGCTGAAGCTACAGAAGATGCGTTACAGGCGTTTTCCGACAGAGAGAAGTCTATCGAGGCTTTAGAGGCCCTTCGCAGTAGTCTCATCCAGCAGAAGACCGCGTGTGTCGGCAGTCTCGAGATAGTGTATAGCCGTCTGGATACGATATCTCAGGTAAAGAGCAATCTCGTAGATATTGAGCAGCTCTTAGCACTGCATCGCAAGAAGTTTGTCTGGAATGAATTTTCGCCTGATGATGAGACTGGTTTTCGAGAAGCCTGGAATGCTGCACAATCTGCTCATGCTGAGGCGGATGAAGTACGGAAGGCAGCCAATAGGGTAGATTCAGAAATAAAAGATCTTGAAGAGGAACAGCACTCTCAACAGACACAACTTCATACCCTCCAGCAGGAACAGGCTGTTTTAGAGCATCGGATTTCCGAAGAAGCTGCAAAAATAGGTGATGGACTAGAGGGCGAATACCAGAATATGGACACTGACCAACTATCCGAGCAGGCGGCTGTGCTTAGATCTGAGGTTCAGCGGACTGAAGATGAGTTTAAGCTGGCCGAAGAAACACAGCAAAAGCATGAGAATGATTTGAGTAGTGCTCGAGCGACCGAACAAGAGCGCCATCAACAGCGTAGGTCGGAGGCGCAGAAAATTGCGGCAAGTGCACACAGGCTATCTGAACAGCTCTCTGGTTCCGACTACTCCTTAATCAGCGAAGTCAGAAATATACTGGCACTTGATATCGATATAGCCACGGACCGGGGTGAGATAGAAGCCTTTCACAGAAGCTACTCTGCGGCTAAGGAGAAAGTGAAGGAACTGCGCGGCGAGGCTCAGGGGATAGAGTATAGTAGCGACCTGCATCAGGGGGCGCGTGAAAAGGCTGACCAGATGGAACAGGACTACACGACGCTCTTACAGGAGAAGGCGGTATTACAGAGTGACATGCAGTCATTACAGAATCGTTTGACCCAGAAAGAGGTCCTTCAACGTGAAAATGAGCGTGTAGAGCTTCGTCTTGAAAATCTTAATGAACTTTCTAAGCTGTTTAAGGGCCAGGGCTTTGTAAATTTTGTGGCCACCCGCTATCTTCATGAATTATGTGCACGGGCAAATGATCGTTTTTTCCAGCTTACCCACAAACAGCTGCGGCTTGAGGTGAACCGGGAGAACGATTTTGTAATAAGGGACTATCTGAACGGGGGTCGGGTTCGATCGGTAAAGACCCTTTCCGGGGGACAGTTGTTTCAGGCCTCGTTCTCTTTAGCCCTTGCATTAGCCGACAGCATCCATCAGAATAAGGAGAGCTTCTTTTTTCTGGATGAGGGTTTCGGATCCCTCGATCGGCGTTCACTTCAGGATGTTTTCGACACCCTAAAGTCTCTGCGAAGGGAGAACCGGATTGTAGGAGTGATTTCACATGTCGAGGAGCTGAGGGAGGAAATTCCGGTTTCTCTGCAGGTGAGTGAAGACTCGGAAGCGGGAAGTAAAATTGTATCCTCGATATGAGGAAGGAGGAGTATATGCTCGGACGACTTATTTTGCTGTTTACACTGGTTCCCCTGGTGGAACTGTTTCTGTTGATTAAAATTGGAACCCTTATAGGAGCCCTTCCAACGATCCTGATTGTGGTGGGCACCGGTGTACTGGGGGCAACCCTGGCTCGACAGCAGGGCTTTCAGGTATGGAGCCGTATTCAGCGGGAGATGGAGCTGGGGATGTTCCCGGCTGAAGATATGCTGGATGGTTTACTGATTTTCGGCGCCGGTGTGGTACTGCTGACCCCGGGTGTGATCACCGATGTAATTGGAATACTGATTCTTATACCCTTTACCCGGCTTTACATTCGGGAGTGGATCAAACGGCGTTTGCAAATAATGATGGACAGAGGAAACGTTCATTTTAACGGATTTCTTAGATAGCCGGCAGTGTGCAGCAGAGGGGTGCGGTGACCTATGCTGCTGACCTAATCTATAGAGAAGCAGATGAGTAAAGACCGGGCTTGATTGGTTAAAATTTCGGCCTGGTCTTATTTTTTGCTTGACGGAAACTAAAAAAACCTGTATGGTTTCCTTGGTTTATTTTGAAGGAGATGTATGTGGTGCAAGAAAAAGACTTAAGAACAAGGATCCTGCAGAAAGCGTTTTCGCTGTTTCTTTCTCGCGGGTTTACCCGGGTTACCACCCAGGATATAGCAAGTGCACTGGGGATCAGTAAGAAAACACTTTACAAGTACTACTCCAGTAAGCACGAAATTGTCTCCACGGCGATTGAACAAAACCTGGAAGGGCTTGGGGCTCGCTTCGATGAGATTATGCAACAAAGAGATTGGGGTTTTAATGAAAAGTTTGTCAGGGTGCTCATGCTCATTCAGAGGCAGGTCGGCAGCATAAGTGAGATCTTCCTTGAGGATATGGCCCGTCACATACCGGATGTATGGGAGAAGATCGACTGTTTTCGCAGAAAACGGGTCTTGGAAGTGTTGCATCAGTTACTGATCCAAGGGCAGACGGAAGGCGCTGTTCGAAAAGATCTCCATTTGGAGGCGGTACTGTTTCTTCTTTTCGGAACCATAAATAACAGCATAACCCCGGAGCGGCTTTTGAAAGCGGGTTATCCCCTGGAGAAAATATTCACCACCATGATAGATCTTTTTTACAAGGGACTTTTAACTCCGCAGGCTGTGCAGGATTTTAATTTGAACAAAGATTTATTACCGACAAAGGAGCTGGGAAATGAAGAAAGTTTATTCATTGATTAATCTTTTGATTGTCTTGGCATGTACCACAATGCTTATTGCTTGCTCAGAAGAGAATAAAAATGTCGACGGAACCGGTACTATAGAGGCCCGGGAAGTAGATGTGTCAGCCACACAGCCGGGGACACTTTTACTGATTGAGGTGGAAGAGGGTGATTATGTCCAGCCGGATCAGAAATTGGCCCAGATAGATAATGAAATCCAACAGCGCCAGCTTCGCCAGGCCGAATCGAAGCGTGTTCAGGCAGCTGCGCAGCTCGAACTACTGCAGGCGGGGCCTCATCCGAAGGATATAGAAGCAGCCGAAGCTCAGCTTGCGCAGGCAAAGGAGCAGCTTGAACTGGCTCGTAAGGAGTGGGAGCGGATAAAAACGTTGTATGAAGAAAACAGCGTAAGCAAAAAGCAGTACGACTCCGGCCTGGCTGCCTACCGCACCCGTCAGGCTCAGTATGAGGCGGCTCGGGCCTCGCTGGAAAAACTTAAGAATCTGGCCAGACCCCAGGAAATATCCTCCGCTCGGGCGGCGGTGGAAAGTGCCGAACAGCAGGTAGCGATTGCAAGCCGACAGTTTCATGACTGCACAATCAGGGCCCCGATCGAGGGAGTTATATCAGAACTCTACTATGAGATCGGGGAGCTGGTTCCGGCCGGTAGAAAGGTTGCAACCATTTCTAATTTAGAGCAAGTGTATGTGACGGTGTATGTGCCCGAACCCCTGCTTTCACGAATACAAATCGGATGGAATGCCGAAGTGTATGTCGATGGCCGGCCGGATACCGTCTTTTCCGGGCGAATTTCGCATATAAGCCAAGAGGCGGAGTTTACTCCGAAGAATGTACAGACTAAGCAGCAGCGGGTAAAACTCGTATATGCGGTAAAACTGGAAGTACAAAATAGGGATGGAATCCTTAAACCGGGTATGCCGGTCGATGTAAACTTGGGTTTAGATGGTGAAGTAGGGGAGTGATATATGAGTTCGGCTAAAGTGGCTCCGGCAGTTCACACCCATTCGCTCTCCAGGCAGTTCGGAGATCTGACTGCTGTGAAGGCGCTGGACTTGCACATTGAAAGGGGTACGATGTGTGCTCTGGTAGGCCCGGATGGATCAGGAAAAACGACCACTATTCGCATGCTGTGCGGAATAATTCCTCCGAGCGGGGGACGGGTCGAGGTGCTTGGGTTAGATGTCCAGCGTAATCGGCGTGAACTGAAGCACAGAATCGGTTACCTATCGCAGGGCTTCAGTTTGTATGAGGATCTCTCAGTAGATGAAAATATCGAGTTTTTTGCAGAAATACACCGAGTGGGGGACTTCAAATCTCGCAGAGAGGAGTTGCTGGAATTTACCCGACTCACTCCGTTTCGTGCCCGGCTGGCCGGCAGGCTCTCAGGTGGCATGAAAAAAAAGCTGGCCCTGGCTTGTACTTTGGTGCATCACCCGGAGATCATTTTTCTGGATGAGCCTACTACCGGAGTCGATCCGGTTTCACGGCGTGATTTTTGGCTGATTTTATCGGAAGTGCTCAAAGAGGGGGTCAGCATTGTCGTCAGCACTCCGTACCTGGATGAAGCTGAGCGCTGCACACAAGTGGCGCTGTTGTCTGCAGGTAAACTGTTGGCCTCGGACTCTCCGATTCACATGCATGGACGGATGGAGGGACATATTGTTGAGTTTACTGTTTCCGATGTGCGAACCTCAACTGCTGTGCTTCCACAGGAAGCGGTTAGCTGGTGTCTGGAAGTACAGCCCTTCGGCGACCGTATTGATGTTCGCTGTGAGAATGTAGAGGCCTGTCGCCGTCAGGTCAGTTCCCGCTTATTACAAGCCGGCATCGAGATTTTTGATGCTCGGGAGGTCTCTGCATCACTCGAGAATGTGTTTATTTCGATGTTGCGCCAGGAAGAGTCGACAGTAAAGGCGATATGATATGAGCGATGAATATGCAATCAAAGTTGAGCAGCTGGAAAAACGTTTCGGACATTTTACAGCGGTCGATAAAATTACCTTCAATGTACATTCCGGCAGCATCTTCGGCCTACTGGGAGCTAATGGAGCCGGTAAGTCCACCACTATTCGAATGCTGTGCGGACTGTTGCCGCCCTCCGGCGGGAGTGCGAGAGTTGCCGGGGTTGATGTAAACACGAAACCCGAAAGGGTAAAGCGCAGCATCGGCTACATGTCGCAGGAGTTTTCCTTATATAAGGATCTTACAGTTGATGAGAATATTCGCTTTTTCGGTGGAGTTTACGGATTGTCCAACAGCAAACTGCGCGAGCGGCGTGAGTGGATTTTATCCATGTCGGGACTTGGTGAGCGGCACAACAGTCTTACCTCAGAACTGTCGGGAGGAATGAAGCAGCGCCTTGCCCTTGGGTGTGCGGTAATTCACTCTCCCCAGTTAGTGTTTCTAGATGAGCCGACCGGGGGAGTGGATCCAGTCTCTCGTCGAGAGTTCTGGCGGCTCATAAACCAGTTTGCCGCTGAAGGCACCACTGTACTGGTGACGACCCACTATCTGGATGAGGCCGAGTACTGCAACAGCATCGTCTTTATGCATGCCGGCGAAATTGTAGCATCCGGCAGTCCTGCCTATATAAAAAGGGAATACCGCAAGGGCGATTTTAGCGAAATAATCTGTGATCGTCCGCTTGAAGCGGTTAGCCTGTTAAAACAGGATTCACAGGTGGTAGATGTGTCGCTTTTCGGTACACGAGTTCATCTACATGGAAATTTACCGGCCGAACTGATTCGGACAAAACTTGAGAGAGCGGGTCTCAAAGTCGACTCACTTCAGCCAATTCAGCCCGGTTTGGAAGATGTGTTCATCGGCCTGATTGAGCAGACCCGCGAAAGCCGGCCGGGCGGGGATAAACTGCAGGGGACCCAGAGTGAATAATATTCTTCCCATAACAAAAAAAGAGTTTCGCCAGGTTATCCGCGACCCTCGTACCCTGGGGGTGCTGGTGTTTATACCGCTGTTCCTACTGCTGATGTTCGGCTATGCCATAAGTCTGGATGTGAAACACATCAAACTCGGAGCTGTGGATTATGACCGCAGCAGCTTAAGCCGCAGTCTGGTGCAGAAGTTTACTGCTACCGAATATTTCGACTGGATGGGTTATATTGATCGATTAAGCGATGTAGATGCTCTGTTCGAGGCGCAGGGGGTTCAGTGTGTGGTGGTGTATCCCAGAGGATATTCGCGGGCGATAGGCAGAGGAGAGACAGCCAGGCTGCAGATACTCATTGACGGTACCAATTCGAACATCGGCGCCACTGCAATGGGATATGTGCAGCGCATTGTGCAGGATGCATCTGTAGAACTGCTTGAAGCACGCGGGGCCGGCGAGCTTCAAGCTGGGGGAATCGATTTCAAACCCAGGGTGTGGTTTAACCCAGAATTGAGAAGCCCCGTGTATCTGATTCCGGGATTGATTGCCCTGATACTGGTGGTTACGGCGGTTATCTCTACCGCCATGTCGATAGTGCGGGAAAAGGAGCACGGAACGATGGAGCAGCTGATAGTAGCCCCGATTCATCCGGTTCAGTTGATAGTCGGCAAAACTATACCCTATACCCTGCTTTCATTGGTCATCGCCCTGATGGTGCTAATGGCCGGCAGCTATTTTTTCGACATTCACATACAGGGAAGTTTCTGGGCTCTGATGCTGATGACCTTTCTATTTCTGCTTAGTTGTCTCACTTTAGGCCTGCTGATTTCGACTATCGCAGATTCACAGCAAGTGGCTTTTATGCTGGCAACTATTATCACTCTGCTGCCCACCTTTATACTTTCGGGGTTTATTTTTCCCATCCGAAATATGCCGGTGTTTGTGCAGGTGGTTACTTACATAATTCCGGCCCGCTATTATCTGGTTGCCTTGAGGGGGATAATGCTGAAGGGGGCGCCTTTGCATGTGTTCTGGTTTGAATCTGGTGCTTTGGTACTGCTGTCGGCGGTTATGCTCACGATAAGTGCGGTGAGAATGAAGAAAGGTGGATTGGCATGAGTATTATAGGACATTTTCTGAGAAAAGAATTTGCTCAACTCCGACGGGATAAGAAAATGCTGCCGATCGTCTTTGTGGCACCTATTCTGCAGTTATTACTGCTCGGATATGCGGCTAACCTGGATGTAGACAGTATACCTTTGGCAGTAATTGATTATGATAACAGCGTGGAAAGCCGTCAACTGGTTGATAAATTTGTGCAATCCGGCTATTTTTCCGAGGAAGCTCGCTTCTTATCACCCGAACTGATTGACGAAAACATAAATCAAGGCCGGATAGTGGCTGCACTGGTGATTCCGCCGAACTTTCAGACTGATCTGAGGCGGGGCGAGAAGGTCCCGCTTCAACTGCTTGTCGATGGTGCCGATGCCAATACCGCTACCATCGCACTCAACTATGCAGATATCATTGTGAGCAGGTTTTCGGCGGAGATACAACTGGAGAAATTGCAAACAGTTGACCGGCAGCCCGGCCGGATGACAGCTACCGCAATTCCAATCGAAGTAGATCCGCGGGTATGGTACAACCCCGAACTTAAAAGCCGCAACTTTATGGTTCCGGGGATTTTGGCTTTGTTGTTGATGGTCACTACCATGATTCTCACTTCACTGGCAATAGTGAAAGAGAAAGAGCAGGGCACATTAGAGCATCTAAACGTTACCCCTGTTAAACCGATCCAACTGATTATTGGAAAGCTGGTGCCCTTTGCTTTGATTGGAATGGTTGATGTTTTTCTTGTACTTGGGGCAACCCGGCTGCTGTTCGGCCTAGCACCGGCCGGCAGCACTTTGCTGCTGGTTCTGCTTTCTGCCTGCTTCCTTCTGACGACCCTAGGACTGGGTTTGCTTGTTTCCACTGTTTCGAAAAACCAGCAGCAGGCAATGATGAGTGCTCTTTTTTTTGTGATGCTCCCAATGATCTTTTTATCGGGCTTTGCCTTCCCGATAGAGAACATGCCCCGGGTGATACAATATCTAACCTACGCCCTGCCGTTGCGGTACTATTTTGTGATCATCCGGGGAATCTATTTAAAGGGCGCAGGGTTGTCAACCTTATGGGATGAAACCCTGCTGCTCTTGATATTTGGGATTCTTGTCCTCGGCATCAGTATTGTCCGATTCAAAAAACAGGCGTAGTTTAGAAAATTGAGTGTTTAGGCATTATCCCAGACGTAATGCTCCATCTGGTCGATAATAAAATCTTTTTTTCCAAGCTCCGCCTTTACGATGTCTCCGATTGAAATCATACCTATAACTTTATTGTTTTGCATGACCGGTATGTGGCGCAGCCGTTTGCTGGTCATTATGCCCATGCAGTAGTCGACACTTTTATCCTCTGTAACATACAGTACTTCGGTTGTCATAAGCTGAGAGACCGGGTGGTTCCAAGGGCATTCTTCGCCCTCTTTTGAATTCGCAGCGTAGCGTGCGTAGTCACGTTCCGAGAAAATACCCTTCAGTTCTTCTTTGTCATTTACGACCAAAATAGCCCCGATGTTTTTCTCGGTCATAAGTTTGAGTGCTTCCAGTACTTTTGTGTTAGGTTTTACCGCCCATACATGATTGCCCTTGTGCTTAAGAATGTCCTTTACATTTTCCATACAATTCCCCCTACAGAAATTTATCTTTACTTACATTAATTATAGCCTAAAATTCTTCTGTCGCAAATTCATTTAAATTTTAATATGCCGTATTGATAGTGCCTTTGGCACAGATCTTTGTGAGCTGCTAATATAGCATTAGTTGAGGGCCCCTCAAAATTGGCATTTTGAGAGGCTTTAAATATAGGGTTATATTTATAATAATAAATACTAAAGACCTTTGCATTTCAAAAATCTTCGATTTTTGAAAGTGCATGAGTTATATAATTTGATGTTACAAGGGGTTGAGATGAATGATTTCATAATTGCCTGTGCTACCGACGAGGGACAGCGCCTTATAGACCGTCACTTTGGCGATGCGGGGCGCTACGATTTATATGAGCTGAAATCTGATTCAGTTACTTTTTTACGAAGTGTTGTAAATACCGCACCTGAAGAGAAAGCACATGAAGAAAGCCATGGAGATCCTGAGAAGGCTCAGAATATTGGGGGCCTGCTAAGGCCCTTTGGAGTACAGGTTTTGGTTTCAGGACAGTTCGGCCAAAATCTAAAAAGGGTAAAACGGAGTTTTGTTCCTGTCATTGTGCGAAAATTTGAAATTGCAGAAGTACTACAACTGCTTCAGATAAACTTTGATGAGATTCAGAAGCAGTATCTTCGGGGTACAGAGAAGGACCATATTGTGCTTCGGAAGAAAATAGTGGAGGACGATTAATGGCTTATACACCGGTGTTTGTGCCGTATAAACAGAAGGGAGAACCCCAAAGACGTGCCGGCATTATAAAAGTGGAGGTTCCTCTTGGAAAGTTGACCGGGAATCAGCTGCAGCTGATCGGCCATTTAAACCGGGCCGCCGATGAGATGAACCATATTTTTGTTCAGCAATGCTTTCAAGATACTCCTCAGATTGCCGCCTTTTTGCGGAAAATTCGAACGTTTCTGAGCGCTGAAGAACAGCAAAGGCTGGATGACTATAATACGGTGCTGCATCTTCAGAATGGTCCTTGGACGGATGTCCCGCGGAAGAACCATCAGCTGCAGGTAGCATATCAGTCCGTTGAGGATGCTGCTCGCCAGGCAGGTGAGACGAATTGTCTTGACCGTTTTAAAGCTTTTTTGTTTGATGCAGTGGAATTTCCTAAGCGAGTCGAATTCTATCCCGAAGACATGACCGAAGCTCAACTCAAGGAGCTAGGGCCGGATGGGTCTAAGGTAAATACGGTAGTCCTGAGGGATCAGGATTCTTTTGTAGCAGTGCGGAATGAAGAGCTGTTCCGAGACGCCTGCCGACGGGCGGCGACCCATCTTACTGCAGCAAGGGAGTGGGCAGAGGATCCGGAGTTCAGCTTGTATCTGGATGCAAAAATCGAAGAGCTGCACACCGGCAGCGATGAGGCCCGCCGGTTGTCGGATTATCATTGGATACGGCATTCAAGTTCAATAGATATAATTATCTCTACAGCGTTAGAAGTCTACTTGGATGGGTGGCAGAATGCGAAGGGGGCCGCATGTGCGGGAGTATTAAGCCGTAATACCGAGATGGATACATTGCTTCAGCGCTTCGTTGAGCTTGTTCCGCAGTTGGAACGGAACGCCCCATGGCGCTGGAGACGGAATGAAATAGATCCTGAGCAACTTCCAAGGTTAAAGTTTGTCGATGTCTGGAATTGGGCCGGTGATTATGTGGGCAGTCCCTTAACCGTGTTGGCACAGAGTCTTCCCAATGACGAGTGGGTTGGGAAACACATCGGAACGGTAAATATGGTGTATAAGAATACCGGAGAAGCGGTACAGGCGGTACGGGGTGATATAATGGCCTCTGAGTTTCTGCCCCGGAATATAAGGAAAGCCTACAGGGATTCCCTGTTTTACGGTAACCAGATTCATGCGACCCTGCATGAGATTGGCCATACCACCGGCATGCAGGATCCGGACCACCCGGAACAAGCTGCGGTATATCTGAAAGATGAATACAGTATTTTGGAAGAGGCACGAGCTGAACTGTTTGGTATGTGGGCAGGTCAACAGGCGGTGGATGCGGGAATTATTCCACAGCAGATTGCAGATGCCGGCCAATATGGTATGGTAATTTCGATGATTACTGCGCTGAAATTTAAAGCGGAACAGGCACACAATATCGCCCGTAATATAATCTTTCATTATCTTAAAGAGCAGGGGGCGCTGTACATACTGCAGGAGGATGGAAAGAATAAGTTCGAGCTCAATCTGCAGCAGACCTGCACAGCAGTAGAACAATTGTTAGGCAGGGTGGGGGATATAAAAGCCTCCGGCAATCGGGAGGCAGCCATTCGACTAAGGGAAGCGTACTGTTTTGATGATGAATTAAGACCGGAGATTGAAAAACGAACCGAGCAGGTGCCTATGGGAACCGGGCTTATTTTTCCCGAAATCCAGCGCTCTGAGGGCAAATTTATCCGCGAGATTAAATACCCTGAGTTTACGGAACAGAAGAAATTTGCCGGCTGGTAAGTGAATCTCCCATTTACTTTACCAGCTCGGCATCGTAACCGGCTTCATCGATGAGAGCGATTAACTTGTCCGAAGAAAGTTCAGAGTCGACGGTAACGGTTTTATCTTCTATGTGTACCTCCGCCGAGCTTACCGCATTCTGAGCTAATAGCGTAGCCTCGATACGCTTCTTACAGTGCTCACATGAGATATCAGGTACGTTGAATTTGTAATGCATTGATTTCTCCTTTACTAATTTTTAGGGAATTTAATATTACGTTGATAGAACTGAAAAGCATTGCCAGCTCGGCTATTACCGGATGCAGGAAACCGAGGGCTGCCAGGGGGAGAGCTACTACATTGTAGAAAAATGCCCAAAAGAGATTCTGTTTGATAGTATCCACGGTTTTACGGGATATCTCTATGGCGCCGCTGAGAACTGCTAAATTGTCCTGTATAAGCACTATATCTGCGCTTTCAATGGACAGATCGGTTCCGCTCCCGACGGCAAATCCTACATCTGCGGTTTTAAGGGCAGCTGCATCGTTGATCCCGTCGCCGACCATTCCCACCGGAGCACCCATACTGCGGTAATGGCGGACCATCTCGGCTTTGCAATCAGGGCTCACCTCCGCAATCACCTCATCAATTCCAACTTTAGCTGCGACACTGCGGGCGGTGGTGTAAGAATCACCGGTTAACATAACAGTGGTAATCCCCATCCGGTGCAGACTCTGTACTGCCTCAGCTGCTTCAGGTTTTATCGGGTCGGTAATAGCTATCCATCCGGCCGCTTTGCCTGAGGACTCTACCTCGATTACCGTATAACCCTGCTGCATCAGCTGTTTGTATGCTTCGGGGTCGCGCGGTTTTCCAATTTTATATTCGACTCCCGCAACACGACCGTGAATCCCCTCGCCGGCTATCTCTTCTAACCCCTCGATGTGGAGTGTCTTATCGAAATTGGCCTGATCTGGGTTGGCCTGTCCAAAAGCGTGCTCGACCACTGCCGCTGCCAGAGGATGGATAGAATGGGACTCGATTGCGGCTACTCGCAGCAGTACCTCCTTCGAAAGGGAAGTTTCGACTACCTGAGGTCTGCCACGGGTGATGGTACCGGTTTTGTCCATCAGCAGATAACGCAGAGTTTTGGTATTCTGCAGGGCTTCACCATTTTTTATCAGTATACCGTGGGTGGCCGCTTTTCCGCTGCCGGCAATTAATGCCATGGGGGTTGCCAAGCCCAATGCGCAGGGACAGGCGATTACCAGCACAGTTACAAACACAAATAGTCCGGCCGTAGGGGCTCCCGGATCGGGGTAAAGCCAGAATAGGTATTGAGATGCCCATTGCAGAAGTGGCTGCAGTTGCGGGTACAGCAGGTACCAAAGGCTTCCGGACAGTAAGGCGATTACAATTATGGCTGGAACAAAGTACACGCTAATGCGATCGGCCAAGGCCTGCAGGGGGATTCTCGAGGACTGCGCCTCTTCCACCAGTCGAATCATCTGCGAGAGAAAGGTGTCCTCTCCGACCTTCTCTACTTCCACGGTAATCGAACCCTGCTGTACAATTGTACCGCCTATCACCTGGGAGTTTTGTTCATGGGGGGACGGAACCGGTTCGCCGGTAACCATCGATTCATCTACCAGGGCCGAACCTTCGATAATTTTTCCATCCAGGGGAATTTTTTCTCCTGTACGCACCATTACATGTGCTCCAGGTTTAACCGCTTCAATAGGAACCTCTTCGATTCCGGCGTCCGTACGCAGGCGGGCATTACGGGCCTGCACATCCAGCAGGGAGCGAACATCCTGAGCGGCTCTATGCTTAAGCCGGGCTTCGATGTAGCGACCTCCCAAATGAAAAGCTACTATCATGGCCGAAATTGATCCGAAGGAGATTTCCTGGATACCCGCAGCTCCCAGTATAGCCGTAAGCCAGGATACAAAGGCGCTTATCGAAACAAGGGTGTCCATATTGGTATGCCCATGGCGAAGGGCGATAAATGCGCTTTTAATAGTGCTACGTCCGGGAACAAAAAGGACTACTCCGGCAATTATCGCCTCTATGGTAAAAAAAGAGGGCACATGAACACCGCTCATATGCAGTATCATCAACAGCATAAGTGGAAGAGTGAGGTACAGGGCAGTTTTGATCTTCTTACGAGAGGCGGCAAACTGGCGGGTAAGGACGTCGTCTCCGGCAACTTCCTTACTATAAGTATATCCGGCTTTTTCAACTGCCTGTTTAATATCCAGGGCTTCGACCGTTGGCTCGGAGACTACATATGCCTTGTGGGTGGCCAGATTTACGGAGACAAAATTAACTCCGTCTAATTTGTTGAGATTACGTTCTACTATTCTGGCACAGGAGGCGCAGGTCATCCCTTCAACCGAAAAAGAGTGATGCTGTTGATCGGGTGCACTCATATATTTACCTCCTTAATCATTAGTAAAAAAATAATATAAATTCACTAAAAATTCAATTCTTACATTGAAGGTGTTTTTTACAAAACTAGTTTATTCTGGTATATCCGTCTTGCAAGAAAGCGTTTTAGCACTTACTATATTAATAGGTATTGATACCTAGGCTGAGGAGGTTCTGCGATATATGATCCAACAAGTGGCCCCTTTTTATGTGAGAGTAAAGAATGATTTGGAGAAGGCATTTCAAGATTTTTTTCCCCACATGTCTTCAAACTACATAAGTACGGCAAAACTATTTCGCAAGGGTAAAATATACCCGGTTCTCGGGGTGGAAAGTGTTACCGTATTTACCAAGGACGGATCGGAGGTTGAATCTGCACGTTTTCTGGTGCCCTCTGAGAACAACAACTTTATCTGGATCCAGTGTGAACTTTTTGAGTTTGCCGGTTTTGAAGGTGATCCGGAAGCTGCCGAGGCAGAAAAGAGCTAACACCTAACTCTTTACTATGCTG
>Ga0209947_1001387_pt1 | contig 14353 bp, 6 predicted proteins | sample SalPonR2_B_D2_MG_FD_185706 | JGI IMG/M metagenome (GOLD analysis project Ga0209947, IMG submission 185706) | Salt pond soil microbial communities from South San Francisco under conditions of wetland restoration - Salt Pond MetaG R2_B_D2_MG... ... | reverse complement strand
CCGCGTCCATACCGGCTTGATGACTTTCACCCCCACAGGGATCAGGGCCAGCCCAAGCACCAGCCCGAACAGCCCGTCAAGGCCCGCCGTGACGGCCCACTCAACGGCTCCCTGCCACCCGCCTGTCCCTCGCGCAACGGTGATCGCGACATGGTGAATAAAGTCATACATCGCCGGGAAACCCATCTGGTCCAGCGCGTGCAGGATGATCGATCCTCCCACCCAAAGCATCGCAGTGGTGCCGACAATCATCAAAAATTTCATGAACATTGGCATGGCATGGACGATCCCGCGTCCCAGGGCGCGGGTCAGTCCCAGTCGGCCATTCCCGGCCATATAGAGCCCCACGTCGTCGGCCTTCACGATCAGCGCGACCGCACCATAGACCAGCGCGGTGATCCCGATCGCCACCATCGCCAGCGTTGCCGCCTCCATCCAGAGCCCGCTTTCGGGAAGCGCGGCCAGCGCGATCGTCATGATCTCGGCCGACAGGATGAAATCGGTCTTGATCGCGCCCGCAACCTTTTCTTCCTCCAGATGCGCGGCATCCCCTTCGGTGTGGCTTCCATCCGGGCCGCCGTGACCTTTGCCGAACCCGAGGAAATGGGCGACTTTTTCTGCACCTTCGAAACATAGATAGCCTCCGCCCAGCATCAGGAGCGGCGGGATCAGCCACGGCGCAAAGGCCGATAGGGCCAGCCCCGCAGGTAGCAGGAACACGAGCTTGTTGATCAGCGACGCCCGCGCGATGCGCCAAACCATCGGCAATTCGCGCGCAGGCGAAAAGCCTTGCATATACTTGGGCGTCACCGCCGCATCGTCGATCACCGCGCCCGCCGCCTTTGACCCCGCCTTGGCCGCCTGCCCCGCCACGTCATCGACCGATGCAGCTGCCATCTTGGCCAGACCCGCCACGTCGTCAAACAATGCCATCAAACCGCTCATACCCGCCTCCTGCAGCCGAATTTCAATAGGCAGATTACCATTCGACGACAACGTCGCCTGATGGGGCCGATTGATCAATTGTTTTTCAACCAGCGTGGTGCCCACGGGCTTAGGCCCGGCTTGGGTCCTGACCCCATTCCTGCACGGTATCGGAGCGCCGTTTGCAACGCAAAGGTCAGGCCTGTCCTGCCGGGTCCGGTCGATTTCTGGCATGGTCTGCCGCGCAAAAGCGACGACGGTGCCCGCAACTGGCGGCTGGGCGACAGGGGGACGCCGCACCATCGGGCCTGAGACGCCCGTAGCGACCGACCGGAGAATGATGGCGCAAGCGCAACGCACTAAGCGAACCCCAACCTTGATCCGTTTCAACCGCAGCCTGGTCGACGACCAGTGAGCTGTCCGCCGCCGCCCCCCCCCGACAGACGGCCCTGCCAGAGTTGGGTGCGGGACGACGTCTTCCTTCATCCGACAAGGCCGCAGTCACGGCCAGACCTTGAACGAAGACGCCTCCCGGGGCGCGCGCAGCTCTCTTTGATTTGTTCTCATTGTCTGCCGGGGCAGGGCACATTCCAGATTTTGCGGCACGGGCCCGGCAAAGCCGAACTCAAGAATGGCGGCACTGAACACCTGGCCAAACCTCGGTCTTTGGCGACCCGGCAGGCATCAATCTGTGGGGGCGCATATTGTAACACATGGATTTAAAAAGTATTTTAAACTGGATGTGTAGAAAGAACACCCGGCTCACGCTCTTGGCGAGCCGGGGCAGCCTTTGAGCTTCAGTTCAGCCGGTCGGCATCACCGTGACTTCCGTCACATTCGCACGCTCCGGCTGCAGCAGCGCGAACATCACCGCATTCGCCACATCCTCGGCTTTCAGCTTTTCCGGTTTGGGCTCGGAGAAGAATGGCGTGTCGACCATGCCGGGCGCGACGACGGTGCAACGCCCGCCCCATTCGCGCATCTCCTGCGCCATGTTCCCGCCATATCCGTGCACGAACCACTTCGATGCTCCGTAGATCGACCCTGGGATATGCACCTTTCCTGCCACCGACCCGGTCAGCACAAGATGGCCCTTGGTCTTGCGCAGCTCCGGAAGGCTCGCCCGCGCGGTATAGAGCAGCGCCATGATGTTGAGATCAATCAGCTTGCGCCACTCTTCGGGGTCGCCGTTCTCGGTGCCCGGCGTGTCGAGGCCGGTGCCCGCATTGGCAAAGGCCGCGTGCAACCCGCCGAACGTCTCTGCGGTGGTCCGGATGGCATCCTCCTGCGCCTTGAGATCGGTAGCGTCGCCGGGGCTGACATGGCACGCCACGCCGAGCTCGTCCCGCAGCTTGGCCAGCTTGTCTTCCGACCGGGCCATAAGCCCGACATTCCAGCCCGCGGCCACCGCCGCGCGCGCCGTGGCCGCGCCGATGCCGCTGGACGCGCCGGTGATGAAGAGTGTCTTACGGTCGGTCATATAACTAATGCTCCTTTTCTGATCTGGGTCACACGTAAACCCCGGTAAGCAGTGATCCAGCCCGGTTTTGTTGGGAACGGCGATCAGGGTCTATGGCCGGCACGAGATGAACGCCCCGCGCAATTGAAAGCGAACGACACGAACAGTTCATGTGGCTGTCAACGGTCAATCAGAATGGTGCGCCATGCGCGCTGTCATGATGGAAGCGCTATACCGCTGGCGATGTCGCAGGCCCTTCAGAGGACTCTTTGCGCCAGATCGACAAGCATGGGCGCTTCCTGCGCGCGAAAGATATCGCGGGCACGTTCGATGCGGCTGCGCCCCTTTCGTCCGGCAAGAAGCCCGCGACCAAGATCGACACGGGCGCGGTGGATCCCGTGGCCGCCATCGAAATCCCGCTCCAGTTCGTCATAGGCGGCGCGCGCGAGGCTCTTCGCCCTGAGTCGCAACCCGAGCGCAGCGGGTATTTCTTGCAGGGACAGGCGCGGTTGTGGCAGCGGACCGGGCAAGAGACCTGCCACGGTCAGGAACGACTCGCCGCGCTTGATGAGGTATTGTTGACGCAAGCCCCATTCGCAACCCGCCCGCACAAGCATGTCGGTCCGCGTAAGCGCCGCCAGGGCCTCACGGACCCGGCCTTCGGAAAACAGTGTGCCTGACGCGTAGAACGCGCCGATAATCGCCATGGTCGTGTCGCCCGCCTCGAGCCGCGCCTCCGAGAGCGCCAGCAACTCCTCCGCGGTCATCGACGGGGTCCCAAGCATCAGGCTTGCCCCGGCGTGAAATGCCTGGGCAGTGGTATAGTCCATCGTTCCTGGCAGCGCGTCGCGCATCGCTTCATTGGCAAAGTCGCGGGTGGCCTTGTATTCCTCCACCATCGCCGTGATCGACGCCATGATCCAGCCGCCGAAGGTGCGTGCGCGCAGATCGTCATGCTCGCGGCCATGAGCGAGGATCTCTCCGGCCAGTTCCCGCGCACGAGGCACTTCTCCCTCTTGTCGCCAGAAAGCCGCCATCTCATAGAGCCGCATCTGCGCCATATGCGGATCGACACCCGAGAGGGCATAGGCTCGGGTCTCCTCGAAGAGGCGCAGTAGATCCGCGCGACGGGCACCGACGGGGCTGTCGTTCAGGATGTCCATGCGCACGGTGCGCGCCATCGCGAGCGCTTTGGCATCACCTGCCTGCTCGGCGAGGGTCAGGGTTTCCCGGATCGCGCGGCTTGCTTCGTCCAGGCGGGCCTGCTGGTTGAACGCCTTGGCGTTGAGCATCAGGACAATCAACCAAGCGCGTGTTTGCGACTGCCGCGCCAGCCGGGGCAGATGACGGGCCGCTACATCGGACAGTCTGTTCCAGTTCCCAGCCACGTCCAGCACGCGACAAAAGGTTGTGATGAAATCGGCAAATACCACGTCGCTCACGACATCCGCCCCGGCGACGTGGAGCGCCGCGTCGGCGCGTTCGAGATGGTCGATGCACGTGTCTAGCGCGTAGACTTGCCATGCCGCCTGCGCGGCGCGCACGTTGTAGACTGCCGCCCGAGGCCAGTCCTGGGCACGGTCGAAATGATAGGCGAGGTCCGGGGCGAGGTCGCCATCCCGATCGGTCTCATCGGCGAGCAGGATCTCGCCGGCGCGGCGATGCAGGTCTTTGGCCTCGGACCCGGTGATACTGTCGCGGATCGCGTTCTGATAAAGGACATGCGCGAAGCGCAATCTCTGTCCTGACGGGGCCGGGTCGATCAGGTGCAATTCGGCGGCACGTGACAGGACGGCCATCACGCTGGTTCCGCCCATTTCGATTGCGTCCAGATAAACGCGTTTCACCTCCCGTCCGAGAATGGCCGCCTGCCGAAGGAATGCCTTGTCGGCGGCGGGCAGAGTATCGAAGCGGCTGAAAATCAGGTTCTGGATCATGCCGATGCCCGATACCTTCGGCATCCGGTCGAGTATACCGTTCCCGTCGTTCCCGATATGACGCATCAACTCCTCGGCGAAAAGCGGGTTGCCCTCGCTCTGACGGTAAAGGGCCTGCGTGATCCCGGTATTCTCGGGACGGTCTGGATGTGTTGCCTCGAGCATGTGAGCCACGTCGGCCTCGGTCAGGGGGGCGACGGGCACCGCGACCCAGGGCGTGTCCCCGGGCGCGGTATCGCGACTCGTGGCGAGCAGGCGCAGACCGGGCGCCGGGGCGCTCAAAACTTCGTTCAGCACCTCGCGGCTGACCGGGTCCATCCAATGCATGTCCTCGAGCACCATGCGCCGGGCCGGATCGCAGGCCAGCTTGCGAAGCACCTGCGCAATATCACGACGGATGCGCAGACCCTCGCCGCTTTCCGGGTCGGCACCCTGGGTACTATCCTTGGCATGCTGGTCTCTCGCCAAAAGGCGGATGAGCATCGGGTCGGTCGCATCGGTCAGCTCTGCAAGCCAGGGGCCGAACGCCGCGCCATCCGTGATGCCCTCCTGCGCTGCCGTGACGCGTATCAGCTCCAAGAGCGGGCGCAAAGGCGATGCCGCGTCCGCGGCCCTGCACTTGCCGTAATGCACATGCACATGGTCGGACAGCTACGAGCAGGCCTGGCGCACGAGCCGTGACTTGCCGATGCCTGCAGGGCCCGAGACCCAGAGCGCGGCCGCCTCTTCACGGTCTCCGCACATCCAGCCCGCGAGCCGGGCCAATGGCTCGGCACGTCCGACGAAGAGGCCGGATGTGCGCGCCATGCGAATATCGAGCGAGTCGTCGGTGCTGTTGACCCGGTGGAGGCGGAACAGCCTTTGCGGCGTCTCGAATCCGTTCAGCCGATAGCTGCCGCGCTCCTCGATCACGGCAAGGCCAGCCAACTCTTCGGCAACCGCCTCCGAGCACCAGACCTCGTTCGGCGTGGCCACCGATTGCAGCCGCGCGGCAAGATTGACGGCGCTGCCCAGGGCGTTGATGCGTTGCTGCCCGCTGAAACGCAGATCCGAGATCAGCACCTCGCCCGCTGCAAGACCGATTCGCACACGGGGCTCGACCCCGTGGGACGCTGCGAGGTCGGCATTGCGGGCTGCGAGCCGGTCGAGGATATTCAAGGCCGCACGCCCCGCCGAGAGCGTTGCGTTCTCCACCGCGACAGGCGCTCCGAAGAGGGCGAACACGCTATCGCCGGCATATTCGATGAAGTGACCACCATGCGCTTCGATGGTCTCCACCGCCATGTTCAGCACGTCCTCGATCAGAGAAAAGGCGCGTTCGGCCCCGAGCGTCTCGGTCATGCCGGTGGACCCGACGAGGTCCAGCATCAGGCTGGCAACCCACCGTTTCTCGCGTGCGCTGTCTTTCACGTCGTCCCGTCCTCCACTTTCCCGATACTGCCTCCCGACCATGTCCGCCCGTTACAATCAAAGCCCCGTCAGTGGGGACCGACATGCATCAGGTTACAATGTTTGTTGCGCCACGAATAGGCGAATGGTAGCGTTTACGTGTTTAGCGCCGGTCATTAATCTCTTTCTGGTTGTAAGTTTTTCGAAAGGGTAATCTTATTTCGATAAGGGCGACAATAATCATGTCAGACCTTCACGTCGGCGCGGATGAAAGTCTTTTGAGTGTTCTCGGGTCTGATGGGCGGGTTGACCCGACCGCAACCAGTCGAACGACCGCCGCCTTTGGCGATGCCTTGCAAGCGACCCTCACAACCCTTTCGGGCAACGATCCGTATGACTTTGTGTTCCTCGGTGATGCGCTCGACCTATCGCTGGCACCGCCGCATGTGGCGGCCGGCGTGTTTCAGGGCTTTGTGGCCAGTCTGCCTAGGCAGATGCTTTCCGGACGGATGTCTTTCCTTCCCGGCAATCACGATCACGCGCTATGGACGTCGCAGCGGTTTGCCGATGGCCCTGGATCGCCTGCAGAGGCGCGGCACTGGGCGCATGTCACCCCCGCTTTCGCCGATCATTCCACGCGGACCGGCAGCGCCACGCTCAACGCACTGATGCCGTCAGGTGTTCAGCCGGTGGTCAGCTATAATCCGAACCAGGGCCTGGGGCCGGTCTCTGAGGGGAACGAGCGTCGCGCCGTCGTTCTGCATCACGGCCATTTCATCGAGTCCGCCTACAAGCTGATGACACGCCTGTATGCGATGCTTGCGGGACAGCCCATGCCCGCCATGACGGCTGAGCTTCTGGAGGCGGTGAACGGCAGCTGGATTGACTTCGCCTGGTCGCGCTTCGGCGATACCGGGCCGCTGGGGCGGCAGATCGCGATCGCCGAAGAGCGGCTGGTCAGCGGCGGCAGCGCTCAACGGATGCAGGACAGGATGGCGGCGGCGCTTGCTTCGACTCTGCAGTCAAGCCTGCCATTGCCTCATGCGTCACAGGTGTCCGACACGCTCCTTCAGCTCGCTCGTGGACTCGTGGACAGTTTTGTCGGCAGCTATTCCGAAATGGAGCGGTTCAGCTATACCGCGTTTCTATCTGGAGCCTCGAGGCAGGGATTGTGTGCCTATGTCGACCAGGTGGTTACCGACCAGATAGAGCGCGAACTCGGCCGCGCGCCCGAGGACATGCGCCTGACGTTCATTTTCGGTCACACGCACAAGCCCTTTGGCGATGCGTTGCTGACCGAGACCTTCGCGCGGCCCGTATCGGTCTACAATACCGGCGGATGGGTGCTCGATACCGAGTTGATGAGCTCAGTGGAGGGAGCGGCGCTGGCCTTTGTCGATGCGCAGATGAACACTGCGCTGTTGACGCTTTATTCGCTGGGCGGCGATGGGCTTTTGCAAAAACCCGCCGTGTCTTCGGCGGACCCGTTGGCCGATGCCGACAATCCGATGCTGCAGGCATTGCAAGCGGCTGTGGCCGGTGCCGATGTGGAGTGGAGCGCTTTCTGCGACGCTGTGCGCGCGGATCTGGAGGACAAGCAGGCCATGTATCTGCGCCGCACCGGGGATAGCGCAAGCCGGGGAGAGGCTACATGAGCATCCGCATGAGCCGAATATCCACCACGCTGGCCGAGGCGCGGACCGGGGACGAGGAGGGCCCCGATCTGGACAAGACCTACGACGCCATCGTCATCGGCTCGGGTTATGGCGGGGCAATTTCGGCGCAGATGCTGACCGAGGCAGGAAAATCGGTGCTGCTGCTGGAGCGCGGTCGCGAGATACTACCAGGAGACTACCCTCGCGACTTGCAAGCGGCCATGCGCGACACCCAGATCACCACCGCAAAGGACGGGCGGCTGACCGACAACAACGGGATGCTCGACCTGCGCATCGCCAAGGACATGAGCGTGGTGATCGGCTGCGGTCTCGGCGGCACCTCATTGGTCAACGCGAATGTCGCGCTGCCTGCCGATCGGCGCGTGTTTGACCAGACCGATGCGACGGGGCGCAAGCTCTGGCCCGCCGCCTACCAGAAGGATGGGGAGGCCTGGGCGGAGGGTGACGAGGCCAACAGCATGCCCAATGCCTACAAGGGGGCGCGTCACGGGCTCGGCTCGACCCCGCTGCCCGAGCATTACGATCTGCCCAAGCTGCGCGCGCTGGAGCAATCGGCCAAGGCGATGAATCAGCCCTTCGAGCGCCCCCCGATCAATGTCACCTTCGAGAATGGCCGCAATGCCTTCGGCAATCCGCAGGCCGGATGCACGCTCTGTGGCGATTGCTGCGGGGGCTGCAATTACGGGGCCAAGAACACCACGCTCATGAACTACCTGCCCCACGCAGCGGCCAACGGCGCGGTGATCGTGACCGAGGCCGAGGTCAGCACAGTCACGCAGGCCGGGGATGGCACATGGCATGTGCGCGCGGCGACGTTCGGAGAACCCGCCGGCACGGGGCTTGACCTCAAGGCGCGGCGTGTGGTGCTGGCCGCGGGCACACTCGGCTCGACCGAGATCCTCATGCGCTCGGCGCAGGCGGGGCTGCCGGTGGCGCAGACTGCACTCGGCACGGGGTTTTCCGGCAATGGCGATGTGCTGGCCTTCGGCTTCGATGCCAATATCACCGGCTCCGGCGCGGCGCAGACCACACCCACAGATCCGCCGCCCCTGCACAGCATCGGCGCGGGTGCGCATGATCCCACCGGGCGCGACGGCGGCCCCTACCGGCCCGGTCCCTGCATCGCGGGCACCATCCGGGTGGACATGGAAGAGCATAGCCCGCTGCGCGACGGCGTGCTGATCGAGGAGGGCGTTGCCCCCGGCGCGCTGTCGATGATCTATCCGGCGATCTTTTTCGGCGATGACGTGACAACGGCCAGCTTCTCGCGCTTTTCCGACGCCACCCGTCGCCTGCAGGACATCGCCACGCTCGGAAACGACCTGATGACGGACTCGGGACTGGCAGGGCTGTCCTATTCCGGGGCCACCGCGCGGATGCAATCCTACCTGCTGATGTCGCATGACGACGCGGGCGGCGAGATCGTGCTCGACGACCGCGACCCCGACGCTCCCGCGCCGGTCACCGTGTCCTGGCCGGATGTGGGCAGGCAATTCCCTTTTCCGCGCGACAACGAAATCCTGCGCCAGGCCAGTGACGCGATCGAGGCCAATTACCTGCCCAACCCGATCTGGAGCGCCCCCTATGGCTGGAAGCTGGTCACGACACATCCCGTGGGCGGCTGTCGCATGGCCGACAGCCCCGAGGCGGGCGTTGTCGATGCCGATTGCCGGGTCTATACCGGCGCGGGATCGCAGGTGCATGAGGGGCTGATGATCTGCGACGGGGCGGTGATCGCCTCCTCGCTCGGGGTCAACCCGCTGCTGACCATATCGGCCATCACGATCCGCGCCATGAACGCGCTTATCGAGCGGGAGGACTGGCAGAAAAAGCCAATGAAACCAGCGCAATCGGCTCACCTCGACAGCACACCACCGGAGCCACAGCCCTCGGAGATGGCGAAAGCCGCGCAGCACATCGAGGCGGCGGTCGCGATTCTGGAGAACTATGTGTGTCGGATTGGCACCGCGCCAGATACGGTGCGCAGGGAGTTGCGGACCCGTGTCGAGGATCTGTTCGCCGATATGCCAAGGGCGAAGCGCTGGGGGCTGGATTCCGCCACATGGATCGCCTTCGAAACGGCAGACATGAGCCGCGACATCAAGCCCGCGCTCACCACTGTCGCGGGCTATCTTCGACAGGCTCTCGACGTGTTGAACTCCGGCAAGCCGGAGGCCGAGGTCGCCCGTGACTTGGTCGCTCTTCTATCAGAGATTGCTGGAGACTTTCCGCCTGGGCTCGCCTTCAGCGAGGAGATGGAGGGTGCGCTGAGCGAGGTGCATGAGAGCCGCCCGCACCCGATATCGAACGCCTACGCTATCGCCGCGAAAGAAGGAGCCGTAGCCGGCCACCACATCGTCGGCCTTTTCGCGATCAGCAGCGCCGATGTGGCACATATGCTCTCGGAGGACTCCGATCACAGGGCTGGGCTGTCGGGCAGCCTCAGCCTGACCGGACCGGACGGCAGCACGCAGACGCAGATTCTGACCGATGGGACATTCCAGCTCTTGCGGCGGGACGGTACCGAGGTCGCGTCCTGGCAGATGATCTACGAGGGCACTCTTGCCGATGGCGGGGAGTTTCGCGGGGTCAAGACGCTGCGCCGCCGCGCGGGCAACAACTGGTGGACCGATCTGACGACGCTCGATGTCGATCTCACCCGCCCCGGAAAACCCGCCCTGCGCGGGCGGATGACGCTGGGGGTGCAGGACCTCGTCAAACAGGCGCAGACGGTGCATGGCACGATGGCCAGCGATGCCACGCTCTTCGGCCTCGCCACACGGTTCCTGTTCCGGGTCGGTGACCACAACCTGAAATGGCTGGTGCAGCAGAAGGACTTTATCAATCCCGCCATCCGCTATGCCATCGCCCGTTTCGGCGTGCAGAACGGCGGCACCGGCGAGGCGGCGCTGACCGCTATCGGGGCGATGCAGGGGGCGGAATTCTTCGGTCGGCTGATCTTCGAGGTCTATGGCGGCTTGCCCGCCTATCTCTACAATTTCCCGGCGCGGAACGCGCCGGAGGATCCGATGCCGCCGCTCGCAGGGATGAAGTCCGAGACAGTCACACACATCACCCCCGCCGGTGCCCCGATCAGCCTCACCCGCTTTCAGGGCGGCCCCAAAGGCCCGGTGATCGTGGCCAACGGTTTCGGGTTCCGCGGCATGGGTTTTGCGATGAATACCTACCCTGCGGGGCAAGATCAGTCGCTTGTCGGGATGCTGGCGAATGCGGGCTATGACGTCTGGATCTTCGATCATCGCGCCAGCCCCGGCAACGATACCCCCGGCACACAGCCTGCGGTGAATTACACCATCGACGACGTCGCCGCCATAGACTGGCCCTGGGCGGTCGAGGCGGTGCGGCAGGCGACGGGGGCGCAGGATGTGCAGCTCATGGTGCATTGCCTCGGCGCGCTCACGGCGATGATGGCGCTGATGGGCGGGCATATGGGCCACGTCCGAAATATGATCGTCAGCCAGTTCAGCGTGCATCCGGTGACAAGCTGGTTCAACCAGATGAAGGCCGACACGCATTTTGCGCAGCTTCTGCACGGCGATGCCGAGAGCCGCATGGCGGCGACGCTGGCGGCAATGACCGGCAACCCGGTGATCGAACGGCTGGCCCGGTCGCGCGACCTGTTCGACTTGCGCACCCGCGTGCCGCCCACAGGCCCGATGCCGCAGCAGGCGCAGCTCGATTCAGCGATCGACGCGCTGGTCTATGCCGTGCCCTTCCCGACGGGCGAGCCCTGCAACAGCCCGACCTGCCACCGCGTCTTCGGCGTGTTCGGCCCGGTCTACAACCACGATCAACTCAACGCCGCGACGCATGACGCGCTCAACCACGTGGTCGGTCCTGTGGCGACCTGGCCCTTTGTGCAATTGTCGCGCATCATGCAGCAGGGCAAGGCGGTCAGCGCCGCCGGCAAAGACATCTATTTCGACACACCGAAGCGGCTCGATTTTCCGATCCACTTCATCTCGGGCGAGATGAACCAGCTCGTGCTGCCCTCGACCACACTGCGTACGCAGAAATGGCTCCAGGCGGTGTTGCCGGAGTCGGCGGCAAAGTTCACCAGGCGGGTCTATCGCGGCTACGGGCACATGGATTGCCTTGTTGGGCGCAATGCGGCACGCGATGTTATCCCCGACCTTATCGGCTGGCTGCGTGCACAGGGCTGAGATGCAAACGCCATCACGGCTGTATCTAGAACACCAGCGAGGTGCTGCGCTCCGACAACGTGGTGGCGTCGGAAATACCGCGCGCGAGTCGATCCTTCCTCGTTGAGAATGACATGATGGACTATCTCACACCGATAGCCGTGCGGTTGCTCGAATTGCAGCGCTTGCTGAAGCCCACAGGTTTGCTCTATCTGCATTTTCATCCGATTGCTTTTGGATTCCTGAGCTCATCCGTGCGAAGCAGCACGTCACTTCGGAACAGGTTTCATGGCAGAGCCAACGTAGCGGTCAGACCGGGTTTGGCGTCGGACAGGGTCAACCGCCCGCCCACTGATTCAGCAATTTCGCCGGCGATCGCCAGGCCAAGGCCCGTGCCAGACTCATCAGCGCGACCGTGGCGCGCTATCAGAGCCGTTCGGTGGTTGGGTGGGATACCCGGGCCATCGTCGTTTATGCTCAGCAGGACCTGTCTGTCCCCTGTCAACAACCCCGGGACATCTGAGTTGATTTTGTAGCGGAGGGTTTCAGGCTTATGGCGACCCCGGCAGGATTCGAACCTGCAACCTGCCCCTTAGGAGGGGGCTGCTCTATCCAGTTGAGCCACGGGGCCGTGCGCCGGTGGTCTAGCGCCTTGGGCAGGGTTTGTCATCGGTGTTTTCGCTTCGGCTTGATTGCCATCGAGCGATCAGGCTAAGTGAGGACATGCGTTTCCTGTCCGGACCACGGTCTTGAGCTCACCCGATCACCACCCGCTGACCCTGCGCGACGTCTCGGAGGCGGCGGGCGTATCGGAGATGACGGTCAGCCGCGTGCTGCGCAACAAGCGCGACGTCTCGGAGGCGACGCGCGCGCGGGTGCTCGAAGCGGCACGGCGGCTGGGCTATGTGCCCAACAAGATCGCGGGTGCGCTGGCGAGCCAGCGGGTCAACCTGGTGGCGGTGATCATCCCGTCCATGTCCAACATGGTGTTTCCCGAGGTGATGACCGGCATCACCGGCGCGCTGGAGGAAACCGGGCTCCAGCCGGTGGTGGGGCTGACGGGATATCGCCCTGAAAAGGAAGAAAAAGTTCTCTACGAAATGCTGTCATGGCGGCCCGCCGGCGTGATCATCGCGGGGCTGGAGCATTCCGATGCCTCGCGCGCCATGCTGCGCGCGAGCGGCATTCCGGTGGTCGAGATCATGGATGTGGACGGCACGCCGGTCGACTCGGTGGTGGGCATCTCGCATCGCCGGGCCGGGCAGCAGATGGCGCAGGCGATCATCCGCGCGGGCTATCGCCGGATCGGGTTCATGGGCACCAAGATGCCGCTCGACCACCGGGCGCGCAAACGCTTCGAGGGGTTCACCGAGGCGCTGGCCAAGGCCGGGATCGAGATGGCCGACCACGAATTCTATTCCGGCGGCTCGGCGCTGGCCAAGGGACGCGAGATGACCGCCGGGATGCTGCGCCGCACGCCTGATCTTGATTTCCTGTATTATTCCAATGACATGATCGGGGCGGGCGGGCTGCTCTACCTGCTGGAGCAGGGCGTGGACATCCCCGGGGAAATGGGGCTTGCCGGCTTTAACGGGGTCGAGTTGCTCGACGGGCTGCCCCGGCGTCTGGCCACGATGGATGCCTGCCGTCTCGAGATCGGGTGCCGTGCCGCCGAGATCATAGCCACACAGACGGAGACCCCAGAGGCGCGCGAGCGGGTGCGGGTGGCGTTGGAGCCGCGGCTCGATCCGGGGGATACGTTGCGGGTGCGCTGACGCGGTATGAAATTTCCCCTTTGATTTTCACGAGCGAATCGCGAAAGGCTTGCGGATCAATGGATTGCCGGGAGGGGCACATGCGGATCGGTTTCATCGGGCTGGGGAATGTCGGCGGAAAGCTGGCCGGAAGCCTCTTGCGCAACGGCCACGACCTGCAGGTTCACGACGTGAACCTGGAGCTTCGCGACGGCTTTGCCGCGCGGGGCTGCAATATTTCGTCAACCCCCGCGCAGATGATGCGCGACTGCGAGGCGGTGATCACCTGCCTGCCGTCTCCGGCGGCGAGCGCGGCGGTGATGGAGGAGATGCTGCCCGAGGTCGGCCCCGGCAAGATCTGGATGGAGATGTCCACCACCGACGCCACCGAGATCGCCCTCCTGGGCGGCATGGTGATCGAGCGCGGCGGCGCGGCGGTGGATTGCCCGGTCTCGGGCGGTTGCCACCGGGCGGCGACCGGCAACATCTCGATCTTCGCGGGCTGCGACCGCGCCACCTTCGAGCGCATCCTGCCGCTGCTGACGACGCTGGGGCGTCGGGTGCTGCATACCGGCGACCTGGGCAGCGCCTCGGTGCTCAAGGTGATGACCAACTACCTCGCCACCGCGAACCTCCTGTCGGTCTGCGAGGCGCTGGTGACGATGAAGGCGGCGGGGATGGATATGGCCACCACATATGAGGCGATCCGCGTCAGTTCGGGCACGTCCTTCGTGCACGAAACGGAAAGCCAGCTGATCCTCAACGGGTCGCGCGACGTCAATTTCACCATGGACCTGGTGATGAAGGATATCGGCCTCTTTCAGTCCATCGCCGAACGCGCGGGTGTGCCGCTGGAAATCTCGCCGATGATGATCGACATCTTCCGCGACGGCATGGCGCGCTATGGTGCGCGGGCGCAGTCCGACGACATCATCCGGCGGCTGGAGGAGGCCACCGGGCTGGCCATCACCGCGCCGGGTTTTCCGGCGGACCTGATCGATGACGAGCCGGAAGAGCCGGGATACGAGGTGTACCCGCCGGGCCGGTCCGC
>Ga0209947_1001381_pt1 | contig 14378 bp, 7 predicted proteins | sample SalPonR2_B_D2_MG_FD_185706 | JGI IMG/M metagenome (GOLD analysis project Ga0209947, IMG submission 185706) | Salt pond soil microbial communities from South San Francisco under conditions of wetland restoration - Salt Pond MetaG R2_B_D2_MG... ... | reverse complement strand
TGCATGGGACATGATTTTGGGAAAATCCGGCAAACTCCCTGGTAAACTTGCTCCGGAAATTCTTGAATTAGCAGAAAAACAAGGAAAGGAATTTTACACAGGTACACCACAGGATGCATATCCCAACAAGCTTGAAGAGTATAAAAAAGAAATGCAAGAAAATAATTGGGATTTTGGACAAGATAATGAAGAATTATTTGAATTTGCTATTCATGAACGGCAATACAGAGATTATAAATCCGGTGTTGCAAAGAAAAGATTTGAGGATGAATTAGCTAAGATTAAATCAGAAAATGGGACAGACAATAATAAGAAGCAACCCTCGCCAGATAAAAATACCATTGTATCTCCATATATGGGGCGCGTTTACTTTAACTTCAATTACTTTATTCAGGAAAAATCTATTGAAGTAGGAAAAAAGATACAAAAAGGAGAAAGAATCTGTTATATAGAAAATAACAATACTTTTGATGAGGTATTATCAGAACATGAAGGGGAGGTTAGTGAAATTTTCTTCAAACAAGGGGATACTGTAAACAAAGGAGATGTATTGGTAAAAATAAAGTAATAAATCTATTTCATATTTGATTTTTGGAAAGTAAGAACCGGGTTATCTTGATTATGAAAGGAACCCGGTTCATTTTTACTTAAGATCTTAATATTTGTACTGTTTTATTATTTCGTGTGGATTCATAAGTATATCTACGTACTGAGCACGTCGATATACAAAAGGATCAGAAATCTGACTTTGTGCAAGTTTCCCTTTAAATTCCTTTATTGAACTATAATTATTTTCATCCATCCATTTTTCGATATCCTTCAGAATCTGCTGAATATAATCGATACCATTTTTATAAAGAGTACTTACAACCTGGGTTGTATCAGCACCAGCAAGAATAAGTTTAACCACATCTTCTCCTGAATAAATTCCTGTATTGGCAGAAATATTAGCATTTATCTGGTCATATAACAAACCGGCAAATCTCACAGCCAGCTTGTAATCTCCTTTATTACTCAGGTTAAATGGAAATTTATGATCTTGTTGTTTTATATTAATATCAGGTTCAAACATTCTGTTAAAAACCACCACGTTATCTATACTTTCTTCGTCCATCTGACGAATGACATTGAGTGTATTTGTATAGAAAGGGCTTATTTTTACACTAATAGGAATTGAAATCTTGCTCCTAATTGACTTGAGAATATCTATTTGTTCTTCTTCAATATCAATTCCATCTTTCTCAAAATCATTTGGTATTTTATAAAAGTTTAATTCAATACCGTCTACACCTGTTTCGACAATTCTCTGTGCATATTCTACCCATGTATCTTTAAAAATAGCATTAAGACTAGCAATAACAGGAATATTCAAATTCTTCTTTGCTTTTTCTAATTCTACCAAATGCTCTTTAGGTCCGGCATGTTCAATGTACGGATGAGTCGTCACCATTTCAGGGTGTCGTTCATTAAATTCGGTAAGTTCTTCATCTAATTGAGCTCTTTCCAGTTGAATTTGTTCTTCAAAAAGAGATTTATAAACCACTGCTCCTGCGCCCGCATTCTCTATTTGTTTTAGCTTATCAAGATCATTAGAAAAATTTGATGCACCTGCTACTATTGGATTTTTAATTTCAATACCGAGGAAAGAAGTTCTTAAATCAGCCATAATGTTTGATTTTTATTGTTCATATTTTGAACAAGATATAAAAAAAATAGTTCAAATAAAAAAGCTGATTTTATACTACAAAAGGCAATTTTATTTCAACTCTCGTTCCATGCGGAACCCCCTGGTCATCTTTCAGATCATGATAATGAACATCTATTTCATCGCTATATAAAGAATTCAGGATATTTATTCTGTCTTCAGTTATTTTTGAACCGAGAGATTTTGTCATTGGTCCTTTTTTCATTTTTATTTCTTCTGACTTTTTTCTGCCAATTCCATTGTCCTCAATCAAACAGAAAAGCGCTTTTTCATGTTTTTTAATATGAACTTTCAAATACCCTTTTTCTTTTTTATGAAGCAGTCCATGCCTTATAGAGTTCTCTACATATGGCTGTAAAAGTAAGGCAGGAATTTTATAATTAAATGAGTTTACATCTTTATCAATAGTAATTTCATAATCAAAGGATTTTTCAAACCTCAATGATTCTAGTTCAAGGTATAATTCTAGTCCTCTTATTTCATCTTCTATTGATATAAAAGTATGCTGCGAATTATCCAAAATAATTCGCATAAGTTTGGCAAATTTTGCCAAATAGGTTAATGAAGAAGTTGTATCTTCATCTAACAAAAAGTATTGAATAGAATTAAGTGTATTAAAGATGAAATGGGGATTCATTTGCTGTCTTAATATCTGCTGTTTATAGGAATTAATGTCCTGAATTAATTCATTTCTTCTATGAATTATTTTCATTCTCAGGTTAAAGAGAATATAAATTACACTAACTATAACTACAATAATTAATACAATAAACCACCATTGACTTGTAAGAGGTTTAGCAATATGAAAACTTATTTCAGCAGGTTTTTTACTCCATATTCCATCCTCATTTCTTGCAGAAACTAAAAACTTATAATCCCCGGGGGGTAAAGTTGTAAAAGATTTATAAGCTCTTTTTGTTTTAATCCATTTATTATCAAGACCTACCATTTTATATCGATAAGTTACATCACCATTGCTTCTATAGCACAATCCTTTATAATTAATTGATATAAAATTTTCTTTCGGTGATAAATTAAAATTTTTCTGAATTGTAGTATCTGTACTATTTATAGCAATGTTTTGAATATATATGGGTGGTGGATAATCATTAATCTTCAGATCATTGTATCCAAAGTAGGTAAGGCCTTTTGAAGTGGCCAGATATATCAAAGAATCTCTTATCTCCATATCGTTTATTTCAGAAGTAGGAAGACCATTTATTTTAGTTAAATTATAAATACTATAAAGATTCGCATTAAAGTCATAATATGTTATTCTGGATAATCCTTTATTGGTAACAACCCATATTTTATCATCATCAAATTTAAAAGTCTTGATAGCGTTATTTAAGAGGCCATCTTCTTCAGTTATTTGAAATATTGTATCCTCAGATACACATAACAATCCTCCGCCTCTAGTTCCCATTAACATAAAATCTTCATTCATCCGTCCAATTTCTGTAATTCTATAATAAAACCTATCATCTTTTTTTCCCTGATGCTTATACTGACCATCCTGATACTTCCATAAACCATTTAACCCACCCAGGTAATATGAATTATCCTCATCTATATATATTTCATCAAGGCTATAATAGAAATTATCGTTGTGAGATTCATATACAACTTCGCCTTTGTAATATTTTTTCACTCCCCAATGAGAAACAGCGATAACTGTGTCATCATTAGAAATCTTTATCTCTTTAGCTATATTATTTTTGTATAAATTAAAATTTTTATCATCAGAGGATAATGAAAGAGAATAGATCCCATTCCAGCAGCACAAAAATATTTTATCAGATTTACTTTCATAAACCACATCATATATACTTTCCGGTCCCTGGTTATTATTAGCCTGTTGATTTGTAAAGAAATATTGTTTTACTCTATAACCATTCGTTAATTTATCAACTCCTTGATTATCATATATAATCCATAAGTTTTCCCATTTATCCTTACACAATTTTGAGATATTATCATCTCTTAACTTATTTGACTCAGTTAAAGTTTTCAAACCAATATTTGAAAGATAGTAAACCCCGTTATTCAAAGTAGAAAACCAATAAGCTCCCTCTTTATCATAAAGAATCGAGGTTACAGAATGATCTAATAATAAAGAATCAGTTATGTTATTAATATCCAAAGAATCAAAAATATAAGCTCCTCTATATTTTCCGATCAAAAGATTTCCTTTTGCATCTGTATTCATCCAGATGATTCCATTTTTAAAACACCTCTTTCCCACAAACTTGTTATTAATAAATTTATACAAGCATCTAGATATGCTAATGATCATAACAGAATCCTTCCTAAAAACAAATTGACTGTTAACAATGGACCTATCTGTAACACTATCAAATTCAATTACCTCTTTTATTCCTGTTTGGTTTCTAAGATTAATTCGATCATATTCTCCATTGTTTGGAGCAAAAATTATTTTTTTTGTGAGGTCAATTAACTCAATGGCTTCAGATTTACTAGGCACCAATTCTCTTATATTCCCTTTATTATCAATTTTTATAGCACCATAACTTTCCAATCCCATAAAAATATTATCGGAAGAATCTACATAAAAAGACATTTTTCTAGCAACCCGGTTTCTTGAAAAATAATCTGAAATACTCTGATTGTATTTGTATTGATGGATACTGTCATTATGGAAATAGGAAAGTCTTAAAGAATAAGATACAAACCATATTCTGCCTTTATAATCTTCATAAATTTCAAAAATGGTGTTATCAGGCAGTCCGTGCTCAATTCCATAGTGTTTGAATGAGTATCCATCATAACGGGAAACTCCCATGTTTGTGGCAAACCATATAAATCCTTTGCTATCCTGGTAAACATGATAAACTTCAGAAGAAGGCAATCCATTATCAATGTTATAATGACGGTATTGGTATGATTGTGTGAATGACCAACCCGAAATAAGAAATAAAATTAATATGATGATTACTTTCTTCAACAAACTAAAAATTTAAGTATTTAAATATACTATAAAACATTAATAATAAAAAAGGAAGCAGGATTAAATCCTGCCTCCTTCTAATATATGTTAAATTACCGCAATACTATTCTTCTGCAAGCCTTTTGTATTTTTTATAACGCCATTTGGCATCTTCTTCTGCCTGCTTAAATAGAATCTCTGCTTGCTCGGGGAATGACTTAGTAAGTGATGTGTAACGCACTTCACCCTGAAGGAAATCCTGGAATTTACTCCAGTCTGGTTCTTTAGAATCCAGCACAAATGGATTTTTACCTTCCTTCTCAAGCAATGGATTATATCTGTAGTTTTGCCAGAAACCACATTCAACAGCTAATTTTTCTTCAGCCTGAGCTTTATCCATACCAGCTTTTAAACCATGATTAATACATGGTGAATAAGCAATAATAAGAGAAGGGCCAGGATATGCCTCAGCTTCCTTCAATGCCTTGAAGTATTGATTCTGGCTTGCTCCCATTGCTACCTGGGCTACATAAACATTTCCATAACTCATGGCCATTACACCTAAATCTTTCTTTCTGGTTTTCATCCCAGAAGCAGCAAATTTAGCAACAGCTCCTGCAGGAGTAGATTTAGATGCCTGTCCTCCTGTATTTGAATATACTTCTGTATCCAGTACTAAAAGATTCACGTCTTCTCCGGAAGCTATTACATGATCAAGACCTCCATAGCCTATATCATAAGCCCATCCGTCACCACCGACAATCCATACGGATCGTTTTACGAGATAATCTTTAAGATCCAGAATATCTTTAGCTAATGGATTATCTTCTTTCTTTAGTTTCTCTACGACCTTGTCTGAAACTTCTTTCGATCTATTGGCATCCTCTTTAGCTTCAATCCATTCTTTGAGGACTTCTTTCGTATCATCAGAAACTCCATCATTAATTGCTTCTTCCATCTTCTGAGCAATTCTGTGTCTTAATTTATTTACACCAATTGCCATTCCATAACCATATTCTGCATTATCCTCAAATAATGAATTGGCCCATGCTGGTCCTCTTCCATCTGCTCCTGCCAAATAAGGAGTGGAAGGTGCAGAGCCACCATAAATCGAAGAACAACCTGTAGCATTGGCAATCATCATACGATCTCCAAACAACTGCGTAGCAACTTTAATATAGGGTGTTTCGCCACAACCAGGACAAGCTCCGTGGAACTCAAATAATGGTCTTGCAAACTGACTGTTTTTAACAGTCTTCTCTTTAGGTACTATATTGTCTTTATAACCTACTTTTTCATGCATATAATCCCATCTCTCGACCTCATCCATTTGTGTTTCCAGATGTTTCATCTCCAATGCATTATTCGGCGCTGGACAAACATCAGCACAATTTCCACAGCCCGTACAATCAAGAACACTTACCTGAATCCTGAAATTATATTCTTTAATACCACCTTTACCTTTTATTGTTTTGGTTCCTTCAGGTGCATTTTCAACTTCTTCATCTGTCATAAGGAATGGTCTTATTACGGCATGCGGACAAACGTAAGCACACTGATTACATTGAATACAATTCTCTGCAATCCATTCAGGAACATTTACAGCAACACCTCGTTTTTCATATTGTGTAGTTCCGGCAGGGAATGTACCGTCTTCTCTTTCTACAAATGCACTTACAGGAAGATCATCTCCTTTCTGAGCATTAATTGGATTAGCGACATTTTTTACGAAATCAGGCAGATCTTCCTCTTTCTCTTCTTCTTTAGGTTTAATATCTTTCCATTCTTTGGGAATTTCAACCTTTTCAACATCTCCACCTCTTTCTACAGCCTTATGATTCATATTAACAATGTCTTCACCTTTTTTACCAAAAGTTTTTACAATTGCTTTGCGCATTTCTTCTACAGCCTGATCATAAGGAATTACATCTGCAACCTTAAAGAAAGCAGACTGCATAATAGTATTGGTTCTTGAGCCTAGTCCAATTTCTTCTGCTATTTTGGTTGCATTAATAATATAGAAATTAATGTTCTTTTCTGCTAATTGTTTCTTTATCTTATCTGGTAATTTTTGTTTAGTCTCTTCAGCATTCCAAATACTGTTTAATAAGAAACTGCCACCTTCTTTAATTCCTGCAAGCATGTCATATTTTTCAAGATAAGCAGGAACATGGCAAGCGACAAAATCAGGTTCTCCTACAAAATAGGATGAACGTATGGGCTGGTCGCCAAATCGAAGGTGTGAAATCGTAACACCACCGGATTTTTTGGAGTCATATGCAAAATATCCTTGTGCATATTTATCAGTTGATTCACCAATAATCTTAATGGAGTTTTTGTTGGCTCCGACAGTTCCGTCACCGCCAATTCCATAAAATTTCCCTTCAAATGTACCTTCAGGAACAACGCTCACAGATTCTTTTTTTGGTAATGATTTATATGTTACATCATCGACAATACTAATAGTGAATTGATCTTTAGGTTCTGGTAATTTCAGATTTTCAAAAACTGAAATAATATCCGCTGGGGTTGTATCTTTTGAGCTTAAGCCATATCTTCCTCCAACTACCAGTGGTGCATTTTTCTCATTATAAAACAGATTCTTCACATCCAGATAAAGAGGCTCACCCATAGCTCCGGGTTCTTTTGTTCTGTCAAGTACTGATATTCTCTTTACACTAGCAGGAAGTATCTTTTTAAAGTATTTTTCAGAAAATGGACGATATAAGTGTACATTGATCAATCCTACTTTTTCTCCCTGTTTATTCAGATAGTCTACTGTCTCTTTAATGGCCTGTGTTACAGAACCCATCGCAACAATAACATGTTCTGCATCCTCCGCTCCATAAAAAGTAAACGGATGATACTCTCTGCCAGTGAGTTTTGTGATTTCCTTCATATAATTTTCCACTTCATCGGCAACAGGTTCATAAAACTTATTTGCTGCTTCACGAGCCTGGAAAAAGATATCAGGATTCTGTGCAGTACCCCTGGTTACGGGATGTTCAGGACTTAGTGCATTATCCCTGAATTTTTGTAAAGCTTCTTTATCTACCAGATGTTCCAGGTCTTCATTTTCAAAATATTCTACTTTCTGTATTTCATGAGAATTTCTGAAGCCATCAAAGAAGTGAACAAAAGGTATTCTTGTTTTTATTGCTGTTAAGTGAGCTACAGAGGCAATATCCATAATCTCCTGGATGCTCCCGCTGGCAAGTAATGCAAAACCTGTTTGACGAGTAGCCATTACGTCACTATGATCGCCAAAAATTGAAAGTGCATGAGTTGCAACACTACGGGCACTAACATGAAATACACCAGGGAGTAGCTCTCCGGAAATTTTGTACATGTTAGGAATCATCAACAAGAGACCTTGAGAAGCTGTAAAAGTAGATGTCAAGGATCCTGCTTGCAATGAGCCGTGAACTGCTCCGGAAGCACCTCCTTCAGACTGCATCTCAGTCACTTGAACCTGGTCTCCGAATAGGTTTTTTCTGCCATGAGCTGACCATTCATCTATATACTCCGCCATTGTTGACGACGGGGTAATTGGATAAATAGCAGCCACTTCGCTAAACATATATGCAACATGAGACGCTGCATAATTTCCATCACAAGTTATAAATTTTTTTTGTGCCATTTTTTCCTAATTTTTAAATAATAACTGATTTCATTACAAAAATATAATAAAAAATTCATTCCTCTTTATAAAAAAAGGCAAAATAAATATTGTTATGCTTATTCATTTTTATTAAAAATAACTTTAAAATCCATATAAAATAAAAGATGCGAACTAATTAAAGCTCGCATCAATAAATTACTATTATAGATGTTTATAAACATTCTTATTCACTATTCATAGAAATCAAAAATTCCTCGTTAGATTCAGTTTTTGCCACACGATCTCTAAGGAATTCCATTGCTTCAACCGAAGTCATATCAGTAAGATAATTTCTAAGAATCCATACTTTATTCAGTATTTCTTCATCAAGAAGAAGCTCTTCTCTACGTGTACTTGACATAGTAAGATCAATTGCAGGGAATATTCTTCTGTTAGACAATTTCCTGTCAAGTTGAAGCTCCATATTACCTGTACCTTTAAATTCCTCGAAAATAACATCATCCATTTTGGAACCTGTTTCTGTAAGAGCAGTAGCAAGAATAGTAAGAGAGCCTCCTTCTTCAATATTCCTTGCCGCACCGAAAAACCTTTTAGGTTTGTGCAACGCATTGGCATCCACACCACCTGAAAGAATTTTCCCGGAAGCCGGGCTAACTGTATTAAAAGCCCTTGCCAGGCGGGTTATTGAATCCAGAAGAATCACTACATCATGCCCGCATTCTACCATTTTCTTTGCTTTCTCAAGAACAATATTGGCAACTCTCACATGCCGTTCAGCAGGTTCATCAAAAGTAGAAGATATAACTTCACCCTTAACGCTTCTGGCCATATCGGTAACCTCCTCCGGACGTTCATCCACGAGTAATACAATCATATATGCTTCAGGATGATTTGAAGCTATAGCATTTGCAATATCTTTAAGAAGAATTGTTTTCCCTGTTTTGGGCTGAGCAACTATGAGTCCTCTCTGACCTTTACCGATAGGTGCAAACATGTCCACCATCCTGCAGGATAGCTTATCTTTATTATTGTTTGAAGTTAGTTTAAATTTTTCTTCAGGGAAAAGAGGTGTCAGATAATCAAAAGGAACTCTGTCTCTGATAAAAACAGGATCTCTTCCGTTTATTTTCTGAACCTTTATTAGTGGAAAATATTTTTCTCCTTCTTTGGGCGGACGAATTGTACCTTCCACAGTATCTCCTGTTTTCAGACCAAATAATTTAATTTGAGATTGAGATACATAAATATCATCAGGGCTGTTTAAGTAGTTGTATTCAGCTGATCGCAAGAAACCATAACCATCTGGCATAATTTCAAGTACTCCGGAGTTGCTTATGATTCCTTCAAACTCATATTTACTATGATCCTGATTTCGTTTTCTTTTACCTTGTGAATCACCACCTTTAGCTCCTGATTTTTTTTGTTTATCCTGTTGCTGTCTTGGTTGTTGTTGCTTTGACTGTGGTTTTTGCGGTTGTTGCTTATGTGTCTGAGGCTTCTGTGGTTTTTGCTTTTTTGTTTCAGCTCTTTCTTCTTCTACAGTCTCTTTTTTCTCCTCAGCAACATACGTTTTTTTCGATTGATTTTTTTTCTGAGTATTCTCTTCCTGTTTCTTAGAGGAGGTAGTCATTGCTTTTTTTGTTGAATCTTTCTTTTTATGATCCTCTTTTGAACTTTTAGTGGATTTTTTCTCTGAACTTTTGTCTTTCGACACACTCTCTGTAGCATTAATAGCTTGTTGGTCAAGGATTTTATATATCAAATCCTGCTTTTTTAAGGAATCAGTTTTTTTAATTTGTAAATCCTTAGCTATCTGCCTTAACTCAGAAACTAATTTTTTGTTTAACTCAAGAATGTCATACATAATGTTTGAATTGGAAATTAATTTGTTAAATTTTTTTATTTTTAAAGAAAAGGGAAAAGATTGATTACCTTTATGGAAATCTGCTGCAATAATACAGATTTCATTCTAAATACCAAAAAAAATTAAGAATATTTTAAAAAAAACAGATTATAAAGGTAAAAATTTTTTTTAATTCAATCAATTGTTTATTTTCACCTGCTAAAATATAACAAATTTTGTTTATATTTCGTAATAATTTATCATCATAACCCAGACCGATGAGACAGCTGAAAATAATAAAGCAAGTAACAAATAGAGAGGCTTTGTCTGTTGACAAGTATCTCCATGAGATCAGCAAAGAAGATTTGCTATCAGCTGAACAGGAAGTAGAATTAGCAAGAAAAATAAAAAAAGGGGATGAACAGGCACTTGAAAAGCTAATTCGTTCTAATCTCCGATTTGTTGTTTCTGTCGCAAAGCAATACCAGAATCAAGGACTTAGCCTCCCGGACCTAATCAACGAAGGGAATCTGGGTCTTATAAAAGCAGCTAAAAGATTTGATGAAACAAGAGGTTTTAAATTTATCTCTTATGCGGTTTGGTGGATCAGGCAATCAATACTGCAAGCACTTGCAGAACAAGCAAGGATTGTAAGGCTTCCGCTCAACAAAATAGGTTCCATAAATAAGATAAATAAAGCTCTTGCTGAGCTAGAGCAGAGACACGAAAGAGAGCCTTCGATTCAGGAAATTGCAAAAGCAGTTGAAATAGCGCCCGGAGAAATAAAGGAAGCATTGAGAAACTCAGGAAAACCGCTTTCAATGGACGCACCACTTAATGAAGAGGAAGAAGACAGCATGTATGAAATCATGGAAAGCGATGAAAATCCTGCCCCGGATGAAAATCTGATGAGCGAATCTCTTTACCATGAAATAGAAAGAGCATTATCTTCATTAACAGAAAGAGAATCAAAAATTATTCGGCTTTACTATGGCTTAAATAATAAACATCCATTCACACTTGAAGAGATTGGGGAGAAGATAAATCTTACCCGTGAACGAGTGCGCCAAATTAAAGAAAAAGCCATAAAAAGATTGAAACATACTACCCGGAACAAAATCTTAAAATCATATCTGGGCTAAACATTTACCCTTATTGGTTGAATTTCTATTTATTTTTTTATGAAAGCAGAACCTTTTCAATTGCCTTTTATTACCAGCGAGTTAGAAGGAACAGGTGGTACAATAAAAGAAACTAACGAAAATTTTCAGGTAGAAGAAATTCCTTTATACGAGCTCACAGGTGAAGGTGAACACCTGTTTATTAATATTACAAAAAATGGCATTACAACTAAAGATGTTCAAAAGGAACTGGCAAAAATTTACCAGGTAAAAAACCAGGATGTTGATTTTGCGGGGATAAAGGACAAATATGCCCTAACCAGCCAGACCTTCAGCGTTTGGATAAAAGATCATTCAATTAAAGACAGGGCTTATCAAATAGAAGAATATATGCCTGTTAATATCAACTGGATGAAATTTCATCAGAGAAAAATTAAAAAAGGGCATCTGGCAGGTAATAAGTTTACAATTAAAATTAGAGGTATTCCTGGATCAGTTGATGATGCCTGTAAAAAAGCTGAAGCAATAATTAATAAACTATCAGAAACCGGGATACCTAATTTTTTTGGCGAACAGCGTTTTGGCATAAAAGGAGACAATGCCCAGAAAGGTCTGGACATTATACTTGGTAAGCAACGGATAAAGAACAAATGGCTGAAGAAATTCTTACTTTCAAGCTATCAAAGTTATGTGTTCAATTTTTATCTGAAAAAACGAATTGAAGAAGGATTGTTCGACAGAATTCTAAATGGCGATGTAGCAAAAAAACAAGATACAGGAGGAATTTTTATTGTCGATGATTCGGAAACTGATCAGAAAAGGCTTGAAAATAAAGAAATCACCTTTACCGGCCCTATTTTTGGCAAGAAAATGAGATCTCCGGAAAATGAAGCTCTTAATTTTGAAAACGAAATACTCAAAGAACTAAAAATAACCAGGGAAGATTTCACAAAAGTAAAACTCACTGGAACTCGCAGACCAGGGATTATTATTCCGGATATTAATTACAGAAAACATGAAGATGGTATAGAACTAAAATTCACTTTGCCAAAAGGATCTTTTGCTACTATTATTTTGAGGGAAATTATGAAAAATTTTTAGTGCTGAAATAATTGTGTATTTTTGTTTTCAAAATAAATAAAAGAAATATTATTTCTGACTTTTCTTTTTAGAAGAAATATTCTTGAATAATAAAAAACAAAAAACACGAGATGAATCATTTAATTGCACCTTCCATGTTAGCAGCGGATTTTGCTAACCTCCAAAAAGATATAGAAATGGTAAACAGCAGTGAAGCCGACTGGTTTCACCTTGATGTAATGGATGGGATGTTTGTTCCAAATATTTCCTTTGGAATCCCTGTGATAAAGGCTATCAAAAAACACGCTGAAAAACCCCTGGATGTTCATCTGATGATTAAAGATCCTGACCGCTACCTGGAATTATTTAAAGATGCAGGGGCTGACATCCTTACTGTTCATATGGAAGCAAGCCAGCATCTTCATCGGACAGTACAAAAAATACATTCTATGGGAATTAAAGCAGGAGTATCACTCAATCCGCACACTCCTGTCAATACACTTGAAGACATTATAAAAGAAGTGGATATGGTACTGATCATGTCTGTCAACCCGGGTTTTGGCGGACAAAAATTCATCACACAATCACTAGATAAAATCAAAAAATTAAAAAAACTTATACATGATACTGGTTCCAAAGCACAAATTGAAGTTGACGGAGGAGTTGGTTCATCGAATGCAAAAGAATTGATTGAAGCAGGAACTGACATTCTTGTGGCAGGGAGTTTTATCTTCAAGTCAGAAGAGCCGGTTCAAACCATTTCAAAGTTAAAAAATCTCAAATAAAAACTTCCGGCATCTGGCCGGAAGTTTTTTACTTATATAACTCTACTTTCCTTTCGCGTAATCTTTAAGGTATTTGAATTTTTCTGATAATTCACCTTTCTCAGTGATTGTACCTCTTTTAACAACCTCTTTATCATCATTGCCAAGCAAATAAGGAAAAATTTCATTCAACAAAGTATCTCCAAACTCCTGTGAGGCATCCCTTGGAAGTTCACCCGGAAGATTATCAACAGCCATAACTGTAATGTTTTTATCATCGCTGAAAGGAGGCTCTTCTTCTCCTGTTTCAGGATTATAATCGTAAAAAGGATCGGCAATAGTAGAAGCTCTCAATGTAGATGCTATAGGCCCTTCTACATCACAGCTCACATCAGCTATCACAGAAATTCTGAAATCAGTTTTTTGCATATCTTCCTGAGTTATAAAATGAGGTGATTTTGGATCCCAGTAGTGACATGCAATATACAAGTCCGTAACTTTCTGATAAGGTTTAAAGGTTGATTCATATTCCTCGGGATGTTCAAAAAAATGATGCAGATCAAAATTCAATCCTCTTTTATGCCTGACGTAATGTTCCGGGTCCAATCTGCAAACCACAGGTTCGTTGAAATTGTTTTTCAGAAACTCTTCAGGCGTTACTTCACGTAAATTCAGGGCCCTTAATGTTTCCATCGCTCCCATGGCCACACGGCCTCCACCAGTGAGTAATATCTTCTTAGGTTTAAGCTCTAATTTCTTTAAACCGGCGAACATTTCATCCATATCGTGGCATTCATGAGCAGGTTTTAGTTCAAACGAATTATTCCTGATTCCACGTGCTCTTAAACCATTATAAGCGCCAACCATTCCTGCCCAACGTCCGAATGCAATGATTCTTGCCCCGTTATAGTCTGTCAGGTATTCATAATCGATTAAGGAAATTCGTTTTTTTACAATTTCCTGCATCAATTTTTGATTATGGGGCTGCATTTTCCCCACATGAGCAAAGAACAAATAAGTTTTATCGGAAATAAGAGCGGAATAATCTACCTCTTTAATGCCAAGCAATATGTCGCAATCGCTGAGGTCCTCCTTCATATTCAATTCAAGGTAACGATATTCTTCATCAGAGAAGCCTCTTATATCGCTGGGTTGAATATACAATTCGACATTGGGAAATCGTTCGGTAAAAGTTAAAGCCTGTGCTGGCGTAATGGGTACGCGTCTGTCAGGCGGATTTTTCGTTTCGCGTAAAATTCCGACTTTGATCTTATCACTCATAAGTTTATGTTTAAA
>Ga0209947_1001375_pt1 | contig 14422 bp, 11 predicted proteins | sample SalPonR2_B_D2_MG_FD_185706 | JGI IMG/M metagenome (GOLD analysis project Ga0209947, IMG submission 185706) | Salt pond soil microbial communities from South San Francisco under conditions of wetland restoration - Salt Pond MetaG R2_B_D2_MG... ... | reverse complement strand
TCAGCTACACGTTTGGCCTCTGCAATAGAGTCTTTGCGCCGCTGCGCTTCCTGGGCTTTCAGTAAACTATCGGAGCGGGCTTTTTCACGTGCCAACTTCCGGGTACGTTTAATGGCTTCTTCACGTTTTTGCTCGGCTTCTTCTTTACGTTTTTGTTCTATTTCTTTTTGCCTGCGCATTTCTGCAGCTTCTTTTACTTTTTGTATACTGTCTTGTCTGCGTTTAAGCTCTGCAAGCTTTGCTTTACGAGCCTCTGCAGCGCGTTTGGCCTGGGCAATAGAATCCTGTCTTCTCTGCTCCGCCTGCGCTTGCTTAAGACTATCTGCCCGTGCTTTTTCCCGTGCCAACTTTCTGGCCCGGTTTATACTGTCCTGACGACGCTGTTCGGCTTCAACTCTTTTGATGCTATCGGCCCGGGCTTTCTCCTTAGCCAACTTCTGTGCGCGCTCAATAGCTTCCTGGCGCTTGCGCTCTGCTTCTTCTTTACGTTTACGTTCAAGCTCAGCCAACCTCCGTTTTTCTGCTTCTTCTTTAGCCTTTTGTATACTGTCTTGCCTGCGTTTTTCTGCTGCAAGTCTCCGCTCTCGATCTTCGGCAATTCTTTTGGCTTCTGCTATTGAGTCCTGCCTCCTTTGTTCTGCCTGTGCTTGTTTTAGGCTGTCGGCCTGGGCTTTTTGACGTGCAATTTTGCGTGCCCGTGCTATAGAGTCTTTTCTTTTTTGCTCTGCTTCAATGCGCTTTAAACTATCGGCACGGGCTTTTTCTCTTGCCAGTCGCTGTGCACGCTTCTCTGCAGCACGACGTTCTTTTTCCTTTTGAGCCAGCCGCTTAGCTTCTATCTCTGCTGCTGCTTGTTCTGCTTTCTCCTGTGCTTTTTTCTCTTCGGCCTGTTCCTGTTTCTTTTCCTTTTCTTGCTGGGCTATTTTAGATTGTATTGATTTTGAATAGTCCATATCGTAACCAAAGTCACGAATTGAAGGGTCGTATTTAATACGTCCTACGGGTTGATTAAAAACCACTATATTATCATCATTTTGTTCTTCGAGTGTAACACGAAATTCATAGGGTCTGAAGGGAAACAACATCGGATCGTTTTTCGCAGCGGCAGGTACTTTAGTGTTTACCTGAATTTTTTTTGTGATATAACCCCTCCGCTTGAACGTAAGAATATAATTTTTGTCATAATCGAGCTCAAACTCAAATTTACCATTACGTGGAGGTTGAACTTCTTTGATCTGATTGCCGTTTTCTGTGAGCATAATGGTAGATTTTTCTTCATCGCCCCCCTTTACCTTTAATTTACCAAAAACAATAAAAATATCTTCCTGGCCAACCAATAAAGATGGCAGGAAAAATAGTAAGCTAATGAAGATGTATTTAATGTTCATGAATTCTTTTTTATCTATAAAAGCCACAGCTTAATAATTTTTCAATTAATTGTGACAAATCAGCAAAAATCTGCAGTTTAATAAAACGGTGTTTCTACCCATTTAATATTTCAGCATAATTTTATATCTTATGCCTAACAAAAAAAGCTAAAATTTGCCGAATATGAAAAAATATTTAACGCTCATTTGCTTCGCTTTTATCCTTTGTGCTTCTTACGCACAAGAGAACGATACTTTGCTTGATTATAGTATGCAATTAATAAGCCAACAGAAATTTGAAAAAGCTATACCATTTTTAAATACCTACAGTCAAAATCATCCTGAAAACCTGAATGCAAAATTACAATTGGCTTTTTGTCTAACACAAGCAGGTCAACTGGACAAAAGTATAACGTTGTACCAGCATATTTTATCAGCCAGACCTGGCTATCACAGGGCGTATTATATGCTTGCCAATTTGTACATGCAGAAATCACAACTTGAAAAAGCTTTATCTTTTAGCAATAAGGCTTTGGAATTTGAAAATAATCAGCGGGACTATTTACTCGTAAAAGCGCAAATATTAAGGCGCCAGGGTGACATAAAAGGAGCTTGCCGTTATTATAAAAAAGCAAAACGTAAGGGCAGCAGCGAAGCCAAACACAGCCTCGATAAGTACTGTAAGTAATTTATTTGAAGTGTTTCCCTATTGTTTTCAGGAGTTGCCGTGGCCTTATTGGCTTCGATAAAAAATCGTTACACCCTATTTTAAAACATTTCTCATCTTCATTGGCCATCATGAAAGCTGTTTGAGCTATGATGGGGATATGTGGTTTTTTATCCTTGATGTATGCGGCGGCTTCATAACCATTCATTTCGGGCATTTGCAAATCCATAAGAATCAGGTCAATATCAGGGTTTTCATCAACAGCCTGACATGCCTCCACGCCATTTTTGGCCCAAATAACATTAGCACCTGTTGGTGCAATTATTTCACGTAAGAAAATATAGTTAAACTCCACATCTTCTGCTATCAGAATGCTTTTAGTGCTCCAATTGTCGGAGCTATCCTCCTCTTTTTTACCTTCTGCCTTTTTCACTTTGAAAAAGCGGTCTGGAAAGTTTAAATAAAAAGTAGTCCCTTTATTCAGTTCTGAATCAAACCATAAAGTTCCTCCCATTTGCTCAATCATCTCTTTGGCAATGCTTAATCCAAGACCTGATCCTCCGCTTTCAAAAGTAAATGCATGCTCTTCGCTCTCAAATAGATTAAAAATTTCACTTTGCTTATCCTTATCAATTCCTTTTCCGGAGTCTTTTACGAAAAACACCAAGTCATCTTTTTCAAGATTTGCACCTATCTCAATATACCCCTCTGTGGTGTGCTCCTGGGCATTTTCAAGTAATATATTAATCACCTGTTTCAAGCGAAATACATCCACATAAACATCAGTCTGCCGATTTTCTTTTAATTTATCGAACTGTATAAATACCTTGTCTGTATGTGTTGCAGACTGCTTTTCATCAACATCAGTTTCCAGTTCATTTAATATGGTATTTACATTTTTCCACTCCTGTCTGAAGCGCATTTGTTCACTGCGTAATTTACTGGCATCAATAATATTGTCAAACATTCTTACCAAATTCCTGGAACTCTGTGTGATCAGGTTTATAAACTCCTCCCGTTCATCAATGGTGAGGTCAGGATCAGCAAGCAGGTCGCTAAAACCCACAATAGAATTCACCGGTGTCCGCACTTCGTGGGAAATATTGGTTAAAAAGGCTGTTTTTAGTTGGTTGGCCTTATCAACCCTGGTTAACATATCTTTATTGGCCGCAATTACAGCTACACGGTCGAATGCCTGGGCAAAAACAAGTGCAACACTTTTATAAAAAGAGAATAATAGGTTATTAACCGTGTTCAGATTTGGATTACGTACGACCAGCAAACCATAAACCTTGTCTTTTATTTGTACCGGAAAAATCCACCAGGTTCCATCATTTAGATCAAAATGCCTGGCAAAATAATTTTGTAAAGGTTGTGTATCTGGTGTATTATCAGTAAGGTGTATAACATGTGTTGACCGCAGGAGTTTAATGATATTCTCATCGGTCTTATATTGCATATCGTCCGGGAATAGTGCATTTTGATCCTCATGTTGCTCACAATATTTTCCCTTTTGTATGAATTGCGATTGTGTAGTGTCAATTTTATAGATAGCGACAGGTTCTCCCGATACGGTCACAATCTTTTTGAGCGACTCTTTTATGTTTTCTGATGAAATTTCACTGTCTTTACTTAATAATGGAATAATTTCTGCAATTACCTCATGCTGAAGCACACTCCATTGTAATGTATCAAAAAGTTCTTTGGTTGAAAGCGAGCTTTCACCAAAATTATCATCGAAAAAATTATTTTTGTCTTCTGAATGTGTCATATTTGTATCACAAAATAAAGCCTAAAAGTATGAAATTATTGTTAAAATTCCATCTATTGTTAGTGAGTTTATTAATTGCTCTTACAGCATCAATGGCGCAAAAGGTTAATATTGAGTTCAAAATAAATGGATTAGAAAACGAAGAACTGATCATTGCGCACCATTATGGAGAAAATACTTTGGTAGATGATACGCTGCAACTTAACATCAACGGAGTGGCAACATTAAAGGCCGATACTCTGTTTCCCCAGGGTTTATACCTTTGTATATTCCCCGATCGCTCCTATTTTGAATTTATAATGCCTGAAGACCAGGTGTTTGCCATTGAAACTGACAATGGAGCGAATGCCCAGGAATATATTCAAAACATGGAAATTAAAGGTTCAGATATAAACAAACAATTTATTGATTATCAATTATTTATGATTGATCGAAATCAGGAGTCTAATAATTTGCGTCAGGCCATGAAAGATGATCCGGGCAACCAGGCCATAAAAAAGCAGCTCAATGATTTAAATAAACAGGTGAAATCAGAATGGGAACGCATTAAAAACAATTATCCTGACTCTTTTCTCGATAAAATGTTAAGTGCCCTGTCGGAAGTTCAGGTGCCTGAAGCTCCTCAAAATGAAAATGGTCAGCCAAAAGACAGTCTGTTTCAATATAATTACTACAAGAACCACTTTTTTGATTATATTGATTTTAGCGACAATCAGTTACTTTATTCACCGGTTTACCATCGCAAGTTAAAATACTATTTTGACCGGGTAGTCATCAGAAGACCCGACTCGGCCATAGCAGCGGCAGATCGACTGCTTAAAAAACTTGAAAATAAACCGGAATACTTTCAATACACACTGGCTTTTGTTTTTAACAAATATGCACAAACAAAATATATGGGTTTTGATCAGGTTATGGTTCATCTGGCTGAAAATTACTATCTAAATGGCCGGGCTCACTGGGTATCTGATGAATATTTGGATAAATTGCGAGAGCGGGTGCAAAAGTTAAAACCAAACCTCATTGGTAACAAAGCCCCTAAACTTGATAAAGCACAGTCTATTGAAGGATATTTTTATCCTTTGCATGATGTGGAGGCTAAATACACTGTTGTAGCTTTCTGGGAACCCAATTGCGGTCATTGCAAAAAAGTGATACCCAACCTTCATGAAACTGTTTTCAGTGAAATGCATAATATTGGTGTCCAGGTTTATGCTTTTTATACCCAGGTTGACAAAAAAGAATGGAGCAATTTCCTCGAAGAAAAAGGACTTACAGATTGGATTAATGTTTGGGATCCGAATAATTTCACCGATTTTAGAAATAAGTACGATGTTTACAGTACTCCATCATTATTTTTATTAAACCAGGACAAAGAAATAATAGCCAAAAGGGTTGATGTAGAAACCATCAAGTCCATAATTTTGGAAAAAGAAAAATAGGAACCATGGTTATAACCATTGCTACAATTCTACTGGCATACATTTTAGGCTCAGTACCTACCGCAGTATGGATCGGGAAAGCAAGATACAATAAAGATGTACGTGAGCATGGATCGGGAAATGCCGGGGCTACAAATACATTCCGGGTATTAGGTTGGAAACCCGGTGTGGTTGTTTTTTTAACAGATACGGTAAAAGGCTTTCTGGCTGTATATTTTACACAAATATCGGGAATCGCATCCCATGAATATGCTGCGCTGTTTTATATTGCAGCCGGTTTATTGGCAGTTTTGGGACATATTTACCCCATTCTTGCCGGTTTTAACGGAGGCAAAGGTGTAGCTACGATGCTTGGCGTTGTTTTGGCACTGCATGCGCCGGGAGCACTCATTGCACTTGGCGTATTTGCCATTGTTTTTTTTACTACCCAATATGTATCACTGGGTTCGTTGGCATCTGCTGTTACCTACCCCCTGGTTATTTTTGTTTTTTTTCCTGAAACAGACCTTTACCTAAAGTCGTTTGCTGTTATACTTGCAGCTATTCTTTTCCTTAGCCACAGAGGCAATATTGTACGGTTAGTGCGTGGCCAGGAGAGTAAAGCTAAAATTTACGGAAAACGTTAAAAAGCGGGTTACCCGTTTGAGATGCTTCCTCTTTCTTTTGCTCATTAATACCGTACCAATTTTCCAGTTTCGAACGTAATACCTGGCTATTGATATTGTATTGATGAGAAGCTGGTTCAAATATGGAAATACTGCCTGTTTCCTCTGAAACAGTTAAAACAAGTGAATGGTAGTTTTCTGTCATTCCTTTGGCGGCTCTGTGTCTTAGTCCCATATGGGCTGGCAAGTCGGTTGTTTTCGACAAAGGTAATACGCACCGGGCAGCCACAATTTTTCTATTAAAAATCACAATGGCACCATCGTGCAACGGGCTGTTTTTAAAGAAAATGCTCTCTATTAACCTGCCTGATACTTTACTGTTAATCACGTCACCAGATTCGATGACCGGTCCTGGCTCTGCACGGGTAGTTAGTACTATTAATGCTCCCGTGCGTGTTGCCGACATGTTGACACAGCTTTTCACAATCTCATCAACTTCTTTGTCAGATAAAGATTTACGGTTTTTGTAAAATATTTGTTCGACTGAGAAGCTGCGACTAAAAAAGTCGCGGGTTCCAATCATTAATAAAAAGCGCCGCAGCTCTTGCTGAAAAACTATAATAAGGGCAATTAAACCAACACCCATAAACTGGCCTAAAATGGTACTGAGCAAATCCATTTCAAGTGCTTCTACAAGTTGCCAAAAAAGATAAACAGAAAAAATAACCACAAATATATTAATGGCAACAGAACCTTTTATAACCAGAAATATTTGGTACATAAGAAATGCAACCAGTAGTATATCCAGTATATCAAGAAATCTGAGTGATATAAAACCTTCAATCATATTGTTCTTGTGTTTTTTTAACTACAGCAACCATTTGAAAAGCCGGACTTACATCGTGTACCCGAATAATAGAGGCACCATTTTGTAAGGCTAAGGTATGTAAAGCTATTGTTCCATGTAAACTATCTCCAGGCCTGATATTTAGTAGTTTATAAATCATGGACTTTCGTGACATTCCCACTAAAATGGGTTTGTCCAATACCAAGAGCTCACGCAATCTTTGTAATAGCAAATAATTATCGTCTATTGTTTTGGCAAACCCAAAGCCCGGATCAATTATTAAATCGCTTATTCCTGCGGATGAAGCACGTTCAGCCATCTGAGCAAAGTATAATGTCAATTCCCTTATAATATCATCGTAATGGGTTTGCTGCTGCATATTCTGGGGTGTTCCCCTCATGTGCATCCCAATATAGGGTAAGCCATGCTGGCCAGCCACTTCGAGTATTTCAGGATCAAGATGCCCACCCGATATATCATTTATTATGGCCACATTATAATTCTCAATGGCCCAGTTTGCAACATCTGCCCTGAATGTATCTACCGATACAGGATATTGAGGATATTTTGATGCCAGGATGTCCAGTGCCGGCATCAATCTCTCTTTTTCAGTTTTTGGAGATATATCAACAGCGCCAGGGCGCGATGAGTATCCACCCACATCAATCCAATCTGCACCTTCACTAATAACCCGTGCAACCCTTTGCTCAATGCTGGCAGGTGTTACACGACTCCCCTCATAAAACGAATCTGGTGTAACATTTAACACAGCCATAATGTAAGGCCGGTCCATATTGACCAATTGCTTATGTATTTTTATTGAGTGCGCTTGTTTCATTTTAAATATAGACCGGAAATATGTATAGATTGTTTACAATAGTTTAAAATCCAGTACGAAGGTACAATTTTATACCTAAAAACCGATGTTCAATGTTTTTTTTAAAAACTTCCGGAACTTAATAGTCTCTATTTCTAATCAGGTTCACAAATGTTGAATAACGTGTTTATAAAAAACAAACTTTTCACTTTTTACTGTAGTACAGGCTTAGTATATTTGAAAGTTTAATTCGCAAGAGATGTGTAATGCAAACCAGCCATGCGAATTTTCAAATGCTTTATTGATCAAAACGAATTACAATGAATAAATTTATAGTGCTGGAAGGACTTGATGGTTCAGGGAAATCGACTCAGGTAGACTTACTTAAAGGTTTTTTTGACGAACAGGGAATTAATTACAAATTCCTGCATTTTCCACAAACCGAAACACCCTATTTTGGGGAGATGATTGCCCGCTTTTTACGTGGCGAATTTGGTCCGATCGATGCTGTAGACCCCTATTTGGTGGCCATGTTGTATGCTGGTGATCGCTATTCAGCATCAAACGACATTAAAGAATGGCTTTCCATTGGAACTGTTGTGGTTGTAGACCGATACGTACTCTCCAATATTGCATTTCAGTGTGCAAAACTTACCAGTGAAGCAGAAAAAGAGAAACTGCGGAATTGGATTTTTCAGTTCGAATACAACTATTATCAGATACCAAAACCAGGTTTATCAATCTTTCTGGATGTGCCGATGAACTTTGTAAAGCATAATCTTAAAAATGAACGAAAAGGCAACGACAGGGAATATTTGCAGGGAAAACAAGACATTCATGAAGCAAAATCAAGTTTTCAGGAAGTTGTTAGGAAAGAATACCTGGAAGCGATTAAACTCGATTCAACCTTTGAGAGATTGGACTGTTCGGAAAATGGAGAGATGAAATCTGCGGATGTAATTTTTAATGAAATACATGCGCTTCTTACAAAATACGACATTATATCTCACAAGTAGTTTTGCTCAGGATAAGTTGACCTTAAACAAGTTTAAAATTAAATTTAATATCATGAAGTTCATACAAAATATTTCCAGATTATTAATTGGCTTACTGTTTATATTCAGCGGTTTTGTAAAAGCTATAGACCCGTTAGGATCTACATATAAATTTACCGATTATTTTGTAGCTTTTAATATAGAGTGGCTCTCTCCTGCTGCCCTTTTCTTAGCTGTTGTACTATCTTCTATTGAATTTGTTATAGGTTTTGCAATACTAAACAATGTATATACGCGAATCAGCAGCGTGCTCATGTTTATTTTTATGAGTTTTTTCACATTGCTGACCTTTTATTTGGCACTGGCTAATCCTGTTACAGATTGTGGTTGTTTTGGAGATGCCATAAAACTCACCAACTGGCAAACATTTTATAAAAACCTGGTATTTATGATTCCCGCCGGAATAGTATTCTGGAAGCGAAAACACTTTTCATCGCGTTTTAATCGACCTGCACAGTTAATAATTGCCATAGTGGGAATTCTAATATCATTATATATATCAAAGCAAAGCTACAATCATTTACCAGCAATTGATTTCAGACCATATAAAATTGGGACTGACATCAATCTGGCTATGAATGATAATTTGCAAGGTGCCCCCCAACCACAATTTGAAACAAAAATTGTATATGAAAAAAATGGCGAAAAAAAGACATTTACAACCGATAACCTGCCTGACAGCACATGGCAATGGGTAGAAACCATCAGCAATCAAACTGACAAAGGTTATGAACCGCCCATCCACAATTTTCTTTTGACTAACAATATGAAACAAGACGTAACGGAGATGGTGCTCAATGATGATGGTTTTACTTTAATGATAGTAGCTTATGACATAGAGAAACTACCGGAAGCGTCTTATGATATGCTGCATGAAATTTCAGATGTGGGTGGTGCCAATGGTTTTAATGTATTCATAGCTACAGCGTCAAATCCTGAAGATGTGGATCAGTTTAAACGCGAACAGTCTTTACTAACAAAAACTTATTATGCCGATCCCATCACATTAAAAACCATTGTACGAAGCAACCCGGGCATTGTATTGCTTAAATCAGGGATGATTCTGAATAAATGGCATTACAATGATTTTCCTCAAGCAAACAAAATGAGTGAATATCATTTGTATAAAGCATCGCTTCAAGAAAAGCACAGTAAAACAATGATGCTTATAGGTTTTTTTATTGGCATTTGGTTACTGTTGTCTACTATTTTTGAAATTGTTGGATTTAAATCGCGGTATTCGTGATCAAACAAACACTATTGCAAGTCGGCTATGCTGTATTGGTACTTTACGGTGTGGTTTCATTGGTTTTTCTATTGTTCATCATTTTACCGGGCGACCCTGCACAAATGATGGTTGGCCAGCGTAGCGATGAACAAACGCTAACCAATATCCGGAATGAATATGGCTTCAGCGAGCCTGTCGGTGTACAATATTTAATGTACCTGAACGATTTATCACCAATTGGTATAATTGTAAAAAATGCCAGTGGATTTGCCCCAACTGCAGACAGATTTGAGCACTACAAGACACTTTTACCACTTGGGAAACACACCAGGTTGGTATTAAAATTTCCCTACCTTAGAAATTCTTACCAAAGCAAGCAATCAGTAAATGAATTATTAATGAATGCACTGCCCCAAACACTCATACTTGCCCTGGTTAGTATTGCTATAGCCGCTTTTTTTGGTATAATAATGGGATTTGTGGCAGCCTATTTCAAAGGCACCGTGTTTGATAAGGGATTGGTATCACTTACGGCCCTTGGCATGAGTTTACCCTCTTTTTTCGCGGCTATACTTATGGGCTGGATTTTTGCCTACCTGCTCGAATCCTATACACACCTGAATTTAACAGGTAGTTTATATGAAATGAACGCAATTACGGGAGCACAACACCTTGCGTTATATAACCTGATTCTACCTGCTTTGACATTGGCAATAAGGCCATTAAGCGTTTTTATTCAACTAACAAGAAACAGCTTGTTGCATGAAACAACCTCAGACTATTTTGTAACAGCACTGGCTAAGGGCAATTCAAAAATCGGAGCCATGCGAAACCATGCCCTTAAAAATGCACTAAATCCTGTTATTACAGTAATTTCAGGTTGGTTTGCCTCAATGCTGGCCGGTGTTGTTTTTGTGGAATACATCTTTGGTTGGAAAGGTATCGGGCAGCTTTTAGTCAATGCACTTAATAATTATGATTTTCCTGTAGTTATGGGTTGCATTCTAACGATAGCTTTCCTATTTTTATTGATTAATATGTCAGTCGATGTAATTTATCGTTGGCTCGATCCCCGAATACGATATCAAACTTTAAAAAAATAAATAATTATGAGAAAAATGATTGTTGCCGGAAACTGGAAAATGAATACAACATTGCCAGAAGGCCAAAAACTAGCTGAAGAGCTAACAAGTTTACTCAGCAACTACACAGGTGAAAAAGACATTATCATTGCACCCCCATTTACCCATTTACATGCAATTGGTAATGTTATTGCCAACTCACCCATTCAACTTTCTGCACAGAACTGTGCAAGTGAAGAATCAGGTGCTTATACCGGAGAGGTGGCTCCTGACATGGTTGCAGCCACAGGCGCTCAATATGTAATTTTAGGCCACTCTGAGCGCAGGGAATATTTTGAAGAAAGCGATGAAATATTGCTTCGCAAAACACAACTTACCTTAAAAAATAAGCTTAAACCAATATTTTGTATAGGAGAGCAACTCACACAGCGCGAAAGCGAGCAGCATGAGGCCACTGTAAAAAAGCAGCTTGAAGAGACCGTATTTAAACTTTCAAAATCAGATTTTCAACAAGTTATTCTGGCCTATGAACCTATATGGGCTATTGGTACAGGCAAAGTAGCGACCCCAGAGCAGGCGCAGGAAATGCATGCCTTTATCAGACAGTTGATACGGGATAAATTTGATGAAAACACTGCAGAAAATATGAGTATCCTTTATGGCGGAAGTTGCAAACCAGCTAATGCATCGGAATTGTTTGGTCAGCAAGATGTAGACGGAGGCCTAATAGGTGGTGCATCATTAAAAGCCGATGATTTTTATGCCATTATAAACGCCTAAAAATTTCAAATAAGTGGAATACACTGAAATAAGTATAGACCAAAGTACCCTGAATAGTACGGTTCAGGATATCGTGATTGCAGAACTTGGAGAGATGGGATTTGAAAGCTTTATGGAAGAAAATCAGTTTTTGCGCGCCTATATACCTTCTGATGCTTACAATGAATCTGATTTGAAACAATTAAGTGCTCAATACGATGGCTTTAGCTATAGCGCTAAGGTCATCCCCCAACAAAACTGGAATGCGCAATGGGAATCGAACTTTTCTCCAATCAGTATCGACCGGTATTGTCTTATAAGAGCTCCTTTCCATGAAACCGGTAAAGGGTATGATTTTGAGATCGAAATTGAACCGAAAATGTCGTTTGGCACCGGCCACCACGCCACAACAAGGTTAATGATAATGCTCATGCAGCGAACAGACATGAAGAGCAAACAGGTATTAGACATGGGTTGTGGTACCGGGGTGCTTGGCATTATTGCCAAAATGACCGGTGCTGGTGCAGTTGACGGTATCGATATTGATCAATGGGCAGTAGAGAACACCATAGAAAATGCCGCCCGCAATAGTGTTAATTTCGACAATGTAATGCTTGGAGATGCTAAACAAATTAAACGAAATTACGATGTAATTTTGGCCAATATAAATCGTAATATTTTATTGGCCGATATGGAGCAATATGCCCAGCATCTCAATCCGGAAGGATACCTTTTCCTCAGCGGCTTTCTTGAAGCAGATAAAACAATTGTTGCACAAAAAGCCAAAATTTTTCAATTAACACTAACCGATCAATTATCGGAAGATCAATGGCAAGCAATGGTTTTTAAAGCCTCAAACTAAAAATAACGATCATGGCATTCAAAAAAGGGATCATAGGCATTGCGTGTTGGAGCTTATTAATATTGATAAGTTTCAATGCCTTTTCGCAGCAACAGGAGACCTTCAGAACCGATTCGGCTGGCTTTATAGAAGATATGCACGATTTTATGGAGCAGGTAAAAAGACTCGAAGACCGGGGAAAAGCTACTGTAAACCGCATTGAAACACTCTGGGAAACCGGCCGCGTGGATGATACGGTTAAAGCGCTGATGTATGAGGTTGCCAATACGCTTGAAGCCCGCCGCGGACGACCTTTCCCACATTTTGACGGATGGTTGAATACCACAGCCCATTACCTGGAAAATGATGAAGTGAATGAGAACTTCTTTGCCTATCAAAATGCCATTATCAATTTATGCAAGGCCAGAGACATCAGGTTAAGGCATATCAAACAGTTTATTGAAACCATCAGAGAATTGAAGGAGTTTAACCGACTGAGTAAAAACGGCTCTACCATTTGGAAAAGCAATGCCAAATCGCACACTTTTGAGTTTACCGCCGATACAATGCTCATTAAATTTCCGCTGAATACCCTTACCTGCAATGCTGTTCGGGACAGTATTCAAATTTTCAACACTTCGGGAGTGTACGACCCTATTGAGCGTATCTGGTATGGCCAAACCGGACAAACGTACTGGGAACGTGCAGGTTATAACCGCGACTCTGTTTTTGCTCTATATGAAAATTTCAGAATCGATTTGCGTCTGAGTAAATTTGAGGTCGATAGCGCAAAATTTTACAACTATTACTTTTACGAAAAGCCATTATCCGGAAAATTATCAGACAAAGTCACAGAAATCCCTGATGCCAGCAGAGCCGCATTTCCAGAATTCGAATCCTATGAATCAAATTTCCTGATCGAGGGAATTTTTAAAGATATCAATTATACAGGTGGTTTCATTATGCGTGGTGCACAGTTATATGGCTCAGGCAATGAAAATAAAGATGCCAGAGTAGATATATTTCGCGATGTGGAGTATATTGAAAATGGCGATACCCTGATTAAACGCATGCTTTTTATGAAAGCCCTGAGCGATTTTTTTGTTTTTACCGACAAATATATTCTCTCCCGAAATGCAAAGGTTGTAATGATTCTTAACCAGGATTCTCTTTACCATCCTGGACTGCAATTTACTTATTTAGAAAAAGATAAAGAGGTAACACTGCTACGCGACGACAACACCCCCAATATGTCGCGCAGCCCATATTACGACAGTTACCACATGTTTGAAATCGACGCTCCGGTGGTTAAATGGAAAGTGGGTAGCCAATCGGTGAACTTTACATCATTGCAAAACAGTGCCATAAACAATGCTGCTTTTCTCTCATATAACCTCTTTAACCGGGAATATTATGATGTATTCCAGGGCCATGATTTCACACACCCCTTTTTCAGAATCAGACGTTACCTCAATAATAAGGAATCGCGCAATTTTACAGCAAAAGAAATTGCCCGGATTATACAACAGCCTGAACATGAAGCCAGGAAATTTCTTTTGCACATGACCTACCTTGGATTTGCCGATTATGATAATACCAGCCATAGAGGTAAGATGAAACAGAAGTTTTATGACTATTTGCTCAATATTGCAGGTCGAAAAGATTATGACCTGATAAAAATTGAATCGACCACACAGGGCAATACTCAAAATGCCGTATTGAATTTGCGGAATTTCGATATTTTTGTGAATGGTGTCCCGCAAGTGCATATTTCTGATGCCAAGAGTGTTAACATTTTTCCCAAACAAGAAGAAATTGTTTTAAAGAAAAACCGAAGTATTGATTTTGCCGGCGTGATTGAAACAGGATATTATACATTCTTCGGGAACAGCTTTCATTTCGATTATGAATCTTTTGGTGTGGATTTGGAACATATAGATT
>Ga0209947_1001369_pt1 | contig 14470 bp, 13 predicted proteins | sample SalPonR2_B_D2_MG_FD_185706 | JGI IMG/M metagenome (GOLD analysis project Ga0209947, IMG submission 185706) | Salt pond soil microbial communities from South San Francisco under conditions of wetland restoration - Salt Pond MetaG R2_B_D2_MG... ... | reverse complement strand
CGCTGTAAGCAGAAGTTCTCCGAGACCACCGACGCGCAGATGGCGCTCGCCACGCAATTTGCCTTTGACGCGAAACCCATCATCAAATGGGCCGATGCGCTGCGCGAGGCGGGCATCACCCTGCCGATCCATATTGGCATCGCCGGGCCTGCGAAGCTTCAGACCCTGATAAAGTTCGCCATCGCCTGCGGTGTCGGCCCCTCTTTGAAGGTTCTGCAGAAACGCGCTATGGATGTCTCCAAGCTGCTCATGCCCTACGAGCCGACCGACGTGCTCACCGAACTCGCGGCCCACAAGGCCGCCAACCCGGACTTCAACATCGAGCATGTGCATTTCTTCCCGCTCGGCGGGATCAAGGCCAATGCAGAATGGGCCATCGAAAACGGCGGGGCCGCAGCCACGCCCGCCAGCAAACAAGGATAACCAAACGATATGACCCGCACCATCGTCGAGAGCAAGACCAAGACCGCCGTGATCGGCTTTGACGAGCCGTTCTGCGTCATTGGCGAGCGCATCAACCCCACCGGTCGCAAGAAACTCGCCGCCGAGCTTGAGGCGGGCGATTTCTCGACCGTTGAATCCGACGCGCTCGCACAAGCCGCCGCCGGGGCCACCGTGCTCGATATCAACGCGGGCGTGGTCTACAACTCCAACCCCAACCCGAACGAGACCGAACCGCCGCTCATGACCAAGATGATCGAGCTGGTGCAGGGTCTCGTCGATCTGCCGCTCTGCATCGACTCGTCGGTACCTGCGGCACTCGAGGCCGGTCTTCAGGCCGCGCATGGCCGCCCGCTGCTTAACTCGGTCACCGGCGAAGAGGACCGGCTCGAATACGTGCTGCCGCTGGTCAAGAAATACAACGTGCCGGTGGTTGCCATCTCCAACGACGACACCGGCATTTCCGAGGATCCCGACGTCCGCTTTGCCGTGGCGAAAAAGATCGTCGAGCGCGCCGCCGATTTCGGCATCCCCGCGCATGACATCGTGGTCGACCCATTGGTCATGCCGATCGGCGCGATGGGTACCGCCGGTCAGCAGGTCTTCACCCTCGTCCGTCGCCTGCGCGAGGAACTGGGTGTTAACACCACTTGCGGGGCATCGAATATCTCGTTCGGTCTGCCCAACCGTCACGGCATCAACAACGCGTTTCTGCCGATGGCCATGGGCGCGGGCATGACATCCGCGATCATGAACCCGATCGCGCTGCCGGTGAAACAGGCCGAGATCGAGGCGAAAAAGGTGGAAGTCGCCGCCGCCGGTCTGATCCTGCCCGAGGACATGGACGACGAGACCTTCTGCCAGCTGTTCGGTCTGGGTTCGATGAAGCCGCGCGCCGGCAAGGAGATGGAGGCGATCCACGCCGCCAACTTCCTGACCAACAACGACCCCCACGGCGGCAACTGGATCAAGTTCAACAAGGCCCCGCCGAAACCGGGTGAGGAAGTCCGCGCCGGTGGCCGCGCGGGTTCCCGTAGCCGTCGCCGCCGGGCCTGATCCAGCCCGCATCAGTCAATGCAAAACCCCGCCGAAAGGCGGGGTTTTCTTATTCAAATAATCAAACGTACAGCTTTCCTTAAACCCTTATGCCACGACGGCCCGCAAGATCGGTGAAATACTGCCAGGCCACCCGGCCCGACCGCGCGCCGCGCGTGGCCTGCCACTCGATCGCCTCGGCGCGCAAGACCTCGTCGTCGATCTCCACACCGTAGGCATCACAATAACCGCGGATCATAGACACGTATTCATCCTGATCGCAGGGATGGAACCCCAGCCACAGACCGAACCGGTCCGAGAGTGAGACCTTTTCCTCGACCGCCTCGGAGGGGTTGATCGAGGTCGAGCGCTCGTTCTCGATCATGTCGCGCGGCATCAGGTGGCGGCGGTTCGAGGTGGCGTAGAACACCACGTTTTCGGGTCGCCCCTCGATCCCGCCATCGAGCACCGCCTTCAGCGACTTGTAATGCTGGTCATCATGGCCAAAGCTCAGATCGTCGCAGAAGAGCAGGAACCGCGCCTCCGCCCCGCGCAAGAGGTTCAGCAGACGTCCCACCGACGGTAGATCCTCGCGCTGCAGCTCCACGATCTTGAGCGGTAGACCCTCGGTCCGCACGGCGGCATGCACCGCCTTCACGAGGCTCGACTTGCCCATGCCGCGCGCCCCCCAGAGGAGCGCGTTATTGGCGGGCAAGCCGCGCGCGAAATACCGGGTATTGGCCAGCAGCGTGTCGCGAGACCGGTCGATGCCCACAAGCAGGTCCATGTCCACCCGATTGACGGCCTCAACGGGTTCCAGCCGATCTGGCGACACATGCCAGACAAAGGCATCGGCGGCCTCGAAATCCGGCGCGGTCAGCGGTGCAGGGGCCATCCGCTCCAGCGCGGCGGCGATACGGTCCATCGGATCGGCGGTCATTCAGTCCTTGTCCTTGCCCTTGACGGCGTCGCGGTCGAACTCGGCCTGCAACTCGTCCTCGTCGGGTTCGCTATCGTCCTCCTCGTCAAACCAAAGCCCTTGTTCACGCAATTCCGCCTCGCGCTTACGCTCAACCCGCTGCACCAGCTGAATCGATACCTCGTAAAGGCCGTAGACCACGATAAAGAGGATGATCTGCGTAATCACATCGGGTGGTGTGACAAGGGCGGCCAGCAACAGAATACCCACCACTGCGTATTTGCGCACCGAGCGCAGGCCCGGCGCGCTCACCAGACCCGCTTTGCCCATCAGCGTGAGCAGGACGGGAAGCTGGAAACACAGCCCAAAGGCCACGATGAACTTGATCGTGAGGTTGAGGTACTCCTGCGCGGAGCCCTGGAACACCACCGACAAAGGGGCGGCGTTCTGGCCCCCCTCGACGGCCTCGCCCTGCCCGCCGAATTGCTGGAACCCGAGGAAGAAGTCGTAGGCCAGCGGCGTGACCACGTAGAATGCAAAGGACGCGCCGAGGAAGAACATGAACGGCGACGCTACGAGAAACGGTAGAAACGCGCCTTTTTCGGATTTGTAGAGGCCTGGTGCCACGAACCGCCACATCTGGTTGGCGATATAAGGAAAGGCGAGGATGAACCCGCCCAGAAGCGAGACCTTGATCGCGACGAAGAACCCCTCTTGCGGCGAAATGAAGATCAGGTCGCAATCCTGCCCGCGCTCGGCCAGCACCTGACAAAGCGGCGCGGTGAGGAAATTGAAGATCGGAGTGGCGACGGTGAAACAGATCACCATGCCGATGATGAAGGCGACGACAGAATGGATCAGACGGTTGCGCAACTCCGCCAAGTGCTCGATCAGCGGTGCGCTGCTGTCTTCGATCTCGTCGGGGGTGCTCATGCCTTGTCCTCGGCCTTTGCCTTGGTCGTGGCGGTCTTGCTGGTTTTGGCCTTAGCCTTGGTTTTGGGCTTTGGCTTGGCGGGCTTGCTATCGGTCGGTGCCGTGGGCTGTGCCTCGGCGGCGGCCTTTGCCTCGGCCTCGGCAGCATGACGCGCCGTGGCCATTTCGGCGGATTTCTCACGGATCTTGTCAGCCTGCGCCTGCCGCTCGGGGCTGAGCGCGGGCGTGTCGACCGTGGTCAGGTCACGGGTCGCGTTCTCGGTGGTTTTCTTCACCTCGTCCATCGCCGTTTTCATCGGGTTGGACGCAGCCTTGAAGCTCTTCTGGATGTCGTTGACGCCGGACTGGTCGGCGGCGTCATTCATCGCGCGACTGAATTCGCGGGCCATGCCCTTGGCCTTGCCCACGAACTTGCCCACGGCCTGAAACATCCCCGGCAGGTCCTTGGGGCCCACGACGATCAGCGCCACGATGCCAATGAGCAAAAGCTCGGTCCAGCCCAGGTCCAGCATTTAAGGTTCAGACCTTGTCTTTTTTGTCTTCGGGGGTCACGTCGCGGGTGGTCTCGACCTCGTCCTCCGACTTGGAGTCGTCATCTAGCTCCTTGTTGCCCTCGGAAACACCCTTTTTGAAAGAGGTGATGCCTTTGCCGACTTCGCCCATCAGCGAGGAAATCTTACCGCGACCGAAAAGCACCAGCACCACCACGGCGATGAGAAGAAGGCCGGGAAGGCCGATATTGTTCAGCATGTCTGTCTCTCCCTATCTCGGGGGTCCATGGATCGCCCCCGGGAATATCATTGGTTTATCTAGTCGTTCAAAGCGGCAGTTGGAAGCACCAATGCGGGCGCACTCCCGAAATCATGACAATTTTTGCGAGCCCACCCTAGGCGCGGCATGAAAAGCGGTCAATCATCCCCCTGCGCCTCGGCGCGGCTCTTGCCGCTTACGTTCTGCGCCAGCGTCGCGGCCATGAACTGATCGAGATCGCCATCGAGAACCCCCTTGGTATCCGATGTCTCGACCCCGGTGCGCAGATCCTTGACCATTTGGTAGGGCTGCAGCACGTAAGACCGGATCTGGTTACCCCAGCCTGCGTCGCCCTTGTTGTCATGCGCCTCGTTGATGGCGGCGTTTCGCCGGTCAAGCTCTTGCTGATAAAGCCGTGATTTCAGTGCCTTCATGGCGATATCGCGATTCTGGTGCTGCGATTTCTGTGAAGACGTCACCACGATACCGGTCGGGATATGGGTAATTCGCACCGCCGAGTCGGTCGTATTGACGTGCTGCCCGCCCGCACCCGACGAGCGATAGGTGTCGATGCGTATATCGGCGGGGTTCACTTCGACTTCGATATTGTCATCCACCACCGGATAGACCCACACGGACGAGAACGAGGTGTGGCGCTTGGCCGCCGAATCAAACGGCGAAATGCGCACAAGGCGATGTACACCCGATTCCGATTTCAGCCAGCCATAGGCATTATGGCCGCTGATCTTGTAGGCGGCGGATTTGATGCCCGCCTCGTCGCCCCCCGATTCCGACTGCAACTCCACCGTATAGCCGCGCTTTTCGGCCCAACGGACATACATCCGCGCCAGCATCGACGCCCAGTCACAACTCTCGGTACCACCCGCGCCCGCATTGATTTCGAGGAAGGTGTCATTGGCATCCGCTTCGCCATCCAGCAGCGCCTCCAATTCCTTGGCGGCGGCCACCTTTGCAAGCGAACGCAGTACGGCCTCCGCCTCCGTGATGACCTCCTCGTCACCCTCCATCTCACCCAGTTCTATCAGGCCAAGCTGATCCTCCATCTCCTGCTTGATGTTGTCATGCGTCTCCAGCGCATCGACCAGCGCCTGCCGTTCGCGCATCAGCTTTTGCGCCTGCGTCGGATCATCCCACAGCGTCGGGTCCTCGACCCGCGCATTGAATTCCTCTAGCCGGTGTTGGGCGGTCTCCCATCCCAGTCGCTGACGCAACAGCTCCAGCGATTTTTCGATTTCGGAAACGAGGGTTTGTGCTTCGGCGCGCATTGTCTGATCTGTCCTTGCCTGCTCAGATGCGGGTGATACCGCAGGGCGGCGGGCCGGGCAAGGGCGGCGCGATTGTGGTCAATTCAACGGCAGATCCAGGTCAAATCGCCCCCCGGTTTGCCCAACACCTTTAATACAAGCCACCCGAACTCATCGAGCCAAAGGTCGCCTTGCCGCCCACTTGCGCCTTTTCCCCGGTCGAGGTGGTCACGTCGCGCACCTGCTCGCGCTCTCCGGCGTTGTAAAGATCCAGATCGTTGCCCATGGCGAACCCGCCATCGAACATCACGCCAAAGATCGGCTCCTCGCCGTCGCGGAAATATTCGGCCACCACATTGGACCCCGAAGCATCATCGGGCAGACGCGCACCCGAGAACCGGTCGATCTTGATGAAGTGCCCGCCTGGCGGCACGTCGAACGGACCGCCGCCATATTTCGCGACCGCCTCTTTCATGAACTCCTGAAATACCGGCCCGCAAAGCGACGCACCATAGGCCCCGCTCCCCAAGCCGCGCGGCTGATCATGACCGATATAACACCCGGCTGCGATGTTGCTGGTAAAGCCCACGAACCACACATCGCGCGCGTCATTGGTGGTGCCGGTCTTGCCTGCCACCGGCACCGGCAGGTTGATCGCACCCGACGCTGTGCCGCGATCGACCACGCCTGTCATCATCGAGGTCAACTGATAGGCAGTGACGGCGTTCATCACCCGCTCGCGGTCCGACACGATGCGCGGCCCGGTCCCCGCGGGCAGACTGGGATCGTTGCAATCCACACATTGGCGCTGATCCTGCGAATAGACGGTGCGGCCATAGCGATCCTGCACCCGGTCCACGAGGCTGGGGCGCACCCGCTCGCCGCCATTGGCAAACATCGCATAGGCCGCCACCATGTTGAACAGCGTCGTCTCTTCGGAGCCAAGCGAATTAGCCAGGAACTTGCCCATGTTGTCATAGACACCAAAGCGTTCAGCGTAAGTCGCCACCACGTCCATGCCCACCTCTTGTGCAAGGCGGATGGTCATCAGGTTCCGCGACTGCTCGATGCCGGTGCGCAACGGCGTCGGACCGTAATACTTGTTCGACGAATTGCGTGGCCGCCAAAGTCCTTGAGGCGTGTCGATCTCAATCGGTGCGTCGATCACGATCGTGGCCGGGGAATAGCCACTGTCGAGGGCTGCGGCATAAACGAACGGTTTAAAACTGGAGCCCGGCTGCCGCATCGCCTGCGTCGCGCGGTTGAACACCGAATGCTGGTAGGAGAACCCGCCCTGCATCGCGATAACCCGACCGGTATTGACGTCCATCGCCATGAAGCCGCCCTGAACCTCGGGCACCTGCCGCAGCGTCCAGCGGATGAAGTCGCCGCTGTCGTCCTCGGTCATGCGGCGCACATGCACCACGTCGCCGGCATCAAAGGTTTCGTGAAAATCCCCAGGCAACCAGGCGATGTCGCTGCGCGGCACCTCCTGCACGCCCTCGATGCCCTCGATACCGATGCGCATCGCCTGATCGCCGGTCTCAAGCACGACAGCCGGATACCATTGGCCATTGAGGTCGATATCGCGCGGCACCCGCAGATCGTTCAACGCCGCACGCCATGCCTCCTCCGAGTCCAGCGCCTCGGGCGGGATCGTCATCCCCGTGCCGCGCCACCTACCCCGGCCCCGATCATACTGCTCCAGCTGACGGCGCAGCGCGCGCGCGGCATTCTCCTGCATCTCGGGGTCGATGGTGGCCCGCACGGACAACCCGCCAGAGAAAAACTCGCCCTCGCCGAAATCTTCACTCAGTTGACGGCGAATCTCATCGGTGAAGTAGTCGCGCGGGGGCAGATCGGCGCTGAACGGCGCAAAATCGCCATTCTGCACCGAGCGAAGCGGTGACTCGCGCTCCGTGCGATACTCCGCCTCGGTGAGGTATCCGTTCTCCCACATCTCGCGCAGAACGAAATTACGCCGGTCGAGCAGGCGTTCCTTTTCACGAACCGGGTGATAATCGCTCGGCGCCTTGGGCATGGCCGCTATCGTGGCGGCTTCGTGCGGGGCCAGCTCGCGCAGCGTCTTGTTGAAATAGGTCTGTGCGGCGGCGGTGACACCATAGCTGTTCTGACCCAGAAAAATCTCGTTGAGATAAAGCTCGAGGATTTTCTCCTTGCTGAGCGTCTCCTCGATCCGCGTGGCGAGAATGATCTCCTTGATCTTGCGCTCCAACTGCCGATCGCCGGACAAAAGGAAGTTCTTCATCACCTGTTGCGTGATGGTCGAAGCACCGCGCACATTGCGCCCGCGTGACTTGACCGCATCGACAATGGCGGATGCGATGCCCAATGCGTCATAGCCGCCATGTGTGTAAAAATTCTTGTCCTCGGCGCTGATGAAGGCCTGCTTGACCAGATCGGGAATATCCTCGGCGGGCGTGAACAGCCGCCGCTCGCGGGCGAATTCGTCGATGATGCGCCCCTCGCTGGAATAGATCCGGCTGATGGTGGGGGGCGTGTAGTTGGCAAGGCTCTCATGGCTCGGCAGATCCTTACCATAGATATGCAGGACCGCACCGATGCTCAGCCCGAAGATCACCACGACAAGGGTGATCAGGCTGAACACGGTGCCAAATAGGCTTAGAATCGGTCGAAACACACGCGCCCCCGCTGGATGGATGCGCCCCATATAGGCATCGCCGGGGCACGGGTCAAAAGGATTGGCGCAGGCCCGCTCATTGCCGCACCAGCCCGGCACGCACCGCATCGGCATCGCGCCATACCGCGAGCGCGTCGCTCAACGTCTGCGCCACCTCCCCTCGCCACTCCGCATCGCGCAGGTTCCTGAGATCACGCGGGCTCGACAGAAACCCCAGTTCGATCAGCACAGAGGGAATATCCGGTGCCTTGAGCACCGAAAATCCGGCATGCCGCTTTGGCCGCGACAAGAGCGGCATGCCCGAAGCACGAAATCCCTCCAGAAAGACCCGTGCCAGATGCTCGGAGCGCGGCTGCGTCTCCATCCGCGCAAGATCCATCAGCACGTCGGCCACAACGTCATCCTTGCCGCTCAGATCGACCCCGGCCAGAATATCGGCCCGGTTGTGGCGCTCGGCGAGCGCCGCACTCGCCGCATCCGAGGCGCTGTCTGACAGCGTATAGACAGAGGCACCCCGCGCCCGCGCGCCGCTGAGCGCATCGGCATGCAATGACAGAAAGACGTCCGCACCCGCCCGATGCGCCAGTGCGACGCGTCGTTCCAGGCTCACGAATTCGTCGGCGTCACGGGTCAGCACCACGTCAAAGCCACCAGCGCGCAAGAGCACCTCGCGAAGTTCACGCGCGAAGGTCAGCATCAGGTCCTTTTCGCGGATGTCACCGACCTCGGCACCCGGATCAATGCCCCCATGTCCAGGGTCGAGCACAACACGAAACACGTCGTTGTCTGCGCGCTGGGCCACTGGTGCCGATACGGCGGCAGGCAGCTCCCAACCCGGCAAATCCGGTGTACCCGCGCTCGCGGCAAACCTCTCTGCATCCTCCCGTCCCAGCCGAACCTGCAACCGCGCGGCACCGCTCTGCCGGTCGATACCCAGCCCGGCTTCTTCCAGAACATGCGGCCCCGCGAGATCGACCACCATGCGCGACCAGCCGGGTCGAATCTGCCCCAATCGCAGGCCGCGCGCACGATTACCGGCGATCAAGGCAGTGGCCTCTGCGCCGCTCCAGTCCACCTCGCGAAAGTCCATCACCAGCCGCGCCGGATCGTCCAGCGTGAACACCCGGTACGGCACGCCCTGCGACAGCGTCAGGCTGACGTCCAGCCCGTTCCGCGTGTCGCTGATCCTGCTTTGGGCAGTGTCGAGCCGTGCCAGACCGCTAAATCCGGTCTCCTGCCCCTGTACCGCAGAGGCAAGTACCAGCATCGCCAGCCCTGTCAGCCATGTTCGCATGATCCTGCTCATTCGCCGGTCCCCGGTCTCGTTATTTGCGAGGATAAATCAACCGGGTCGTAAAAACAGCCCCATTGCGTCTTCTTGGCGAAAATACTCAAATTCCGTCATTCGCCCCGGGTGCATGCGTCACGGGCAGAAGAGATCGTTGAACACCGCGAACAGCATCAGCGACAGGATCAACGTCAATCCCACGGTCATCAGCACCCTCAAGGCGCGCTCGCTCGGGGGGCGGCCGGTGACGGCTTCATAGGCGTAGAAAACCAGATGCCCGCCATCCAGCACCGGCACCGGAAAGAGGTTGAGCAATCCCACGGCGGTCGACAGAACTGCGATGAACCAGATGAAGCTTTGCGCGCCCTGGCTCGCCATCGCGCCTGATACCTGCGCGATGCCGATTGGCCCGGACATGTTGCAGCTGCTGATCGCTCCGGTGACCATGTGATACAGGCCCGAAATCGAGCTTTGGATGATCTCGCCGGTCTGCACAACCGCACCACTGACCGCCTCGACAGGCCCAAGCGCCTCGGTCGCGGGTTCAAAGGCCAGGCCTCCGGCAATGCCGATCCTCCATTCCGTCTTGAACCCGCCCTCGGGCTGTGGCTCGTCCACCCGGCGCGGGGTGAGAGTGGTCTCAAACGGGCCACTCTCCGGGCGCCACATCTCAAGCGCCAGCGGAGCACCGTTCGACCCCTCGACAATCTCCTTGAGTTCCGAAAACGCCACGACGGACCGGTCGTTGATCCCGGTAATTACGTCCCCCGCCTTCAGCCCTGCATCAAACGCCGCCGATTGCGGCGACAGCCCGGCCACCAGCGGTGGCAGCAGGTGCGGGCCCTGTGCGGTTATGCGCGCGCCGTCGCGGCGAACCTCGTAGTCCAGCAATGCCTGCACTGGCAACGCATCGAGAAACGCCTCATAGGCTTCGGTCTCGTCCATCGGTGGTAGGTCACCGCCCGCCATCCCGAGGATCTCGTCACCGGGTTGCAACGTGATCCCCTCCACCGGCAGCGGCTTGAGTTCCCCCACGGTCAGCGGCTCCGCGGTCTTGCCGCCACTCATCATCACGGCGGCGAAAACGATAATAGAAAGGATGAAGTTGAAGACCGGCCCCGCCGCCACCGTCGCGGTGCGCGCCCAGAGTGGCGCACCATGCATGGTCTGGCGGAGCCGCTCCGGCGGCAATTCCGCCATCGCCTCGCCGTCCTTGCCGCTCGCCGCGTCCGCGTCACCGAGGAATTTCACGTAACCGCCGAACGGCAACGCCGCAACCTGCCAGCGCGTGCCATGCCGGTCCATCCGCGAATAGAGCACCGGGCCAAAGCCGAGCGAGAACACCTCTGCCTTGATGCCTGACCAGCGCCCGACGATGTAATGGCCGTATTCATGCACAGCCACGATCACCGAAAGCGCCACCACAAAGGCAATTATTGTCATGAAAACACTGCCGAATTGCGGCAGGAACGTCAGAATATCCACGTGCTGTCCCTAAACTTGTCGCATCATGGCCGCCCGGTCGGCCTCATCCCTTGCCAAATGGTCCATATGGGCCACCACATCAAGGGTCGGATCGTCACAACGGGCCTCGGGTCGCGTCGCAAGAACACTCAGCGTGTCCTCGACGATCACGTTCATGTCGGTAAACCGCACGCGCCCGGCGATGAAGTGATCCAGCGCACGTTCCTTCGCGGCATTGAAGATCGCTCCCGAGAGGCCGCCCGCCGCCATCACCTCGCGTGCCAGTCGCAGCGCCGGATAACGCGCCTCGCAAGGCGCGCGAAACTCAAGCGTGCCCACAGCCGCCAGATCAAGCGCCGCGACCGGCAAGCTGCGCCGGTCCGGCCAGTTGAGCGCATAGCCGATGGCGTGGCGCATATCCGGCGGGCCGACATGCGCCATCAACCCGCCATCGCGGAATCCCACCAACGCATGCACCAGCGATTGCGGATGCACCAGCACCTCGATCTGATCGGGGGTAAACCCAAAGAACTCCCGCGCCTCGATCATCTCCAGCGCCTTGTTGAACATCGATGCAGAATCAATGGTGATCCGCTGCCCCATGTCCCAGTTGGGATGGCTCGACGCCTCGGCCACTGTCGCCGCCGCCAACCGCTCCAGCGGCCAGTCTCTAAACGCCCCTCCAGACGCGGTCAGGATCACGCGCGTCACCGCCGCTGCATCCTCGCCCACCAATGCCTGAAAGATCGCCGAATGCTCGCTGTCGACGGGCAAAATCCGCGCACCGTGGGCCTTGGCCGTCGCCTTCAGCAGCGGCCCCGCCGTGACCAGCGATTCCTTGTTGGCCAGTGCCAGCGTCGCACCCTGCTCCAGCGCCGCCAGCCCCGGCGCAAGCCCCGCAGCACCAACGATGGCCGACATCACCCAATCGGCAGGCCGCCGCGCCGCCTCGATCAGCGCGTTGCGCCCGGCGGCAGCCTCCACCCCCGACCCCACAAGCGCGGCACGCAGATCCGGCAGCAGAGCCTCCTGCGCCACCACCGCCAGATCGGCGTTGAGCGCGCGGGCATCCGCTGCCAGTCTCGCGACATTGCCGCCACCGGTCAGCGCCACCACATCATAGGCCGCGGGATCACGCAAAATAAGGTCGACCGTGCTTTGCCCGACAGAGCCGGTTGCACCCAGAATGGATACCCGCTTCATGCCACCCCCGGCATCAGGCCAAGCGCCCACAGGATCACCACAACAAGCGCCGCTCCCAACATCGCGTCGAACCGGTCGAGCAAACCGCCATGCCCGGGAATGAGGTTGGAACTGTCCTTGACCTCGCGCAGCCGCTTGACGGCGCTTTCGGCGATGTCGCCCATCTGCCCGGCAAAGCCAACGAGGATCGACACCGGGATCAGCGCCAGACCCGCGCCCGTGTGCCCGGCAAAAATCGCACCGATGATCCCTGCCCCGACCCATCCGGCAATGGTGCCGGACCAGGTCTTCTTTGGACTGATGCGCGGCCAGAATTTGGGACCGCCCAGGCTGCGCCCCGCGAAGTAGCCCGCGACATCGGACACGACCACGATCGCGACCAGCCACAGCACCCAGATCACCCCCGCCTCGGCGCGCAGGAGGCCCATGGCATAGCACCCCAACAGTGCCCAGAGGGTCAGGGCAAAGAACGGTCCGCGCTCGCGGTCGACAGCACTCACCGTAACCAGCGTCGCAGCCAGAAGCAGCGGCAACACCACCAGACCCGGAAGCCAGAGCGATAGCGCCACAGCCGCCGTCGCCAGCGCGCCTGAGCGCCCCGCACCGGGTGCCGCGAACATGCGCGCACCTTCCCAGACCATCAGCCCGGACAAGACTGCCACGACCGCACCAAAGACCACGCCGCCAAGCCAGATCGCAACGGCGCCCAGCACGATCATCACCAGCCCCGACATCACCCTCGGGGCGAGATCGGACCATCGGGTCGTCACAGTCATGCGGAGACGGCCCCGAACCGCCGGTCGCGGGTGCCATATTGCGCCAGAACTCCGGCAAAGATGTCAGCAGTGAAATCCGGCCAGAGCGTGTCGATGAACTCGTATTCCGCATAGGCCGACTGCCACAGCAGGAAATTCGAGATCCGCGCCTCGCCGCTCGTGCGGATCACCAGATCGGGGTCGGGCAGCACACAGGTATCAAGGTAGCGCGGCAGCGTTTCCTCATCCACGTCCTCGGGGCGCAAACGCCCCTCTGCCACGTCCCGGGCCAGCCGCTGGGTGGCACGCGACACCTCGTCCCGCCCCCCGTAATTGAGCGCGATGGTCAAGTTCAGCCGCGTGCAATGCGCCGTCATCGCCTCGGTCTCCTCCATCAGCGCGCGCAGCTTGTCTTCCAGCCGATACCGGTCACCGATAAAGCGCACCCGCACGTTCTCGCGCACGAAGGCCTGCATTTCCTTGATGATGTAGCGGCGAAAAAGGTTCATCAGACCAGCGACCTCGGTCTGCGTGCGCTTCCAGTTCTCGGTCGAAAACGCAAAGATTGTGAGATAGTCGACCCCCAGCCCGGGGCAGGATTCCACGATCTCGCGCACCCGCCGCGCCCCGGCATGATGCCCGAACAGGCGTGGACGCCCGCGCTTTTGCGCCCACCGGCCATTGCCATCCATGATGATCGCCACATGGCGCGGCCCCTCGCCTGCGGGCTTGGTCTTCGCCATGACAGCACCCTTCATCATCAAACCTGCATGATCTCGGCTTGTTTGTGCTCCAGCGCATCGTCGACAAGCTTGATGAAGCGGTCGGTCAGATCCTGCACCTCGGTCTCCCAGAACTTCTGATCGTCCTCGGACATGCCATCGGCCTTCGCCCTCTTGATCTTGTCCATGCCGTCGCGGCGCACGTTGCGCACAGCGACCCGCGCATGTTCGGCATATTGCGAGGCAACCTTGGTCAGTTCCTTGCGGCGCTCCTCGTTCAGCTCGGGGATGGGCAGCATGATGATCGTGCCGTTGAGCTGCGGGTTGATTCCCAGCCCGCTCTCGCGGATGGCTTTCTCGACCTTGCCGACAAGACCCTTGTCCCAGACATTGATCGTCACCATGCGCGGCTCGGGCACGTTGACGGTGCCCACCTGATTGATCGGTGTCATCTGGCCATAGGCATCAACCTGCACCGGCTCGAGCATCGAGGCAGAGGCCCGGCCCGTGCGCAAAGAGGCGAATTCGGTCTTGAGCGAATTCATCGCCCCTTCCATCCGCCGCTCCAGATCGCCTGTGTCGATTTCGATATCGTCCGCCATGTCGTCTTTGTCCTTCTTGCGGGCTATGTCCTGCTTTGTTTAGCCTCAACCGTGCACGCTTGTATAGGTGCCCTCTCCGGCGAGAATACCCTTGAACCCGCCCGGCTCGTCCAGGGAAAAGACGATGATCGGCAGGTTGTTGTCGCGCGCGAGCGCAATCGCCGAGGCGTCCATCACGTTGAGATGCTGTGCCAGGACCTCGTCATAGGTGACGCTGTCATAGCGTTTGGCATCTGCATGCTTGATCGGGTCCTTGTCATAGACACCGTCAACCTTGGTGCCTTTCAGAATCGCCTCGCAGGCCATCTCATTGGCGCGCAGCGTGGCCGCGGTGTCGGTGGTGAAATAAGGATTGCCCGTGCCCGCCGCGAAGATGCAGACGCGTTTCTTCTCCAGATGCCGTACGGCACGGCGGCGAATGTAGGGCTCGG
>Ga0209947_1001368_pt1 | contig 14472 bp, 15 predicted proteins | sample SalPonR2_B_D2_MG_FD_185706 | JGI IMG/M metagenome (GOLD analysis project Ga0209947, IMG submission 185706) | Salt pond soil microbial communities from South San Francisco under conditions of wetland restoration - Salt Pond MetaG R2_B_D2_MG... ... | reverse complement strand
GCCAATCGCGCGCGCCACGCCCAATAGGCCGCCGCCGCCTCATCTTGCGGCAGACCCTGCCCGCGCGCTTGCATGACCGCCAGATTGACCTGCGCCGCAGCATCGCCCGCGCGCGCCAACTGTCGGAACATCGCGACCGCCACGGCCCACTGTCCGCTGTGCGCCAGTTCGAGCGCAGTATCAAATCGCGCTTCCTGACCGGCATCGGCAGAACATAAACCAGCCACAAGGGCGACGGTGGCAAGGATCAGACGTCGCCTCATTTGCCCGCCATCATTACCAGCTGCAGATACATCAGCCGCCGCAGCGAGCCATCAGGCTGCGTCTCGTGCACCACGATGCGCTGCCGCTGCGTGGCGCTGGTCTCGACACCGATACGCACGCTTTCTGGCAGAAACACGTCATACCGTGCCAAAAGAGCCTTCGGATCGGACATCAGCGCGGCGCTGAACTCGCGGTCGATCCAGCTTCGCGCCAGCGCCCGACCAAGGATTTCGGGTAAATGTCGCTCGACCCGCGCGATGTCCTGCAAGGTCGTGGCGCGCCGCACGAGAGCAAAGCGATCAGGCGCATCATGCGCCTGCGCCCGCTGACCGGCAAACCGGTTCAGGCTACGCATCATCCGGCCTCCTGCTGTCCAACCCATAGTACCCTTCCCGCCGTCCGGCCAACCCGGGCTTGCACTGGGATCAACGGCACAAAATCCCGGCGCTTTAGCCCGCAATGGCGCGGTTCTTGCTGCATGACCCGACATGAACACCCGCCGCATTCCCCTGCCGCTCTTGGCCTTCGCGTTGCCCGCGCTCGCGCTGCCGCTCGGGGTCGGGCTGGCCAGCTTATGGGTCTTGCGCGTGCCTCCTCAACCAATTGCCACGGCCCCGGCAGAGACGGTAACGCCCGCGACCAAAGAAGAACGCATCTACCTGCCGCTTGTCACCCCGATCACGGTTTCCTTGCCCGGTGATGGCCCACGCCTCAAGATCGAGATCGGCGTGGCGATCCGTGCAGAGGGCGGCTACGCCCTGCTGACGCGTCTCAAGGAACGGCCCGAAGCGGTGCAATCGGGCCTTGCCGAGACCGTGCTGCGCACCGCCGAGGACCTTGGCCCAGAGGCCAGCACCGAGGATCTGCGTGCTGCCGTTCCAAAGGCCCTGCGCGCGGCAATGAACCAGAGGCTGGAAGACTTGGACGAAGACCGCGCCGTGCTCGAAGTGCTGATCACCGGATGGGCGCGGGCCGAGTGATTGGCATCCTTCTTGCTGCACCTCATCCGAACCACGATCCAGATGAAAGGCTCCGCCATGCACCTGACACCTAAGACCCTCATCCCGACCCCCGGCACCGACCTGCGCCACCTCGCCGTGGAACTGGTGGTCTGTGACGCATCCGGTCAGCCCCGAAGACAGCATCTCTGGGGCCTGCTGCGCCTGTTGCGGCGCGCGCCCGCCTGACCAAGGCGCCTGACGCTTACGCCACTCGGCGATGCTGCCACAGCCGCAGCGCAAAGAGTGAAACAGCCGCAAGGCAAATGCATATTCCGATCATCAACGGCGAGGGCATCAGACCTGCAAGCGCTGTGGCCCAGCCCGGTCGCAGATAAAGCCCCGCGATCAAGCCACCCGCCACAGTCAGAAAGAGACGCAGCCGCAGGCACAATGCGCAGGTGGCTACACCGCTCATTTCGCGCGCCCCACGCCACGGTCGGTCTTGAGGTAGACCAGATCACAGCGGTTGCGCGCCGCAGCCTTGCGCGCCTGTTCGGACAACAGCGCCGCCGCCTCACGCACGGCCGATAGCGCATCGATCAACAACGCAAGACGTCCCTCGGCCCCGTCCTCGGCAAGTGATGCCCCCCCGATCAATGCGATTACGGCGCTGCGCAGCGCATGGTCGCAACGCGCCACCCCGCCCATGTCGCCGGACGCAACTGCGACGTTCAGATCATCGGTGATCTGGCGCAGCCGCACGGCCATGGCTGCGTTGGTCATATGCTGAACCGGGTCGATCATGCGACGGGTGGCTTGACCTGTGCGCCGATCTCCTGCCACGCCTGCAGGATATCGCCGATCGCCAGTGCCGCCTCGGCCAGCCGCGCGCCATCCTCGCCGCGCCAGGCCTTGAGAACATGGAACCGCGCAAATTCATAAAGCTGGAACAGGTCGCCCGCGATCTCGCCACCAGCCTCGAAATCGAGGCTCGATTGCAGGATATAGAGCGCAGTCAATGCCCGGTTCACGTGATCGGCAGGCAAGGCCCGGTCCTGATCACGCGCGGCAGCCAGCACCGACAGCGAGCGGGTCAATTCCTTGAGCGTGACGAAAACGACGTCATGCGGATGGTTTACCCCATCCTGGGCAAAGCTCTCGGCCTGACGATAACGGGCGCGTGCAAAACTCATCGAAACCATCCTTTGACGTGGTTGCCTGTCTGATTGTTACAACGGTAGCAGGGCGCTGCGTGTTAGGCGCGCCCGGCGCCGTTCAGGCCGCGCGCACCGTGGCGGATGCGATCGCACTCACCGCGACAACCATGCCAACCTCGCCACCCGACAGAATGGCGATTCCGCTCATGTCGCGCACCGACGAAAGCACACCCTGCAAGGGCCGCAAGAGCACCAGTTGCTGGCCCAGCAACTCATCCACGGGAATGGCGATGCGCCGGTCGTTGCTGCTGACGATCACGAAAAGCCGCGCACCCTGCTCGCCCGACTGCGGACAAAGCGGATGCACCGGTACCAGGCCGTCCTCGCCCATATTGAGCATCCGCGCATTGCCCGCCGCCGTCACCGGCATCAGCCGGTCCGTCTGCAGAATGCGCTGGATCGCTTCGATCGGAAGCACGTAATGCACCTTCCCGACACGCACCACCATCCCGTCAAGCACGATCATGTGCTGCGGCACTCTCAGATGGAACCGCATACCCGCCCCGGCGGGCAGACGCGCATGGCGCAGCGCGCCTTTCTTGCGCAATATTTCAGCCTCAATCTCTTCCAGGCCGCTCGCGGGGCTGGGACTATTATCGGTAACCTCGACACGCACGTGGTCGCTCTCGGCCTCGATCGAGACGTGAAACCGGGTCGCCGCATGATCGGCCCCCAGGCGCAGGTTGACCAGCGCCTTGAGCAACCCGCGCAGATCCTCGATCAGCATCTGGTCAAGCACCACCTCGCCGCCCACATAGGTCATCGACGCATCGCCCCCGGTCTTGCGCGCGCGGGTCTCGACATAGGCTCGCAGCGGGCGCAACAGCACCTCGGCGGAGCGCGACCGCCGCGCCACGCTTTCCTGCTGCAGCTGCGACAGATCTGCGGCAAGTTGGGTGCCGGACTCGCTGATCTCCTGAAGCCGCAGGCTGTGCAGGTCCAACCGCTCACGCAGCACCGACCGGATTCCGGGATCAAGCTCTGATATCCCGGCATGGCGCAATGCCCCGAGCACCTCCTCGACCAGATCGACCGAGGCCAGTTGCCCCAATTCATGGTCAAGCAGCGCATGGCTTGCGGAAATCGCCCCCACGGCCTCCAGCAGTGCGAGACTGTCACCGGTATCTCCAATCGCGATGGTCTCCATCACGTCAGCGTCGCCTGTGCCCGCCTCCTCCTCGACCGCGCGCACGGTAAGGGCCTGCACCATGCTCAGCCGCGTGCCCGACGCATCCAGCATCGCCAGCCGTTCCGTCATCCGATCCTGATCTAGCGTCGAGGCGACTAGGAAATCAAACAGCGTTGCATGATCCAGAAACACCGTGACATTGGTGATCATCCGCACAAGGCCGGTCGTGATCCACTCCAGAAACCCCTGCGCCAGCGCGTCATCGTCGTTGAGGTCAGCACGCAAAACGTAGAAATGCAGCCCATCCTCGATCGCCTCGTTGGCGGATTTCACACTCTCGGGTGACAGCACACGGTGGAATTCGGGCGGCAGGCCCAGTCGGGTCTCGATGGTCTTGGCCGTGACCACGCCACTCGCCACGAAGCACGCATTGGTGGCCTCTTCGAACATCTGCTCGATGCGCGCGGTGTCGGGCGTGTCACCCTGATCGAGCGCGTCAAACACCAGCTCCATCGTATCGACAAAGCCGCGCCCCATCTGGACGAGGATGACATCCGGCGGCATCCCCTCGACGCGCACCCGCGCGAAGAGGTCGATCAGCGCCATGGTCAGCTGCGCGGCGGTGTCGATGTGATAATTCAGACAGGCAAAATGCACCTGCCGCATGAATCCCTCGAAATCGGGGAACCAGTCAGCCCCCGGCGCGGCCTTGCGATTGTCCAGCCCTTCGCGCAGGCTTTGCAGGGTCTGGAAGACGTGATCGGCACACCAGGCGCCCAACAGTTTGCTCGGGGCCACCAGATCGTCCCCGAAGAACGCCGGCGGCAGCGTCCGTTCGACGCTGACCAGTTCCTGATAAAAATCGAGCTCTGCCATGCGGTACGACGGCCCCGCTCCGATGATGGCAAGCGTGCGCGCAGTGTCGACGACGCGGACCAGCCCGGCGGGTTCGGCAAGCGTCGCGATCTCTTCGGACAGCGCATCGCGCTCCTCAAGCGTGGGCGGCACATCGCCCCCCATTCGCATACCGATATCAGCCAGTCTCGGATAGAAATCCGCCATCGCGGTAAAAAACGCGGTGGCGTCGTCGGTGCCGGCGTCATGCGACGGGGCGGCGGGCGTTGCATCCGCCTCACCCAGATCGCGCGCGAAAAGATCACGCAGCGCGGCGCAGGCCAATTGCGCGGTCTCTCGCGTCGGCTCTGCTCCAAGAAAATCACCCAGCGCGGCGGTCCAGTCACCAAGGCCCAGCTGCTCTGCAGCATAGCACAGCCCATCAGCCTCCTTGCGCGCAGCCCCAAGCATATCCGCATCCGACACGGCAGCATCGAGCGCGGCGACGGTCTTGTTGACCATATCCGCAAAAATCTGACGATACATCGGGTCGACGTCCAAGAGCCCGCCCTCGGGCTTGCCCTCGGTCACCTCGGCCAGCGTCGCCACCGGCGCGGGGTTGGAGTCGTGCTGCACCCGCTCTGCCGGGTCATCCACGGCAGTCTCGGGTGCAGCGGTGTCCTCATCCTCTTCGAACGCATCGAAATCGAACCCGCTGCCGCCGTCCAACTGATCGAGAAGACCGGCAAGCGCCGGGTCCATTGCCGGAGGCTTTGCCTGCGCGGCAGGAGGCGTGGCGGGCGGTGCGCCCTCGTCCTCCACCTCTTTCTCGGGCTCAGGCTCTTCGTCCGCGGCGTCCTCCGGATCTTCCATCTCGGGGGCTGTTTCCTTGGCGGCTTTTGTCTTTTTCTCGGTCGCCGCCTTGGGGGCTGCAGGGGTCTCGGCCTCTGGAGCCTCTTCTGCCCCCGGTTCCGCCTCGCCCCCCGTCAACCGCCCGATCAGCGCCCGCAAATCATCCTTCAGCCCCTCCGTCGGGGCGGGATCCACATCCTCGCGGGTATCGGCTGTCTGCTCCAGCATGCCGCGCAACATATCGCCCGTGCGCATCAGGATATCGGTGATCTCGCCAGTCAGTGCCACGCCATCGTCACGCACTAGGCCGATCAGATCCTCGGCCAGATGCGCCAGCGCCTCGACATTGGCAAGGCCCAGAACACGGCTGTTGCCCTTGAACGTATGGACCGCGCGAAACAACGCACCGATATGATCCGCCGGGTCCTCGCCATCCTGCAACGCGTCAAGCGCAGCTTCGGCGGCATCGAGCGCCTGCCCCCCGTCATCGGCGTAAAGCGCCCAGATTTCGTCCATCTCATCCGTCATCATGTCACCCGCTTGACAGGGTTGCGTTGCGGCCGTCAGGCCCCGACCAGCGTCCGCATCACGCGCGTCAGCTCGTCGCCGGTCTTTTCTTCCAGATCGTGCGACACCGTGCCCGACGGCTTCGACACCACCCCGTCCGCGCCCAGTTCGCGGGCCTTGGCCGCCAGCGGCGAACCCTGCACCGTCACCGACGAGAGCATGCAAATCTTGGCCCGGGTCTTGAGCTTGGCATGGCGCAGGAATTCCAGCCCGTCCATCACCGGCATCTCGATATCCAGCAGGATCAGGTGCAGGTCGGGTAGGTCGGGCAGTTTGTCGAGCGCCTCCTGCCCGTTGGCAGCCTGCGCGACCAGCTTGAACTCCTTGCGGGAGTTCAGAAAGCTCGACAGGTAGAGCCGCATCATCGCGGCATCATCCACGACCATCACGTTGTAAGCCATTGTTCAGTCTCCGATTTTATATGAAGGGGGCCGGGCGGCGGACCGCCCGGCAGCACCTCAGAACCCTTGAAAGCCGCGTTCGTCGAGGTCCGGAGAGCCCGCACCGTTGCGCCGCACAGCCCCGTTGGCCTTGCCGTTGAGCATGGCCTGAATCTGCGCCATCATCTCGGGCGTCAGCCCGCCAAAGCCGCCCGTCGGCACCGCCGTCGCGGTCTTGCGCAGAGTGAAACGCTTGATCTCGTCCTTCATCTGCTCGGTCGCGGCGCTCATCTCGGCGGCCCCGGCGGCAAGCTCATCCGCTTGCTGGCTGGTATCGAGCGCGGATTTGGAAATCTCGGTCATCGCCTGCGAAATCTGCGCCACGCCGCGCGACTGCTCAGCCCCCGAGCGGTCGATCTCCTCGACGATATCCTTGACCTGCGTGATCTGGGTGGAAATGCCGGTGAACGCCTCCGAGGTCTCATCGGCGATGCGCACGCCCGCATTGACGCGGTTCGAGGCGTCCTCGATCAACTCGGAGGTCTCGCGCGCCGCCTTGGCCGAGCGTCCGGCAAGGTTACGCACTTCCTGTGCGACCACGGCAAAGCCGCGCCCGTGCTGGCCCGCGCGCGCGGCCTCGACCGCGGCGTTGAGCGCCAGAAGGTTGGTCTGGAACGCGATCTCGTCGATCACCTTGATGATCTTGGCAATGTCCTGCGACGAAGTCTTGATGCCGTGCATCGCGGTGACCATGCCCTTGATCTTTTCCGCACCCTGATCGGCAAGGCCCACGGCGCTGCCGACGAATTGCGCGGCCTTTTCGCTGGCCTCGGCATTGGCACGGACCTGCTGATCGGTCTGGTTGACCGAGGCCGACACCTCCTCGACCGAGGCCGAGGCGACCTGGCTGTTGGTCGACAGGATCTGGCTGGCATGCGACACCTGACCCACGCTTGCCGCCACCTGGTCGATCTGTTCAGACATCACGGTGAACGCGGTATTGAGGCTGCCAAACGCATGCTCAAAGGATTCCACAACGTTGCGGTACTCACCTTTGAACTTGGACAGATCGGCCTGAACGTCTAGATTGCCCGCAACGATGGAGTCCGACAGCAGGCGGATCTCGCTCACGACATCGCGGAAATTCGCACGCACCTTCTCGATGATGCGGTTGATGAAAATCTTCTTGCCCGGCAAAGTTGCGAATGGCGCATCGAAATTGCCCTCTCCAAACTCCTCGACCACGGCAAGCGCGGCTTTCTTGGTGTCGATATGGGCCTGAACCATATCGTTGCACATGCGCGCGGCCTGCGTGATCTCATTGCGCTTGAATAGCCCGGCATCGATCATCACCTCGATGTCACCTTCTTCATGCTTTTTCGCCATGTGATTCATCTGCTCGATCAGCAGATCGAACTGGTCCTGGGTCTCCTGGTTGACCCGGTCTAGCTCGATGAACCTTTTCCGCGCTGTCTCGATGGTGGTGTTGAGAAATACCTTCTTGCCCGGCATCTGCGGAAAGGTCGCTTCGAAATTACCCTCGCCGAACTGCTCAACCACGCCCATCGCCATTTTCTTGGTGTCGATATGCGCCTTGACCATATCGTTAATCTTGGTGGCGGCCTCACGAATCTCCGGGATCTGCAGCTTGTCCACGGGCACAACGACATCGATGTCACCGGCGTCATGCTCTTGCGCCATATTGGTGATCCCCTTCAGCAGTTCATGAAACTGCCGGGAAGACGCTTCCTGAGCTTCCGCGAGTTTTTTCTGATCGCTGCGATTCTGCAATTCAACGAGGTAGCTACCGACCTTGCCAGAAGCACCGGGCACAGCGACAACCGAGAAGGTGATGAGCGCATCGCCGGCCTCGATCTTGGAAGTCATCGGTTCCTTCATGCGGTCCAGCATGCGGCGCTGATGTGCAGGCTTGGCATGGAAGTCATCGATGCAGGTCCCGACCATGGTTTTCGCGCGAAAGTCTGGCAAATGCTCACGCAGGGACGGCTCCAGTTCGATGAATACGTTCATAGCCGCCTCGTTGGCATAGCGGATAACGTAATCCGCATCCGAAATGAGAATCGGAGTCATCATCTGATCATAAAATGCAGATGATGTTTCCCAATAGGGCGTGGATTCTGCAGCTTTGGTGGTCATGTTCTCTGTCCTTTCACTGGCGCCGGCGGGCTGATCCGGCAGGGTCTCTGGGGTAGGGGTGTCCGGCGTTGCGGTGGGTCTGCGGGACGTGAAATTCGGGGATTTGCGTGGGGGGCTGCGGGTCATGGATCAGACTTCCGCGAGGTCGGGCAGGATCACCTCGCCCGCCTCTAGCAGCAGATTGACGTCAAGCAGGATCGCCACGCGACCCTCGAGCCTCCCCAGCCCCATAACGAGATTGCGGCTGTCGCTGCCCGAGAAACTGTTGGCGCGGTCGACTTGGGTGTCGGGAATGTCGAGCACCTCGTTGACCCCGTCGACGACAAGGCCCACCGGCGCGTCATTGACCTGCAACACGATCACCACGGTACGGTCGTCGTATTCCTTTTCGGGCATGCCGAAACGCAGCCGAACATCCATCAGCGGGATAACCTTGCCACGCAGGTTGATCACGCCCTTAATATAGGGCGGCACATCAGGCACCTGCATGATCTTTTGCAAGCCGACGATCTCTGTCACCAGCCCGATGGAGACGCCATAAAGCTCGTCGCCCACGGGGAAGGTCAGGTACATGGTCTCGATGGAATCCGACGGTTCGGCATGCACCTCCGTCCGGGGCGGCTGCACATCGGCAGGGTGTGTCTGTGTCATCGTCAGACTCCTTTCTGGGTAAGTCGTGGTTCGGGCGCGCGGTATGTCGCCGCCTGTGCAGATGTCGTGCCAACCGAGGCCATGAGCCGCGCCGTCATCTGATTGAGCGGCACCTGTTCCATGGCACCACCACGCTCCCACGCGCGGGCAGGCATGCCGTAAATCACCGATGTCGCCTGATCCTGCGCAAAGGTCTGCGCACCCGCGAGCCGCATCGACAGCAGGCCATCGGCCCCGTCGCTGCCCATGCCGGTCAGCACCGCACCGCTGGCATGCGCCCCGGCCACACGGGCGGCAGAGGCAAAGAGAACATCCACCGACGGGATCGAGAAACAGACCGGATCGCCCGGCGCCAGATCGACGCAAAGTTTGCCCGTCGCGTCGCGCTTGAGCCGCATGTGACGGGGCCCGCCCGGCGCGATCAGCGCCTGGCCCGGGCGTAGCGGATCGTCGGCACGCGCCTCGCGCACATCAATCGCGCAGGCCAGGTCGAGCCGCTTGGCAAAGGCCTCGGTAAAGCCTTCGGGCATGTGCTGCACGATCACGATCGGCGGACATCCCGGCGGCATCGCCTGCAACACCGCGCCCAGCGCCTGAACGCCGCCGGTCGAGGCCCCGAGCGCGATCACCCAATCCTGCGTCGTCGCCGCACGCGACGCGGGACGCAGCGGTGCAGTGTCCGCACCACGTTCCCGCACGCGGGCCCGCGCCACCGCCTTGACGCGCTGCGTGATATCTCCCAGCGCCACATGGTCAGGTGTGCCGGGGGCCAGGCCGCGCGGCTTGGGTAGCACATCGACCGCGCCCGCCTCGAGCGCCTCGATGGTCATCTTTGCGCCGCGCTGCGTCTGCGACGAAATTACGATGGTCGGGATACGCAGCCGCGCGACATGCTTGCGCAGGAACATCAGGCCGCCCTGACCGGGCATTTCCAGATCGAGCGTGATCACATCGGGCCTGTTGCGGGTGATGAATTCGCGCGCCTCCTCGGCGCTCATCGCCTCGCCGATCACCTCAATCATCGGATCAGCCGCCAGCGCCCGCGACAGGAACCGTCGAAAGATCGGCGAGTCGTCCACCACGAGGACACGTACAGGAGTAACCATCACGACGCCCTCCGATAGAGGCCCGTCGCAACCGGCTCCCAGAGCGACCCGAGATGACGGACCGATTCCGTGACCGAGGTCACCAGCCAGCCCCCGGGCTCGACCACATCATAAAGCGCGCGCACCGTGGCCGCCTGATCGGAGCGGTCGAAATAATAAAGGATGTTGCGGCAGAATACCGCCTGGAACGGCTTGGAGAACGGGTAGGGCGTTGCCTTGAGGTTCATCCGCCGAAAGGTGCAGACATCGCGGATGTCGGGATTGACCCGATACTGATTGATGCCGGTGGGCTTGAACCAGCGCTGCACCAGATGCGGATCGGTCTGCGCGAATTGCCGACTGGGAAAGACCCCTAGTTCAGCGCGTTCGACCACCGGCGCACTGATGTCAGAGCCAAGGATGCTGGCCCGTTTGAGCACCTGCGGCGACAGCCGTTCGGCCAGCAGGATGGCGATGGTATAGGCCTCCTCGCCGGTGGAGCAGGCTGCCGACCAGATCCGAAACTCGGGCCGGTCCTGAAACGTCGGCAGGGCCGTGTCCATGAACCGCTCCAGCACTTCGGGCTCGCGAAAGAAATAGGTGTGATTGATCGAGGCCGCATGCATCACTGCAAGCTGCACCTCGCGCGCGCCGACCATGGTCAGTTCGCGCGCCAGCTGGTTGAGATCCTGCATCTCGAACCGGCGCAATACCCGCCCCATACGCTGACGCAAGAGGTCCGACTTGTGCGGTGGAAAGTTGAAACCGCAACGCTGGCTCAGCCAGTCGCGCACCTGCTCGAACCCGGCCTGATCGACGGTGCTCATCCGCGCCCCTCCCCTGTCACCAGTCGCTCGCAATCCAGCACCATCGCCACCTCTCCGGTGGCCAAAAGGGCAAAGCCCCAGCTTGCGCGCACGCTCTGCAACGCGCCGCTGAGGGGCTTCATCACCACCTGTTGACGGTCGAGAACCTCATCGACGGGCACCGCGATCGGTCCTGCACCGGTCTCGAAGACAATTGAAACCATCTCCGACAGAGGCGGCAGATCGGATCGCATGCCATCAAAGAACCGCTCCAGCCGACAGACGGGAATGAAGCGGTCGCGCAGCCGGAGCATCTCCCGCCCAGCCTCGGCACTGACCTGCAACTGATCGCTGGTGCCGGGCTTGGCGATCTCGGCGATATCCTCGATCGGCACACAGAAGAGTTGTCGGCCAAGCCGCAGGATGATGCTGTCGAGAAACGCGAGCGAGACGGGGATATGCAGCGCCACGGTAGTGCCCTGCCCCTCTAGGCTATCGACCGAAATGCGCCCGCGCAGATCCTTCATCGTGGTGTTGAGCACGTCCATTCCGACACCGCGTCCAGACAGGGTTGTCACCGCCTCGGCGGTCGAAAACCCAGGCTCGAAAATCGCCTTCCAGACCTGCGCGTTCTCGGGCTCCTCGGTGGCGCCGAACATGCCGCGCTCGCGCGCCTTGGACAGGATTCTATCCCGATTAAGCCCGCGCCCGTCATCGGCCACCCGGATGCGGACTTCGCTGCCCACCTGCGTCGCCGACAGGGTGATGCGCCCGGCGCGGGTCTTGCCCGCCGCCTCGCGTTCCTCGGGCGGCTCCAATCCGTGATCGGCGGAGTTGCGCACCACATGCAGCAGCGGATCATAGAGCCGGTCGGCGACAAGCTTGTCGATGGCGGTCTCCTCGCCCTCGATCAGCAACTCGATTTCCTTGCCGGAATCGCGCTGCAACTCGCGCACCATGCGCTTGAGCCGCCGGAACACCTCGGCCACCGGCACCAGCCGCAATTCTGTCGCGGCGTCCTGCACCTCACGCACGATCATCGACAGCCGATGCGACGCCGCCTCGAACCCCACAAGATCAAGCTCGGCCAGTTCCGGCGCGTTGATTGTCTCGGAGACCGAGAGCGACAGTTCCCCCACCAGGTCCATCAGTCGCCCGATCTTGTCTGAAGAGACGCGCAACAGTGCACCGCCCGCAGGCGCCTCGGGGCTCCGCTCGGGGCGGGCGCTCATGCCAGACCTCCCGGCGGGGCAACTCTGGAAGGGAATGCAGTAACCATCTTGTCACGATCTTTCAGGGACACCCCTGACGGGTGCCAGTTGTCCTACGTTTCATTGCAAACACCGTTCCAACCCGGCGCGAACCCTCAGGCCGCGTCCTCGTCATTCCCCTCGAAATTGAAAATGCAGACCCCGTCGAACCCGGTCGACCGGAACAGAAAGGTCTTCTTCATCGTGTCGATGAACCCGCCATGCTTCTTCTCGAAAATCTTGAGATCGGCGATCGAGGGAAAGAACAGGTTGACCGAGATATCCCCCTCCTTGCCGATCATCACGGTCAGCCCCGACATCCGGCATTCGGGGATCGCGTTACCGAGAATGTCGGTGATGAACGGCGTCGCGATCTGCGCCGCGTCGAGGCTCGGGAACTTGAGATGGTAGGTTTTGGATAACATGTCTTCCTGCCCTTTGGACTCGTCTGAATGGTAAAACGGTACGCCCCGGAAAAATGTGAGGCGAAGTTGAAAACCCGACCCGGGTATCTTTGGATAGTGCTGCTCTCGCTTTCAGCGCACGACGCGCTCCAAAGGGTCCGCGCATCGCATTGGAGCGCATGCAGATCCCGCAGAACTGACGCCCACCCGACAAGTGACGCAGCGTTGGTGGCCATTTCGTCGGTTTTTCGACGGTTTTGCCACCCGTCACCTTTCCAACGGCAGGGCGGGGGGCCGCTTTAGGGTCGAGGCCCCTCAAAACCGGCTGGAATCGTGAATGGCACGGTCCCTGCTTGGGTGTTTTCGAACAGCAATCAAGAGGTTTGACATGGCCGATATCTGCATCACAGCCCCGGAATTTCCGCAACTCTACGGACTCGTCGCCCTGCTCGAAGCGCGGCGGCTTCGGGTCCGGCTCGGCTTTCACCCGACCTGCCACACCCTGTTGCAGCCCGGCCCGCTCAAGGATCAGCGCGCGCTTGTTGATCTCGCGCGCAAGCTGGGCGCCAAGCGGATCATCGTGCTCGACCCCGCCGCAGAGGCCTGGCAAACCCGCGAGGACCTAGGCGGGCGCATGATCCATGTCGGCCTGCCCCAAACCGGCCTGCCCTACCTGCGCGACGCCGCCCTGATGATGCTGGCCGATCTTCTGGCCGAGCCCTTCGGCGCGATGGTCGCCGCCGACCCCGCCACCGGCGATCTTCTGGACATGGCCCGCCGGGTCGCGCGCTTTGACGTCAGTGTGTTCATCAACGGCCCCACCGGCAGCGGCAAGGAAGTGCTCTCGCGCCTCATTCACAGTGCCTCGCCGCGCGCCGACAAGCCGTTCATCGCGCTCAACTGCGCCGCAATCCCCGAAAACATGCTCGAGGCCATTCTCTTTGGCCACGAAAAAGGCGCCTTCACCGGCGCCACCACCCCCAACAAGGGCTTCATCCGCGCCGCCGACGGCGGCACGCTGCTGCTCGATGAAATCTCCGAGATGCCGCTTGCCCTTCAGGCCAAGCTGTTGCGCGTCTTGCAGGAAAAGGTCGTCACTCCGATCGGCAGCCAGACCGAGACACCGGTCGATATCCGCATCCTCGCCACCTCCAACCGCGACATGGAGCACGAGATCGCCAAGGGCACCTTCCGCGAAGACCTGTATTACCGCCTCAACGTCTTCCCGCTCGAAACCCTGCCGCTCGCGGCGCGCGCGCAGGACATCCCGGTGCTGGCACAGGCGATGCTGCGCCGCCACACGCCCGCCGGCGCGCAGACCCCGTTCCTGTCACCCAAGGCGCTCAACATGCTTGCCGCCCATCCCTGGCCCGGCAATGTGCGCGAACTGGAAAACGTCATGCAGCGTGCGTTGGTGCTGGCCGACGGGGCCGAGATCGCGCCCGAGCATATCATGCTGATGGCCCGCCCCGTGGCCCTGCCCACACCCCGCGCCGCCTGAGGCTGTGACCCGCCATGAGCGTGACCGGCATCTCCCCCTCGATGAGCGCGCTGCAGGCCGCGCAGGGCGCGCAGCGCCCTGACCCGATCGCCCGCCCGACACCGGCGGGCGAGGCGCAGGGCCCCGGCTTTGCCGAACGGCTCGGACAGGCGGTGGAGAACGTCAACACGCAGCAGGCCAAGGCGTCGCAGGCCGCCCGCGACTTCGAGACCGGCCGCACCGAGGATCTGGCCGCCGTGATGGTGGAACAGCAGGTCTCCTCGCTCGGTTTCCAGATGACGATGCAGGTCCGCAACAAGGCCCTCACCGCCTATCGCGACATCATGAACATGCCGGTCTGAGGCATCGACCAGAAAAGCAGGATCATCCCCGATGGACGGCACCAACACCCTTCCGGCACAGGCTGGCACCGCATCGCTCACGGCGCGCGCACG
>Ga0209947_1001366_pt1 | contig 14482 bp, 12 predicted proteins | sample SalPonR2_B_D2_MG_FD_185706 | JGI IMG/M metagenome (GOLD analysis project Ga0209947, IMG submission 185706) | Salt pond soil microbial communities from South San Francisco under conditions of wetland restoration - Salt Pond MetaG R2_B_D2_MG... ... | reverse complement strand
TCTCGGGCATTAGCGAAAACATGGAAGGAAAGCTGAAATTCGTCATCAAGATAGACGGCATCGAAGCTAAAGATGAGGAAGTGGAAGCACCGCCTGTGGAAAAGGAAAAAACAGGTTTCATAGGCTGGGTTAAAAATAAATGGAACAATATATTCAAAAAATGATGCAATAGTGTTATTGATTCCAAACAAATAAAAAAATTGAGGAGAAAAATAAAATGAAAAAATACTTGAAGAAAACCATGATGATACTGTTGTCCGTAATTCTTGTTATGAGCTCGGTAGGGATGGCCTTTGCAGACGAAACTGAAAGCGGGGACGTGGAGGTTGAAAACATAGAAGCCAACAGAAGTCAAACATCTATAAGCTACAATAAAAGCTGGATAACGGAAAAAGTTGTCGCAATTGACGGCATTGCCTACGTTCCGCTTTTGCAGATAGCGTCGCTCCTGGGTTTTGACACTTCATACGACGAGCCGACCGACACATTGGAAATAGTAAGCGACTGGAACCCTGAAAATTTCAGAGGAAGCGCCCAGCTTGTCTTTGGCAACGGAACCACATATAATGGAGGCTATAAGAATTGGGTCTTTGACGGTGAAGGCACATTGACATTTCCTGACGGTTCCAGCTACGAAGGACATTTTACGGGCGGAGTCATGAGCGGAGAAGGCAAGTACTCAGCGGCAAACGGAGACATTTATGAGGGCCGGTTCGAAGACAACAGTTACTGCGGCTATGGAGAATACACCTACGCAAATGGAGATATTGTTGAAGCGGAATTTGACGGAGGAACATATGAGGGATATGCATGTGTGGATGTAAATGGAACAGATGAAAAAGACCAGCTCAAGGCTTACAAATGGGAAAGCCCTTTTGAAACATTGGATATTCAAAGCAAGGCGTTTGAAAGAAGTTTGTTCAACGGAAGCGTGGACGTAGTTTATGCAAACGGAGACACCTATGATGGAAGCGTCACGAACAGCATGAAAAATGGAAAAGGCGAATTGACTGCTTTTGACGGAACAGAATATGACGGAAACTTCATGATGGGTAAAAAGACGGGATATGCGACCATGACATATTCAGACGGAAGTTTATACAAAGGGTATTTCAAAGACGGCGCATATAATGGTTATGGAAAGCTTTACTATGCAAACGGAGACATATACGACGGCGCATGGAAAAACGGCGATAGAGAAGGCTACGGCAAATATACGGAAGCCAACGGAAACTATTTCTATGGAATATGGCAAAACGACCTTAAACATACAAAATACGAGGAAGATGACGAAGACTACGAAGGCTACGGTGCCTATCTTGTAAACAAGAAAAATACATCCGACGGCGAGACTGACAAGTATAAGCAGAAATGGATTGAAGGCAAACTTATAAGAGAAAGAAAAGACAACTGAAGAGAAACATAATGAAAAAATAGAAGGATGGGCTAAATGCTAAGCATTTGGCCCTCTTCTTTGTTATGTTAAATCTTTGTTGATTTTATTGACAAAGATTTTTCACATGGTAGTATATGATTAAATAATCATATAAAGGAGAGGAAGCCATGAGGCAGGTTGAAATAATGAAGGCTCTCGCTGATGAAAACAGATTGAGGATTCTAAATCTATTGAATCGAAATCTGTTGTGCGTGTGCGAATTGGAGACAATACTTAATCTGAACCAATCAAATATTTCAAGGCATCTTGCAAAGCTTAGGAATATGGGAATAATTATTGCCGAAAAGGATGCTCAATGGGTTCATTATAAACTTGACAAAGAATTCAAGATAAAAAACCCGGAACTATGGAGTCATGCGGAAAAAATTTTTCAGAGAATTTCGATATGCATAGAAGACAGTGAACGTTATGAAAGTTATCTGAATAATGGATTCACATGTAAAGACATACAAAAAGACAAGGAATTTGTATTTAAAAAAATAAACAAGGCTGAATTTAAGATTGGCTTGTAGGAGGAGAATACATGGATAATCAAAAAATGAAAAAAACAAGGGCTTTGGATAAAAATAAGGTCGCTGATGAAATGGGAGTATTTGGACGGTATTTGACACTGTGGGTTGCGCTTTGCATTGTGGCGGGTGTGGCAGTAGGGAGATTTATTCCGGCGGTTCCCGAAACACTCAGCAGATTCGAGTATGCAAACGTCTCAATCCCTGTCGCCATTCTCATATGGCTTATGATCTACCCCATGATGCTCAAGATTGATTTCCACAGCATCGTAGAGGCAACCAAAAAGCCTAAGGGATTGACGGTTACTACGGTAGTAAACTGGCTGATCAAGCCTTTCACAATGTATCTTATTGCAGCGTTATTTTTTAAAAACATTTTTGCTCCATGGATATCGCCTGATCTTGCAAACCAATATCTTGCAGGGGCTGTCCTTTTGGGAGCCGCTCCTTGCACGGCCATGGTATTTGTATGGAGCCATTTGACTAAGGGAGATCCGGCTTACACATTAGTGCAGGTAGCAGTAAACGACTTGATTCTTCTGGCGGCTTTCACTCCAATTGTAGCTTTGCTCCTGGGAGTTTCGAACATTGTGGTGCCTTATGACACGCTTTTCCTTTCGGTAATTCTTTTTGTACTGATACCGCTTGTTGGAGGGTGGTATTCAAGAAAAACCATAATTGCAAAGCACGGGCAGGATTATTTTGAGAATGTATTTATCAAGAAATTTGACAACACAACAATAGTAGGACTTTTGATGACATTGATTATCATATTCTCATTCCAGGGAGAAATAATCTTGAACAACCCTGTTCATATACTTCTTATTGCCGTACCACTCATAATTCAGACATTCCTGATATTTTTTATTGCCTACGGATGGTCAAAGGCGTGGAGACTTTCCCACGATATTGCCGCTCCCGCGGCGCTTATAGGAGCAAGCAACTTTTTTGAGCTTGCTGTTGCCGTCGCCATTTCGCTGTTCGGGCTGCAATCCGGAGCAACACTTGCAACTGTTGTCGGAGTTCTCGTTGAAGTTCCGTTAATGCTGACGCTGGTTAGATTTGCAAACAAGACGCGTGGTGCATTTGAACACACTCATTGACCATCTTGATATTGAATAATCAAACATAAATGAAAGGAGGGTAAAAATGACAAGAAAAACCGTAGCATTTGTTTGTGTCCATAATTCATGCCGATCCCAGATGGCCGAGGGGTGGGCAAAAGAACTTGGAAAGGACATGATCGAAGCCTATTCTGCCGGAACAGAAAAGTATCCGGAGGTCAAGCCTTTGGCAGTGGAGGTAATGGAGGACGCCGGAGTAGACATGAGCGGCCACTATCCAAAGCTTTTGACCGATATACCACAGGAACTCGATATTCTTATCACCATGGGCTGCAATGTTGTTTGCCCCTTTGTTCCGGCGAATCATACCGAAGACTGGGGCCTTGACGACCCGTCGGGCGGACCGAAAGAAGATTTTGAAGAGACGCGAAATCAAATAAAGCTCAAAGTGATTGATTTGATTGAACGATTGAGGCGGGAAGAAATATAAATTTGGTAAGTTATTCATATAGGTTGATTCGATTTAATAAAAGATATTTTCCGTCACAAAACCGTCACATTCCCCGGGTAATATGTATTCAGACAAGGAGATACATAAAAAACGAAAGGGGAATTGAAATGAAAAACAAGACAAACAAAAAGGTCCTGAGCGTAGTATTGGCGGCGTCGATGTTGCTTGCGATGGGTGTTACGGCTTTTGCGACAGAAACAACAGAAACAGGCACAAACAAAAACCAAAAGGGGTATTACAGGCAAGCATCCGAAATGAGAGGCAGGATGGGGACCGAAAGAGGAGCCATGAAAGCCCCAGGGGTAAGGCTCGCCATAGGTGACAGACTGCTTGATGAAATGGTTGAAAACGGCACAATCGAAGAAACTGATGTAGAAGCAATAGAAAGCTTCCTCGAAGAGCAAAGAGGACTTGCGCCCGAAGAACGCGTGTATCCTGAAAAAGGAGAAGGTCCCTTGGAATTTCTTATTGACGAGGGTGTCATAGAAGAAGAGACCAAAGAGAAAATATTGGCCGGCATTGAAGTCTTGAGGGATGAAAGAAGAGACGGTTTTATCCAAAGCATAATAGACGAGAAGATTCTTACAGAGGATGAAATGGATGATGTTCTCGAATTCATGGAGGACTGCAAGGAAGAAAGAGAAGAATTGCGCGAAGAACTTTCCGAGATGACCACTTCTGAACGAAGGGAATACATGGAAGAGCACAGAGATGACTTCCAGGGACCTTTTGAAGAAATGGTTGAAGAGGGATTGATTTCAGACAATCAAGCCGATGCAATAAGAGACCTTATGCCAAGGAACGGGCAAAGGGATTTCAGGGATGGAAGAAACGGCTTCAATCCCAATATGGACAGAGGGTCAAAAAACGGAATGCCTTTCGGAAACAGAACCAGTGAAAGATTCACTCCACTCATGGATGCAGAGGAACTCTAATAAAATCATTTTGTAAAAAACGCAATTCCTGCATCATGCAGGGATTGTGTTTTTTATAAAGAATATATATTCATATGACAAATGAAGCGGGGGAATCCATGGCGATAAAAATTTTGGTTGCAGATGATGAAATGAGAATAAGGAAAATAATCGGAGACTATCTTGAAAATGAGGGCTATGAGACAATTCAGGCGGAAAACGGCAAAAGAGCGATTGAAGCTTTCTATATGAACGACGACATAGACCTTGTCATTCTTGATGTAATGATGCCCGAGAAAAACGGGTGGGAAGTATGCAAAGAGATTCGTGAAGAATCAGATGTCCCTGTAATATTTTTGACTGCTCTTGGTGAAACCCACGATGAGATAAAGGGGCTTGATTTGGGGGCCGACGACTATATACCAAAGCCTTTCGGATACGAGCGTTTCATGGCAAGAGTCAGATCTGCGCTCAGGCGTGCAGGGAAAAGCAACGAAGCGAAGTACAAAGTCTACGATTTGTCCGTGGATCCCGAAAGTCACAAGGTTCGAATAGAGGATGAAGAACTCGAACTCAGTCCAAAAGAGTTTGAACTTCTGGTGTATATGCTTGAAAACAAAAACATAGCTCTCGAGAGGGATGCGATTCTCGATGCCGTTTGGGGGTATGATTTTTACGGCGACCCGAGAACGGTAGATACCCATATCAAAAATCTGCGGGCTAAAATCGGCAAGACCGGAGCATGCATAAAAACTGTTCGCGGAATAGGATATAAATTCGAGGTGGGGCAATGACCAAATCAATACGATTCAAGATATTCATAACTTTCGTACTTTTGATTGTCGCTTTTCAAGCGGCTTTCCTTATAGTTAACAATTATTTTCTTGACGATATCTATGTCAGCAGCACTAAGAGCAGCATGGAGAAAGTTTATGAAACGTATAAACTTCAGGTTGAAGAGGGAATAGACATTGAGAATGCAATAATGGAACTTTCCAGAGACAATGGAGTAACCATAACTGTAATTCAGGATGGAATGGTTTCTGCAACGTCATCCTTTGAAAAACGGGCAAACCAGCAGTTCAAGATTATTCCATTCATTGCTAACAACATAAGGTTTCTTGATGAAAGGCCTGAGCAGGACACATTTTTTACAGAATTGAGAGGTTTGGATTCTTCTCGTAAATCAATAATTTTTATAGGCAGATTAAAAACAGGCGATTATATGGTGGTTGAAAAGCCTTTGGCTTTAATTAATCAAAATACTATGATTGCGCGCCGATTCATAATGATTTCCGGGCTCTTGACATTGATCCTTGGCTCAGCTGCCATTTTTCTTGTTTCGGGTCGTATAACACGGCCTGTGGTCAAGATGACAAAAACGGCAAAAGCAATAGCAAAGCAGGATTTCAATGAAAAGGTTGATTATGATGGAGACGACGAATTGGGAGATTTAGCCCGAAGTATTAATCACATATCAGACGAGTTGGATGGAGCTCTAACCGGACTCAGGGATTCCAATGCCAAGCTTACTGAAGACATAGAAAGGGAACGGAAACTTGAAAAAATGCGCAGGAGGTTTGTTTCAAGCGTTTCCCATGAATTAAAGAATCCCATAAGCATGATTCAGGCATATGCCGACGGACTAAGGCACAACATTGCAAAAAATCCGAAAGCAATGACTGAGTATGCAGAAATAATTTCAGACGAGTCCGACAAGATGGCTTCCTTGATAAAGGACTTGCTCGATCTTTCGGCGTATGAATCAGGTACTTTTTCAATCAATAAGACATGGTTTGATTTTGCATTGATGGTTCAAGAGTCATCGGAAAGGCAGGAAAAACTGTTTGAGGAAAAGGGCGTAAAACTTGAAACCGATCTGCCCTCAAAGGCCATGCTTTATGGGGATGCATTGCGGATGGAACAGATACTGTCAAACTTTTTGGCGAACGCATTGAGACATTCGGATGTAGGGGGAACTGTCAAAGTTTCCTTGGAAGATGCTAAAGGAAGGCAAAGACTTTGTGTTCACAATACAGGGAGTCCGATAGAAGAAAAAGAGCTTGAGAACATATGGACAAGTTTCTATAAAATCAGAAATTCCGGTTTGGACCCGGCAACCGGAACTGGGCTTGGGTTGGCAATAGTAAGAGCCATAGTGGATCTTCACGGAGGAACTTACGGAGCGGAAAATACAGATGGAGGAGTTGCATTTTGGGTCGAGATTCCCGATAGCCATATTGAAGACTAACAGATAATCAATCCCGCCATCAGAATATGATGGTGGGATTTTCGCATTTAGCCTGGTATGGGCGCAATTCGAAGGGTGCGAGTCCCGAACACGCCACAGTAGTGGGAAACATATAGCCTGATGCATATGGGCCCGATGTGACTGGGAATTTGAAGGAAGACTTGGGCAGCTGTTCGTTTTTCCTTTCTTTCATGTGGGTATAAATATTACGTGAGAAAGGGCGTGGAGGCATGGACAAGAAAAAACTTGAAGACTTAAGAAGCTTCGTGGAAGAATTGGCTTCTGAAAACGATTTCGAAACGATGCATTTTGAGGATGTTGAGAAAAACATATTGTATTTGGCTGAGCTCAGAAATCTTGACATCATGATTGCAGAGTTGACAGCCTGGCTTCATGACATTGCCAGAATAAAGTATGGGTTCAGGGGCAAAAAGCATGCGAAGGAAGGGAAGAAGGAAGCAAAAGAAATTCTTGAAAAACTGAATTTCGATGAAAAAACAATCGAAATCGTTGTTGGAGCCATAGGAAATCACAGGAAAAAAGGCAGAATAGACGATGAATATTCCGAACTGATAAAAGATGCTGATTGCCTTTCCCACAACAAAGAATTCGACGGGGAAATAGATGCTTTGGAAAAAACGAGATGCAGATTTGCAGAAAAAGGAGAATGCAGATTGCTTCGCTGCAAAGATATTGACACAATTGAAATGCTGAAGGAAAAATGGGGCGATTTGGAAAGTTTGCTGGAAGAAACGGCATCCGGAGATGCCGATTCGAAGATGGTTCATGAAACAAGAATTTGCATAAGAAAAATAAGGGCAATATTAAAAACCATGAATAGCATAAGTGTAAAGCCTTTTGAAGATGATTTAAAAAAACTCTTTAAAAAATACTCCGACTTGAGGGAATGTCATGTCCTTAAGCAGAATGTGATAAAAGTTGGAAAAATGAAGTGGTTCGAAGACAGGCTTGAAAGCATACACGACCATATGCTTGTCGAACTGAAAGAACAAATTGAATCTTTGTACAATCGAAATGGAATAAATGAAATGAGGCAAAAGCTTATAAATATCATGAAAGCTGAAGATTTGTCGATTGTCGGTTCGGGACAAGTCATGAAGAGGTACGCGGATGGAGTTCGCAAGGCTGAGATGGACAATGTCGACACCCTACACCGCTTGAGGATAAGGGGAAAGGCGGTAAAGTATCTTGTTGATCTTGGGCTTTTTGAAATGGATGAGGAATGTCGCAAGCTGGTAAAGTCAATGCACAGTGAAATAGGCAAGCTTCACGATATCCACGTGAACAGGCGCCTTGTAAATGAATCGAAGTACGCAGGCAATGTCAAGTTGAACGATAAAGAAATGAAAAGAATCAAGGAGTATTTTTGTAAAATGGAAGAAAAGGCGAATTTAAAAACGGCAAACGGATTGTTTGAGCTTAAACTCCGATTCAGGACTCGGACAAAGTAAAATTTTTGTTAAATATTGAAAAATGGCAATTATAAATTATGCTTTGTTATATTATATATGAAATAGGAGGAAGAATCTTGAATACAATTTATGCGGCAATAGATTTAGGGTCAAACACATTGAAACTTAAAATAGTGCAGTATGAAAATAATGCAATACACATAATTGACGATATTACAAAAGACGTAAATGTCGGGGAAGATGTATTTGCAAAAGGCAATATAGAACACGAGACTGTCAAGGAAATTATTGATATCATGGTCAAGTTCAAGGATGTAATGAATTCTTACAATGTAGAAACTTACAGAGCAGTTGCCACAGGAGCAATGCGGACTGCCAAAAACAATCTTAATGTGATCGAGATTGTATTGATGCGGGCTGGAATAAAGATTGAAATAATTGAAGATACAATAGAAAAATTCTTGACATATAAATCCATGAGAGACAATATAGAGGACTACAGAAAGATACGTGAAAGTTCGATTCTGGTGGAATTGAATTCAGGAAGTTGCGATGTGAGTGTATACAACAAAAATAAGCTGGTTTTCAATGAAGAATTCACGCTTGGAACCTTGGTGTTGAAAAACATAATGCAGGATATTGAAGACAGAAGCGTAAATTATCCCAAAGTCATATCTGAATTGATTGAATCCCGCACGGGGCACATGTGGAAGTATATTAAGAAACGCAAAATTGAGAGTTTCCTTATGCTTGGAGGGGAAACAAAAGTATTGAAAAACAGTTTGTTCGGCGGCAGGGAAACGATAAGCAGATCGGATTTTGAATCTGTTTACCGAAGAGTGATTACTGATCATTTGCGTTTTCGAAAAGAAATAGAAGAATACGGAATGGACTGGTATGAATTTGTGGCATGCATTTTGGTTTACAAAGTATTTCTAAAGCTTGCAGACACAAAAGACATGACTTTTCCGGTAATTAATTTAAGGGATGGAATGATTGCAGAGATGATTGAAAAAGATTATTCGCTCGAAAGATACAAAGTTTTCAACAATGATGTGATTTCCCTGGCTAGAAATACAAGCGCAAGGTACAAGAGTTGCAACAAGCATTGCCGAGAGGTTGAAAAAAACGGAATTAAGATAATGAATGAGCTGAAAAAGCATTTTACTTTCAATGAACGGGATGAACTGCTGATGCGACTTGCGGCAATTCTTCATGAAATTGGAAAGTTTACAAGAGCGAAGGATTATTTGGCGGCATCCTTCCACAAAATTCGCAATCTTAGCATTATGGGCACTAATTATCATGAAATGATGCTTGTAGCATATATTTGCAAGATGCTCACGGACAGGTATTCGTCACGGGTCAGCATCGAAAGGTTAAGCCAAAATGATCAAAACAGAATATTGAAATTGTCTTCAATTCTTTCAATCGCAGATGCTCTCGACAAAAGCAAGAAGCAAAAGATCAAAATTGAAGATTTTAGAGTGACCGATGACGAATTGGGAATAATTGTGAGCAAATCGGCTGATACAACGCTTGAAGAATGGAATCTGGAAAACCGTGCAAAAGAATTCATAAATACATTCGGCTTGGTGCCCAAGCTGATAGAGGCGGGATATGATGAATAGATATTTTAACAGAGAGCTTAGCTGGTTGAAATTCAATGAACGTGTATTGGAGCAGGCGGTGGATGATTCTATCCCTATATTGGAAAGGTTCAAATTCATTTCGATTTTTTCATCAAATCTGGATGAATTCTTTATGGTGCGTGTGGCTTCAATCAGGGAACAGATTATTGCAGGCTATTCTGTGGAGGATGATTCGGGATATTTTCCCGAGGAGGTATTCGAGAGCATAAAGGAAAAAGTGACCAAACTGCTGAGTAGACAGAATGAGATAACGTTGGAGTGTATAAGTGAACTTGAAAATAAGGGAATAAGGATACTGGAAAGAAAAGATTTTACGGGCGAAATAATCGACGAACTAAAGGAATATTTCAACGGAATTGTTTTCCCGGTTTTGACGCCGATGGCGGTTGACTTCGGGCGACCTTTTCCTTTCGTGTCAAACAAGAGTCTCAACATCGTTTCCAAATTATTGATAGATGAGCAGTTCAAGTTGGCCATGGTTGAAGTGCCGGATGTGTTGGACCGGTTCATCAGGATTGAAAGCGCGAAAACGCCTACATATGTTTTGCTTGAAGATGTGATAATCCAGTTCATAGACGATCTTTATATTGGACAAAACGTGTTGAGCAGCAGTGTTTTCAGGGTAACAAGAAACGCCGATCTAAACTTGATGAAAGATGACGCTGATGATCTTCTCATTGTTATAGAGGAAGCTGTAAAAAAAAGGCGATGGGGAGATGCAATCCGCCTTGAAATTGAAGCTGGAGTCGATGCGTGGATTTATGCTGAACTTGAGAAAGTCCTGAAAATTGAAAAAAACCAAGTGTATCGCATATGCGGAATGATGGATCTTACGGGATGGTTTTCATTCAAACCGCCCAAAAGAATAAAAGGATTGAAGAGCGCGGCTTATAAACCAAGAAAATTGCCGTTCATGAATAAAAAAAATATTTTCAAGACTATAAGGGAAGATGATGTTTTCATTCACAATCCATATGACAGCTTTGATTTTGTGGTGGACTTCATCAAGAAAGCAAGCATGGATTCTTCGGTTTTGGCAATAAAACAGACTCTTTACAGAGTAAGCGGGGATTCTGAAATAATCAAGGCTCTTGCGAATGCGGCTGACCGTGGAAAACAGGTGACGGTACTCGTTGAGCTGATGGCACGTTTCGATGAAGAAAACAATATAAACTGGGCAAAAAAACTTGAAAAGAAAGGCGTGCATGTCATATATGGCATATATGGTCTTAAGACACACTCGAAAATTACGCTCGTTGTTCGCAGAGAGAATAAGAAGATAAAGAGGTATGTACATCTTGGAACAGGAAACTACAACGACGTCACAGCGAAGCTCTATACGGATATGCACTATCTTACATGCCGAGAGGATATTGGGACGGATGCCACAATCTTTTTCAACATGGTGTCAGGTTTCACAAGCCGTATGACAACTCAACACTTCAGCGTTTCACCATATACGCTGAGGGAAGATTTCTACAAGTTGATAGACAAAGAAATACAGAATGTCAAAGATGGAAACAGAGGTCTGATTGTTGCCAAAATGAATTCTCTTGTAGACAAGGGCATAGTTGACAAGCTTTACGAAGCTTCGAATGCCGGAGTGGAGATACGGCTGATTGTCAGAGGAATATGCACACTTGTACCGGGTGTTGCCGGCATGAGCGAAAAAATAACCGTAAAAAGCATTATCGGTGAATTTCTTGAACATTCACGCATTTATTATTTTTACAACAATCATCATCCCAAGATTTATCTTTCATCTGCTGATTGGATGACGCGAAATTTGAACCGCAGAATCGAATTGTTGTTTCCAATAACGGATAAGAAAATAGCGGAACGCATACATTTGATAATGGATCTATACATGATGGACAATGCGAGGTCTTGGAAGCTGATGCAGGATGGTGAATACAAAAAAAGCAACAAGAGCAAGAAACATAGTATTTGTGCACATGAAACACTGAAAAATCTAGTTTATGAAAATAACGAAGAATTTGTCAAGAGCCTGAAGGGAAGCATGTGACAAAATGAAAAAAATGGCGATAATTGATTTGGGATCAAATTCCATCCATATGAATATCATGAGAATCAACGAACACGGCGGATATAGCGTTTTTGATTCGGCAAAAGAGACTGTTAGACTCAGCGAGGGATTGGAACATGATGGAATGCTTAAGGCAATCCCGATGGACAGGGCCGTCAAAGCATTGAAATATTTTAAAAAACTAGCGGAGGTAACGGAAGTTCAGGAAACTCATGTCCTTGCCACTGCAGCAGTTCGGATGGCGATAAACAAGGATGTTTTCATTGAGAGGGTAAGAGAAGAAGTTGGTTTTGAATTAAAGGTTATTTCTGGTGAATGCGAGGCATACTATGATTACCTTGCGGTTGTAAACTCCATTGAAGTCGATGATTGCGCCATAATAGATATTGGAGGGGCATCCACTGAAATAGTCTTGGTGCGGAACAGGAAATTGGAAGAATCGGTCAGTTTGCCATTCGGGTCGGTAATACTCACAGAAAAGTTCGGAAGTATAAAAAATAAAAAGAACAGGGTTAAGACGGCTTTTAAATACGTAAGGGATGAAATGAATAAGATACCGTGGATTAGCCAATTGAAGGGTTTTAGAGTAATAGGTCTTGGTGGCACAATACGCGCAATAGGAAAGATTGACCGTGGATTCAACAAGTATCCAATCAAAAATATGCACAATTACCGCATGGTCCACAGCGAGATTGAACGCGTCTTTTCTCTTGTGTTCAAAAAAGCAGATGAAGAATTGCGATATGTGGATGGCATCGAAAACCGAAGAGCGGAAGTCATAGCTTTGGGTATGGTTCCACTTAGGGCACTTATTGGCTTTACAGGTTCTATGGGAATAAGCATAAGCGGACATGGGCTCAGAAACGGGTTTTTTTATGAAAAATTTTTCAATGAAAACGGTTTGCCTGTTGTTGTCGATGATGTTCTAAGGCACAGTTGCGATAACACGATGAAGAGATTCAATGTCAAAACGGAACACGCAGACCAGGTGAAGTTCATATCCCTGAAATTGTTTGATTTGTTTAAGGATTTTCATTCATTTGACTCAAATGACAGGAAGGTGCTTGAGATAGCTTCAATGGTACATGACGCCGGAATGCATATAGAATATTACGACCACCACATCCATGGAATGTATCTTTTGATATACGGCAAAATCAACGGATTGACAAATCATGAGCATTTGAAAGTGGCATTTTTGGTAGGAAATCACCGGGAAAGCAGCGTCAAGGAGAAAATGAAGGAATATTCAACACTTTTTTCAAAAAAAGACATAAAAAAAATATTGAAGCTGTCGGTTTTTCTAAAGATGGCCGAACAGCTGGACCGTTCAGTAAACAGCACAATCAAGGATCTCAATATTCATCTTGAAGGCAGAAAAGCTATAATAGAAGTCTTTGCTGATGAGGAACCTCTTCTTGAAATTGAGGCGGCAATGAGATATCAAGAGCTTTTTTACAAGAGTTTCAATTGCAGCTACGATATAAAGTACATGGGACAGGATAAATAGTTTGATTGAAAATGCGGAAAATCCGCTTTTCCAAGTTGATATATTATGACAATTATCGGGCAGCCGCAGGAAAATGATTCCGACGGCTGTTTCCCATTGCTTTTTATCTGCTTTTGAGTAGAAAACATGAATATTATGTAATTAAATGGCAAAGAAAGGGATTTGTTCTGCAAGAAAAAAGGAATTGATAACTTTATGTAGAAATATATGCATTAATCGGTGTATTTTGAAACGCATATATTTTCAAAGGAGGGGTTGAAATGGCATATAGAATCGACAAGGAAAACTGCATCGCATGTGGTGCCTGTGAAGATGTTTGCCCGGTTGAATGCATAACCGAGGTAGAGGACGGCAAACGGTTGATTGACGAGGATGCCTGCATAAGTTGCGGAGCTTGCTCGGACGCTTGTCCAGTTGAATGTATTTCTGAAGTTTAAAAATTATGCCGACAGAAAAGTTTCATTGAACAAAACCCGGGAGAGGTTGAAACGCCGAGTCGCCAAAGGAGTGATGACCGTGAAGTTTAGTAAAACAAGTTGTTGCATTATTGTCATTTTGCTTGCAGCTGTTCTTTTTACAGGATGCAACGGGGGCAGCTATGCAATTCGGAGCGGAAGTATAAATATTTACAACGACTTCATGGATGGAGAATATGAATCTTTCTCGGGGCATTTTTATAAGGAGCTTAAACTTGAAAAAGGTGAAATAATAAGATTTTGTCTGGATGAAAAGACATCCTGTGGAAATTTGTCGTTCGGACTCGAAAACGATGAAGGAAAAAGGATTGCAGAAATAGAAGACGGATTCATATGGCAAGTACCTGAAGCTGGTTCATATCGAATTTTTGCTAAAGGTGAAAAACATGGCGGCGAATTTTGTCTCAGCTGGGTTGCAGAACCTGACGGAGATCCTTACGAATCCGTTGAAATGGATGATGTGGAAAGTTTTATTTACGGAAAGATCAATGGAGTAATGACATCGGCTGAAGAGATAGAGGCATTACATCAATTGCAGTTTGTCGACTGGGCGGAGTTTTCGGCTTTGGGTCAAGAGCCTGTTATTGATTTGCTGGACTGGCTCCACGAGCTTGATGATGAAAAGAAACTCAAACGCCTTCCCTACATTTTATTGGTCG
>Ga0209947_1001364_pt1 | contig 14498 bp, 5 predicted proteins | sample SalPonR2_B_D2_MG_FD_185706 | JGI IMG/M metagenome (GOLD analysis project Ga0209947, IMG submission 185706) | Salt pond soil microbial communities from South San Francisco under conditions of wetland restoration - Salt Pond MetaG R2_B_D2_MG... ... | reverse complement strand
TACCATTTCTATAATATCTTTTGGATTTAAGTTAGGAATACCAATAGATAGCGATTTAATTTTTGATGTGAGATTTTTACCAAATCCCCATTATATTACAGACTTAAGGGATAAAACAGGAAATGAAGAAGAGGTACAGAGTTATGTAATGAAATTTCCTCAAAGCGGTGAATTTTTTAATAAATTGAAAGATATGATGGATTTTTTGATTCCTCATTACATAAAGGAAGGAAAAACTCAGCTTGTAATAGGGATAGGATGTACAGGTGGAAAACATAGATCTGTTACTATTGCAAACCTGTTGGGAGATTACATAGAAAGAGATAATTACAGAGTTATAATCACACATAGAGATATAATGAAATAGGATAAGAGGATTTTAATGAAAAATAAAAATGATTTAACAAAAGGAAATATAACAGAGAAATTAGTAAAATTAGCTGTACCCGTAATGGGTACTTCTTTTGTTCAGATGGCTTATAACTTAGCAGATATGGCTTGGATAGGAAGATTAGGAGGCTTAGAGGTAGCAGCGGTAGGTACTGCTGGCTTTTACGCTTGGCTTTCTTTTGGATTTATGATTTTAGCAAAGATAGGTACTCAGGTAAATGTAGCACAAAACGTAGGTAGAGATGATTATAAAAAAGCCGGTAGGTATTCAACAGCAGGACTTCAAGCTGTTATTGTTATAGGAATTATATTCGCTATGACTGTTCTTGTTTTTAGAGAAAGTTTGATTGGATTTTTTAATATTAACGATGATTATGTAAATAGGCTAGCTGTTGAATATTTATCTATTATTGTTTTTGGTTTAATATTTAATTTTATAAATGAAGTTTTTTCAGGAATAATAATTGGTGCTGGTGAGAGCAAAGTTCCTTTTAAAATAAATGCTGCTGGACTAGGTATCAATATAATAATTGATCCTATATTAATATTTGGATTGTTTGGAATGCCTGAACTTGGAGTGAAAGGAGCTGCTATTGCAACTTCAATATCACAATTTATAGTGACATTGATATTTATAAGACATATTTACAAAGCACAATATCCGTTTTTTGAATTTAATATTTTTAAAAAATTCTACATGAAAGAAATAATTGAAAATGCAAAGATAGGATTACCTGTAAGTATTCACAGTCTTTTATTTACATTTTTCACAATGGGATTGGCAAGAATCATAGCTGTATGGGGACCTATACCTGTTGGAGTTCAGAGGGTAGGAGGTCAGATAGAATCCATAACATGGAGAACTTCTGAAGGATTTTCTTCGGCTTTAAGTTCTTTTACAGGACAAAATTATGGTGCCAATGAAAAAGAAAGGGTAAAGAAAGGATATTTTTCCTCCTTAAGAATAATGTCAGTTTTTGGGTTTTTTACAACTTTGCTACTTGTGGTTTTTGCAAAGCCGATATTTAGCTTATTTATACCAGAAAAACAAGCTTTATCAATAGGAATAGAATATCTTCGTATATTAGGACTTTCTCAAATACTTATGAGTTTAGAAATAATGACCCAAGGAGCTTTTGCAGGTTTTGGTAAAACTATACCTCCATCAGTAGTTAGTATAGTTTTTAATGGTTTAAGAATACCCTTGGCTCTATTTTTATCAATGGAAACCCCTTTAGGGCTTAGTGGAGTTTGGTGGAGTATAAGTATAACTTCCATGATTAAGGGTATAATAATTGTAGCTTGGTTTTTGCTGGTATTAAGAAAATATTTAAAACAAGGAGTTGTATTAGATGATAAGAGAAATAAAACTAAGAAAATCTGTAAGGAACTATAAAAAAGAATTCTTAAATGAAAAAAAGGAAGATATAGTAAAGGAATCTATAAATGAAGCTAAATCGCTTTATAAAAATATCAAGACAAAGATAATATTCGAAAAAGATGGAGAAAAATTTTATAAAACTGCTAGTACTCTAATTAAAAGCTTATTTTTTGTTAAGTCACCTCATTATATTATATTAATGTCTGAGGATAAAGAAGGCTATTTAGAAAATATTGGTTTTATAGGAGAACAAATAGTTTTAAAACTTGCTGGAGCAGGCATAGGAACTTGCTGGTTAGGTGGAGATATTAATGATAAAAAATTCTCTAAAGAATACAGTACAGAGTATAATTTAGAATATATAGCTTGTATTGCATTAGGATATCCTGAAGAAGATTTAGTTGAAACAAATAAAAGAAAAAGAAAGCAATTAGACGAAATATTTAAAGATAGTACTTACAAGGATCACTTTGAAGCAGCGAAAGCTCTACAAGCGTCACCTTCGGCAGTAAATAGACAACCCTGGAATATTTATCCTGAAAATACAGACTGGGATTATTATATAGAAGAATTTTCTGGAATTATGAGTGATAAAAGAAACAATCTAGCATCAATTGATGCAGGCATAGGATTATCTCACATATTAATGGAGACTAATCGAAAGGGAGAAATGATAAAATTTTTAAAAGAATCAAAAAAAGAAAAAGAAGGATTAAGATATATAACTACTGTAAAATTCAAATAATAAAATAAAAATGCTGGATTATTAAAATCCAGCATTTTTGATTTCTAAATATATATTTTACTATTTAACAGCTTTTGCAACTGCATCATCGAATTCGTCCATTATTTCTTGATTTGGTTCTTCAGTAGCTAATGAAACTGCATAAATTAAAATTGATGCTATTATAAATCCTGGTATTATTTCATAAAGTCCAAAAATAGTAGCAGTTGAAACTTTTCCTATTTGAACCCAAGCAATTACAGTAACTGCACCTGATATCATACCTGCTATAGCTCCCCACTTATTTGTTCTTTTCCAGAACAAGGAGGCTATTATAAGAGGTCCAAATGCTGCACCTAATCCAGCCCAAGCATAAGAAACTAATCCAAATACTGAACTATTAGGGTCGAAAGCTATAACTAAAGCTATAACTGCGATACCTACAACTGAAAAACGACTAACATTAAGCATCTGATCATCAGTAGCATCTTTTTTGATATACTTCTTAAAGATATCTTCTGAAATTGAAGATGCTGTAACTAATAATTGTGAATCCGCAGTACTCATACTTGCTGCAAGAATAGCCGCTAATAATACTCCTGCTAATACTGGGAAAAATAAAGTATCAACAGACATCATAAATATTTTTTCAGGATCGTCAATACCGGTAATATATAATCTTCCGAATATACCAACGAAAACAGCAGCAGCTAATGATAATGTAACCCATACCATTGCTATTAATCTTGCTTTTTTAACTTGTTGTGTAGATCCAATAGCCATAAATCTTGCTAAAATATGAGGTTGTCCAAAGTAACCAAGGCCCCAAGCTAAGTTAGAAGCTATTGCTATAAAAGATATTGTGCCTGCTCCACCAACAGTCTTTGTAAGGTGCATAAAATTAGGATCTACTTGTTTTAAACCTTCAAATGCTGTTCCAAAACCACCTAATTCAGCTACCATAACAAAAGGTACTGCGATTAGTGCAAAGAACATTAACATACCTTGTATAAAGTCTGTAAATGAAACTGCCATAAATCCACCTAAGAAAGTATAAGATATAATAATTGCTCCACCTAATAATAAAGCAACTGTATAGTCTATTCCCATTAATGTTTCAAATAATTTTGCTCCTGCTGAAAATTGAGCTGATGTATAAACTGCAAAGAATACTATAATAACAATTGACGATACTAATCTTAAAATATTAGTATTATCTCTAAATCTATTTTCAAAATAATCCGATAAAGTTAAAGAATCTCCTGATACTTCAGTGTAGCTTCTTAATCTTAATGCTACTACTTTCCAGTTGATATAAGTACCGATACCTAATCCAATAGCTATCCAAGCTGCTTCGATACCTGCAACATAAGCTGCTCCTGGAAGTCCAATCAATAACCATCCACTCATATCTGAAGCCTGTGCAGAAAGTGCAGCAGTCCAACTTCCTAGTTGTCTACCTCCAAGTACATAATCTGCAAAGTCTGAAGTTTTCTTATAATATGCATAACCTATTGCTACCATACCTATAAGGTAAATAACTAAAACTATAATTTTAACAATGTTTCCATCCATTTAATAATTCCACCCTTCTATATTTTTTTTATATTGTTCTAATATTCACTTTTATATTAAAAATACACCTCCTTTTATTTTATACATTGAAATATTAGAGCCAATTGCTTAACTATATATAAAGCAATAATTGTGCCAAGTTAAAGCAAAGTGCCTAAACATTGAAAAATCAACATCTAGGCACTTAGAATTGTTATTAAATTAACATGCGTTTATTTTCAGACCACCTACTGTCGAAAAATAGACTAGCATAATTATACTTTTCTTTTGTAATACTGTTTATAACAAATAGGGCTAGTCGAAAAATTGACTATGTCAGTTTATTTCTAAGTTTATTTTATTTTCTTTCAATGTAAACACAGCTGTCATATTTTCTTTAATTTCTCCTTTTAGGTAAGCATCAGATATTTCGTCTTCTATATATTTTTGTATAGTTCTTCTTAAAGGCCGAGCACCATACTTTGTGCTGTAGCCTTTTTCTAGCAGAAAATTTCTTGATTCTGTTGATACCTTAATATCAATTGATTTTTCAGTAGCATCCTTTATTACCTCTTTTAGCATAAGATCTACAATTTTCCTTAACTCACTTCTCTTTAATTCTTCGAAAACGACAATTTCATCCACTCTGTTTAAAAATTCTGGTCTAAAGGATTCTTTAAGAGCATCTTTAACTTTATTTTCTAAGGCTTCATACTCGTTGTTACCGAATCCAATTCTATTTCCTTTGTTGTTAGTTCCTGCATTGGATGTCATTATTACTACTGTGTTTTCAAAGTTCACAGTTTTCCCTTTATTGTCTGTTAGAATTCCATCCTCTAGTATTTGAAGAAGTAAATTAAACACATCTGGATGAGCTTTTTCTATTTCATCCAGTAATATAACAGAATAAGGCTTTCTTCGAATTTTTTCTGTTAGGAAACCTGCTTGGTCAAATCCGACATATCCTGGAGGTGCTCCAATTAATTTAGACACTGTATGCTTTTCCATATATTCCGACATATCAAGTCTAATTAATGCTTCTTCATTTTCAAAGAGTTCGTAAGCTAATGTTCTTGCTAGTTCAGTTTTACCTACTCCTGTAGGGCCTACAAAGATGAAAGATGATGGCTTTCTTTTCTTTTTGAAGCCAGATCTGTTTCTCCTAATAGCTTTGGCTAAACTTGAAACTGCTTTATCCTGACCAATAACTCTTCTATGTAATCTAGACTCTAAACTTAGTAGTTTTTCAGCTTCGATTTCTGTAATCTTATGTACAGGTATTTTTGTCCATGCTTCAATTACATAAGCTATATCTTCAACTGTTAAATGAACATTTTCACATTTTTTCTCTATTTCAGCTATTTTATTCTCTATTTTCAGTTCTTTCATTCTTAAATCAGCAGCTCTTTCGTAATTATCTTCTTGAGCAGCTTCCTCTTTTTCATCTCTTATTTTTTTTAGTTCATTTACAAGATGCTCTAGTTCAACTAAGCCCTTATTTTTTAGATTTGCTCTAGAACCAGCTTCGTCAACTATATCTATTGCTTTATCTGGTAAAAATCTGTTGGTTATATATCTTTCCGACATTTTAACCGCTGATTCTATAATTTCATCAGTGATTTTTACTTTATGGTAGTCTTCATAATAGTCTTTTATTCCTTTAAGGATTTCAATAGTTTCGTTTATTGAAGGTTCTTCTATTATAATCGGTTGAAATCTTCTTTCGAGAGCTGAATCTTTTTCTATGTGTTTTCTATATTCTTCTAAAGTAGTAGCTCCTATTATTTGAACTTCGCCTCTTGCTAAGGCAGGCTTTAATATATTTGCTGCGTTCATTGAACCGCCTTCAGCTTCACCTGCACCGGCTATACTGTGAACTTCATCGATTACTAATATTACATTACCAGCTTCGCTGGCTTCATTAATAATAGCTTTCATTCTAGATTCAAATTGACCTCTAAATTGAGTACCAGCAACTACACTTGTTAAATCTAATAGATAAAGTTCTGTATTAAATAATTTAACTGGCACTTGTTTTTTTACTATTCTTACAGCTAACCCTTCTGCTATAGCTGTTTTACCTACACCTGGCTCACCAAGAAGTGCAGGATTGTTTTTGGCTCTTCTGTTTAGTATCTGAACAACTCTGTCAATTTCTCTTTCTCTGCCAATTATTCTGTCAATTTCGTTGCTTTTAGCTTTTTCTGTTAGGTTAATACCGTAAACATCTAAATATTTTTTCTTTTTTTTGTTTTTCTTTAATCTCATTTTAATTCCATTCTTACCCTTACTACTTCGAGATTTCTCTTCTTTATCTCTGTCTTTATTGTCATCATTATCTTTAGTATCGTCACTATCGGTGTTATATTTGTTGTCCTTATTATTTGATAAATTTGAAAGTCCGGAATTTAATAAATTTGAAAATGGATTTTTACCTTTATCATCAGAATTTTGGAAATTTTGTGTTAATTCATCCATATCTATATCTCCAAGAACTTCTTGAAGCTGTTCATTTATATTTTCAAAGTCATCGGGATTCATTCCGGTTTGCTGTATTATTTGATCCATTGGGGCTATTCCTTTTTTTCTAGCACAAGGTATGCAAAGACCTTCAGTTTTCATTTTGCCTTCTTCCATTTTATTAACAAATATAACAGCTACATTTTTCTTGCAATTTGAACATAACATTTTTATCATCTCCATTTATAATTTATATTAATTTTAAATATCTAATATCCTATTTTATAGTTAGTACACTATACCAGTTTTTTCTTTTATTTTCAACATTACAGATTATTTAACAGATGTATGTTCTTATTTAATTATACCAGTTTGTACTGAAATTATACAAATATTACAAAGAATTGATAATTGATATCAGTGGATTGTAGATTTTATTTGAATAATAAATAAAAGTGATGAAAGTTTTTTATTAGTGATAGTCTTGTTATATACTCATAAATATTATATAATGAAATCAAGTAATGAGCATATGTTCATTAAATTATAAATTTAATAATACTTATAATATTATCGAAATTATAGGAGACAATGAAGTGTGGAACTATCATGGACACTTTTTCTACATGGAGTCAACAGTGTAACCGGCCTTTTCTTAAGGTCGGTTTTTTTAACTGAAAATTTAATAAATGAAGGGGTGATTAATAGGTGATTATGGTTTAAGTTAAAGATTTACAGGATGGTATTATCAAAATTTGGAGACTATGAACTTTGGGAAGTATTTTAGGGCACTTTTCCCTTAGGGAGTCAATAGTGCAACCGACCAGCGAAAGCTGGATTTTTTGATTTTTGTATGATTGGAGGAAAACAAATGATACTGAAGAAAAAGAAACTTATACTATTTTTAGCTACATTAGTTATTTTAATACCTATAATTCAGATTCCATCATACTCTTTTGACAACTTAGCTGAATTAGATTACGTAGGACCGGGATTATACGAAACGGACTTGGTGGTAATAGAAGGTGGAGAACATCTTCAAGATTATACGAATGTTGGAAACGTTTCCATATGGAATACTCGTAATGAACTAATTATTGAAATAACAACAGATGAAAATTGGTTACTAAAAGAGACGATGATATATGTAGGAAGTGGAGAGATACCTATTTCCATAGGAGGAAATCCTAAAGTAGCAAGCTTTCCTTTTAAGGAGAAGTTTAAAGATGAAGAATATACTTATACTTTAACATTAAAACTTGAAGACGATTTAGATATGTCTTGGGGAAGACGGGATGAAAAAAACAGAATACCTAAGATAGCTGTTAGTGCAAAGGTAAGGAATACTGGATACGAAGATATTCAAGAAAATCAACTGTGTGCATGGGCAGAAGGAATTCATCAATTTGAAGTTAACTCAGGATGGTATATAAACTATGCAGTAGTACATCCTAAGACTGGACACTTTATAGATAGCCCAGTAGAAGGTGTAAACTATAAAACACCTACTGCAAAAGGTAAAACAGACGAAGGAGGAGCCTTCGAATATATAGAAGGAGAAGAAGTAGAATTTTTCATAGGAGATACGTATATTGGCAAAGCAAAAGCTGCTCATAAAATCACGCCTTACGAAGTATTTAATACAACAAATAGGGATGATGAGAGAGCAGCAAATATGGCTATGCTTCTTCAAAGCTTTGACAGCGATGGAGATACTAAATCGGGAATAACAATAACCGATAAGTTAAGTAATGATTTTAATGAAGTAGTAGAGGAATATGATATTGAAGAAATTGATTTTTCTGATAGAGAATTAGTACAGACATTAATAACAGAAACTGATGATAGGACGGGAAATAATTTAACTATTGTATCTCAAGAAGAAGCAAAACAAAATCTAAAAGATAATACAGATAGTGATATGTTTAGAAAAAACGTATCTAAAACAGAAGAGACTGTAAACACTAAGGCAAAATTAGAGCTTATGCAGGGATATGTGCCGGCACAGAAAGCAAATGGCGACCTTGTAGATTTAATTTACTATGAAAGAACCTATAATGAAGACGGAAGTTATACAGATAATGAAATAGAAACAAGAGCTGAAGCTAAACCTCTTATAACAGTTTATACAGATGAAATCCAGGGAACTGGAGCTTCTGATGTATTTGCAGCAGTATCGAGAGATGAGGGAGCTACTTGGAAGACAACTAATATTTCCAAGTCAGCGGATAAGTCATCTTTTAAACTTGCTAATGGAGAAGATTTTCCGGGAGATGTAAGAAAACCTCAGATTAGAGTTAAAGGTAACCGTATTTTAATATCTTGGTCATCTACCTATGCAAGAACAGGAAAACCAACCTATGCAATAAAGGTAAATGATGAAGAATCTGAAGACTATTATCCTTACGATGATGATTACTATGAAGAAGATATATGGGGTGTATCAGGACCTCAAAGATCTTTAGACTATACTGATCTGGGATATCCAGAAGTAGGAGAGATACCTTTTAGTGTAGTATGGACTTGTAGAGGATTAATAGAAGAAGAAACTGGAGAAATAGTATGGTACAAACCGGAAAGACTAACATCTGGTAGAAGAGATGTATGTCAAATAATGATGGAAGGTGCAGAAGATGTAGGTTTTGCAGTAGTATGGCAGGAAGATCCTGAAGGATTACGTCCTGGTGAACAGGCTGGTCCGGGAGAAGGATGGAGCGGTGCTACTACAAATCACAAGACGGATATATGGTATTCATTTATTGGTTGGGAAGGTTTTGTTGAAATAGATGAAAATTATGTAAATAAAGGAGTCTCCAGCCAAAAAGATGAAGAAGACGAATATGAAGTAGTTTTAGACCCAACTGGCAGACCAAAGGCACTGGTGCCATTTAGATTACCTGTAAGATTATCTGATAACGACACTGTAAATTTAGATAATATGAAGGTGGAATACAGCTCAATACAGGATGAATTGGATGAAATGGAAGAAGGAGATTGGATTGATGTAGATGCTGGAGAATTCACAACTTTAATAGAAGAAGAAAAAAGTCAGGGAACTCATCAGTACGGCTATGTAAATCTAAACGAATATTATCCATACCTTGGTGGAGAATACAGAATTGCAGATAAACTTTCATATAATATAAATAATCAAGATGTAGATAAATATGTTTCAGTAACAGAAGATGGGAGACTTTTAGACGGTAATACAGGAGCATCAAGGCCTAACATTAAAATACAAAAATACCAGAAACCTGATGGAACATACAGCGGATGGGCTGTAGTATGCTATGAAGAAACTAAAGGAGTCGGCTCAGGACCACCGGTAGATATGGATGAAGACAAAGGAAATTCAGATGGAGATTCAGGAAATTCTGGAGAAGGCAGTACTACATCTGAAGCATCAATTTCACTAGAAATAGAAGAATCAGAAACTGTTGATGGTTTTACAACCTTTAGTTTATACGGAGATGATAAGGCATATAAATACAACAACGAAAAACCTGAAGAAACTAATCCTGTTGATCCTTTGAGTACTTTAAAAATAGAGGATAAGGAATCTTCCGGAGAAGGTGGAAATGATGATGGAGTTGGAGAACAAAGAGGTAAGTATGCATACGTACCTGATTCGGGTAAAAATGTTATATATCATACATTTGATTTTTCACAACCCGATTTAGTTAGCGGTGGAACAATTATTAATCCTCAAGTAAAAATAGATACTCCAGAAGAAACTGAATATTATACCAGAGAAGATGGAACATTACCTGGTATGGATACAGATGGATACCTGTACTTAGTAGATGAAGAAGGAGAATTTCTAACAGATTGGGACGGTTCATATTTACCAGCTTACGAAAATGCAAGAAGACCTAGATTTATAATTCAAGGTAAAAGTGCTGCTATAGCTGGAAAAGAGGCAGATGAAAAAGGTACCGTTATGGTAATGGTTTATAAAATGGGAGAAGACGGTAAAGGAAGACCTAGCGACATATTCATGCAGCGCTGGGAGGTATGTAAAAATGATAAAGAAAATCCTTATAAAATAGATAATAGGGCAAAAGTAGTTTTTGAAGGTGTAGAGACTGACCAAATCGAAAATGTAAATATAAGCAGTGTTTCAATTACTGATTTTGAGAATGGAGATCCCGGATGGATAATTAATGAAGAAAGAGGAAGCAGCAATAATGAAGAAGATTCAAGTGAAGGAAAAGGTTTAAGCCAAGGAGAAGGTTTGAAAGTTCTTCACTGGGATCAAACTATCGATAATTTTGCGGATAATTCATTCATTAATCCTTATGATGATGCAAGAGCTCACAGAGGTATAATTAGAGGAGACATGCTGGCTATAGCCTACGACTGGACTCCTAACTGGGCGGCAGCAAGAAACGGAAACGATATATATAACTTATATGTAAGAAGGTCCTTTGATGGTGGGAAATCTTTCACCACAAATCCAGACGGAGATGTAGTAGAACATATAAATACATACAAAACACAGCTAGGGGATGGATCTGGTAGTGAGGATAGGGATTATGATCCTAAGATAGAAGTTATAACTATATACGAAGAACCAGGTGAATTTGAACCGGCAAGAAACCTATCTCAACTTACAAATAACAAAGAATCAGTTATAGAACCTAGATTAGTAGGTAATCCTCCAACTATTAAAAATAGTTCCGGAGGGATATATCCAGAAGATAAGAGAGATGTAAATGTATTTTGGGTAACCTACGGTTCGTCTACAAATCCTGGTAAAAAATCTACAGAAGATAAAGAACCTCTAGATCTTTACTACAGCTTTACTGAAGATTTTGGTGATACATACCATACAGTTGAAAAGATACCAAATCCAGAAAGTAAAGGTAAATATGCAGATAATTATGTAGAAGGCGAAGAAGAATATGTTTGGGATTGGTTGGCTAAAGATACAGGAAGCAAGGTAGCAGCACAAGCAGAATGTCAAATTAGAATGCCGCCAAGTGGTAAAGTACTGTATGCCGTATGGAATGAAGCCGGAGATAAAATAAGCGACGTAATGTTTAGAAGAATTATTCCAAGTGGAGTAGTAATTGAAAGTGAAGTTCAAGTAATAGATACTTTACCACCGGTAATTACAATTAAGGGTGTAAATGATGTCGATGTAGTAAATGAAGATGTAAATATACAGATTACCTTAGATGAACCGGGTTCTTGGATAGCAGAACTGACTTATGATGGAATCATAGAAACCTTTGAAAAAAACTTCAAAGTAGAAGAAGATGGGGAATATACTCTTAAGGTAACAGCAGAAGACATTAATGGAAACACCAGCGAAAAAACAATAACATTTACTATAACTTCAGATGTACCAAGTATTGAAATATTAGGAATAGATAACAATACTTATACAAATGAATCTGTAAGAATAACAATAGATACTTCTGGAGATAATGAAGAAATACTAATGACTAAGGATGGAGAAATTCAAGATTCTAAAGGAAGATACAACTTAGATGAAGAAGGAAAATATAAGCTTAATGTAGTATCAGAAACTAAAGCATATAAAGCAGAAAAAAATATTACCTTTGTAATAGATAAAACTCCACCGAAAATTAGCGTAAAAGGCGTTGAGGACGGCAAATCTTACTTAGGAAGTGCAAAACCTTTGGTTGAAGTTACAGATAAGTTAAGCAGTAAGTTAAATAACTTGGAAATTAAATTAAACGGTAAAGATTTCTTGTCATCAACAAAAATTACAAAAGCAGATAATTACAATCTTAATGTAATAGCAGAGGACGAATCAGGTAATCTATCAGAATTAACACTAGACTTTACAGTTAAGGAAAAAAGAGATAATCCTGCAAGAAGAGAATTAACATTAAATGATGAAGAAGTTCCTGAATCTGAACCTCAAGAATTTTCAGGAAGTTTAGTACAGGAAGAAGGTAAATCTTCAGTGGTTATCGGATTTAACTTAACTATATTAATACCAGAAGATACTTTTACTGAACCTGTAGATTATATTATTACAAAACTTGAAGAAGAAGGATACGGAACTAAAATATTAAAAATAGGAGATGATGCATACGATATTAAGTTTATAGACTCAACGCAAAATGTAATCCATGAATTTCCAGAAGGTATAGAGTTAATATTCGAATACAAGGAAACACAAATACCAAAAGGTTTAAGTGAAGAAGATATAAAAATTTTATACTACGACGAAGATTTAGAAATGTGGATAGCAGTTCCTTGTGAAATAGATACTGAAAACAATACAGCGTCTGCAACACTATACCATCTTTCTACATACTCCACAGCACTATATCCAAATTTCCCTAAACTGCTGGATTCCAGAGGACATTGGTCTGAAAGAATTATATACAAATCAGTCAGCATGAATATATGCTGTGGAGATCAAAAAGGGAACTTTAATCCTGATAATTACATTACAAGAGAAGAAATGGCAAAAGTATTGGTAAATGCTTTAGAATTAGAAGAAGATAGTGAGTCTCAAATTAAAGACATAGATAATGTTGCTGAATGGGCTAAGGATTATGTAAGAAAAGCAGTGGCAGCAAATGCTATGGAATTAGATCAAAATGGAAACTTTAATCCAAAGAAATTTGCTACAAGAGAGCAGGCATTAAATTCTGCAGCAAATGTATTCCTTCTTAAAGATACAGATATAGAACTTCAATATGTTGATTTAGAAGAAGTTCCATTATACTTAAGAGAAACTTTAAGAAAGCTCACAGGAGAAGCTATTGTAAATGGATATCCTGATGGTACATTCAAAATAAGAAATAACATAAGAAGGTGCGAATTTATAAAAATAATAGCAAAATATTTAGATAAATAAGGTAAGGAGGAAAAATAATGTTAAGTAAAAAAAGTATTTTATACTGGACTCTAGTTGCTGTATTAATCCTTTCCTTGATTCCCATGAGCATTTTTGCTCAAGGAGGAAATGAAGACAGTGGCGGAAGTGAAAGTGGTGGAAATGAAAAACCCGAAATTAGGATAACTACTTTTAAACCAAAGGAAGAAACAGAATACCAATGGACATTAGATGGAAGTTTTACTCAATGGCAAGCAGATAATGAAGTTTTCTTTACAGATCTAACAGTAGAAGGAGAAAGAGAAAAAGTAAAAGATGAGCTTAGTATTGAAGTAGAAGGTGAATTAAGTTTAGATGCATCAGAGAAACTAGTAGTTCAACTAGGATATGCTACAGATGAAGAAACTTTTAAAGTAGTAAAAGAATTTAAAGATATAACTTACTCAACTGTTGAAATTGGAGAAGAAATAAAAACAATATCCTTTGAATTTAGATGCGAGGATTTAAAGAGAGAATATTTTGATGAAGTTGAAAAGTTCAGATTGCTGGTTCCTTATAAGATAAGCAGTGGGAATACAGGATATGTATTTGATACGAAAACTTTTGAACTGGAAGAACACGAAACTTATGCATATACGCAAGTAGAATCAGATATAGTAGATGTAGTAACTTCATACGGAGGAATATGCATACCTGAAGAAAGTGAATGGCTTTTTGATGAAGTTGAAATGCCTTTAGGAGTTACTGAAAGTTTTACTTTAGCTTTTAATGTTCAGATATCAGATCCAAACATCTTAGAAGGTAAAGAAGTTAATTTTACATCATATCCATATTTAGAAAGTGGTGGGGAATATACTGTAAGAACTGAGCCTATTCTTGCAGAGTTACTTTTAGATTTTCCAATGTTTGAAGCAGAAGTTGATAAACCTGGAAATCAAGGAGAACATGGAAATAATGAAAATCCAGGCCAGGGAAATGGTCAGCCGCCGGTAGTAGAAGAACCAGGAGTAGATGACCCAATAGAGAATCCAGGTCAAGGTAATGATGGAGAAACAGGAATTGAAGAGCCAGGTCAAGGTAATGATGGAGAAACAGGAATTGAAGAGCCAGGTCAAGGAAACGATGGAGAAACAGGAACTGAAGAGCCAGGTCAAGGAAACGATGGA
>Ga0209947_1001363_pt1 | contig 14507 bp, 8 predicted proteins | sample SalPonR2_B_D2_MG_FD_185706 | JGI IMG/M metagenome (GOLD analysis project Ga0209947, IMG submission 185706) | Salt pond soil microbial communities from South San Francisco under conditions of wetland restoration - Salt Pond MetaG R2_B_D2_MG... ... | reverse complement strand
GCTCAAGTCCAAGCTCAAGCTCAAGTTCAAGTTCAAGTTCAAGCCCCGGTTCAAGTTCAAGTTCAAGCCCCGGTTCAAGTTCAAGTTCAAGCCCCGGTTCAAGTTCAAGTTCCGGTTCAAGTTCCGCTGCGGATGCGGGACCGCCCTCGGAAGATGATTCCACAAAAGAAGCTTCAACTGAAGAAAAAGCCGATTCTAAATGAGCCCGGCAATGTGAGTAATTCCAAAACTATCATGATAGAATGAGAAAGGGCCGACTGGATTCCAGCCGGCCCTTATTTTTACACTCTGAAAGACTTACACCCGTGAGCGTTCGGTGTATTTGGTATGCAAGTAGTGGTGGCTTCGCTCGCCCAGGGGTTTAGAGAGATACTTTTCGTAAATTTCCTGGATAGCTGGGTTTTCATGGGACTTCCGCAGCTTTTTCCCCTCATCCTCGGCGTAGATGGCTTTAATTCGCTTGTTGCGGACTTCATCGGTTGTAAAGCGGGGTTGGCCGCCTCCACCGATACAACCGCCCGGACAGGTCATTATCTCAACAAAGTGGTACTCCGCCTCGCCGGCTTTTATACGGTCGAGAAGCTTGCTTGTATTGCCGAGGCCGTGGGCAACGGCGGTGCGCAACTCTACCCCGTCAAGGAAGGCCCACTCTTTCAGAGGCTTCTCGATGGTAAGGGCCGCCTCTTTTACCCCTTCAAGCCCCATGATAGGGCCTACATGAAGGTTTTCGAGGGGGAGCTGTCTACCGGTTACAATTTCGTAGGCGGTACGTAGGGCCGCCTCCATTACGCCTCCGGTATTGGCGAAAATATCCGCCGCACCGGATGAAAGGCCTAGGGGGGAGTCCATCTTATCGTCATCCAGCTTTTTGAAATCGATTCCCGCTTCTTTAATCATTCTGCCGAGTTCCCGGGTCGTCAGTACATAATCGACATCCTGGTATCCGCTGTCGTTCATCTCTTCGCGCTGGGCCTCGTATTTTTTTGCCGTACAGGGCATAACTGATACAACAATGATGTCCTTGGGGTCGATATTCTTTTGCTCGGCATAGTAGGTTTTTGCCATTGCTCCAAACATCTGCTGTGGAGACTTACATGAGGAGATGTTGGAGAGAAATTCCGGATAAAAGTGTTCGGCGAATTTTATCCAGCCGGGCGAACAGCTTGTAAACTGAGGCAGTGCCGCTTCTTTTTTATCTAAAAGCACTGTTTTAAGCCGGGTTAGCAGTTCTGTTCCCTCTTCCATAATAGTAAGGTCGGCGGCAAAGTTTGTGTCGAATACCCCGTCAAAGCCCAGTCGCCGCAGGGCACTGACCATTTTACCGGTTACCAGGGTCCCCGGCTCGTAGTCGAAGCATTCGCCGAGGGCGGCGCGAATTGCAGGAGCAGTTTGTACTACCACATGCTTGTCGCTATCCTCTAGAGCTTCCCATACCTGCGGTATATGGGTCCTCTCCGTAATTGCACCAACCGGACACACCGCAGCGCATTGGCCGCACTGTACACATACAACGGTGTCCAGATCCTGCGCAAAGGCAGGACCAATAACTGTCGCATAGCCGCGGTTTTGGGCCGCCAGGGCCCCGACGTCCTGGACCGCCTTGCAGACTTCCATACAGCGGCGGCATTTTATGCATTTTCCTGAATCTCGTATAAGCGCAGGAGTGCTTTCATCAAAATACTGTGTAGGTTTTTCACCGGCGTAGGTGATTCCGTTCACTCCCATTTTGTTCGCCAGTTCCTGAAGTTCGCAGTCTTCACCCCGTTCACAGAGTTGACAATCTCCCTCGTGTTCGCTCAGGAGGAGCTCCAGCACCGTACGACGGGCGTTTCTGACCCGAGCGCTGTTTGTTTTAACCACCATACCGTCTCTTACCGGTGTAGAGCAGGAAGCAACAAGGTTTTTAGCCCCTTCTACTTCTACTACACACATACGGCAGGCCCCAAGGGGTTCCATTCCTTCCAAATAGCAGAGAGTGGGAATATCTACCTTCACTTTACGAGCAGCTTCCAGTACTGTAGTTCCCGCCTCTACCTCAGTGGTAATGTTATCTATTGTAATTTTCATTTTACACTACTCTCCGTTTTTGCAGGTGTTTTGCCATAATCGCAGCGCAGGCACCGTTCGCATTGCCGAATGGCAACACTTTCGCACCAGCTGCGTTCAACCTCTTCGAAGTTGTTCTTTCTACGATCAATTTCAATCGCCGGCATTTTTTCCCGCGGGTAGGGTACCGGGTCGGCATCCGGGTCGTAAGAGGTTTCTACAAATTTATCCTCGCGCCAAAATGCGTGGGTTTCGCCGGTGAGGTATTGATCGATTCCTACCGCCGCTTTTTCCCCATCTCCTATAGCAGATACAACCGATACAGGCCCTGAAGCGGCGTCTCCTCCTGCAAAGATCCATTCTATAGAGGTTTGTCCGGTCAGGGGATTGGTTTTGATGAAGCGATTTTCACCCATATGTAGGTCAAACTCTCCGGCAAACTGGCTGGAGTCGATCTGCTGTCCGATAGCGATGATAACCTGGTCCGCTTCAACAATAAAGTTTTGCTGGTCCGACTGCTTGGGACGTCTGCGGCCGCTTCGGTCGAACTCGCCCAGCTGCATACAGGCACAGGTTACACCCTTCACTTTCCTACTCCATTTTTTCTCTATGGCGATGGGCTGGGTAAGGGTTTTCAGCTTCACCCCTTCCATGAGTGCCTCTTCGATTTCTTCGGCGTAGGCGGGCATTTGGTCCTGGGTTCGGCGGTAGAGGATGGTCACCTCTTCGGCGCCGAGCCGAATTGCGGTTCGAGCTGCGTCGACCGCTGCGTTTCCACCACCGATTATTACAATTTGTTTTCCCACAGGAACGGATCCGCGGATATTGTACTGTTTAAGAAAATCGATACCTTGTACAACTCCTTCGGCCTCTTCGCCAGGAATTCCCATCGGCATGTTTACTGGAGCACCAATACCGAGGAAGGCTGCGTCGTAGCCCTGGGAGCGTAGGTCTTTCAGGGTAAAATCTTTACCGAGTTTCGAGTCGGTAATGATATTAACACCCATATTTTCTATCATACGTACTTCACGGGCAAGGGTTTCCCTCGGCAGCCGATAGGCGGGGATAGTCTGTACCATCATTCCCCCAGGACGCTGCTCTGCTTCAAATACCGTTGGTGCATATCCAAGGCGGGCCAGGAAGTAGGCGCAGGAGAGGCCGGCGGGTCCGCCGCCGATTATGGCGATTTTCCGTTTTGCGTTTGCGGCATTTTCCCGAATTTCAGGAAGCTGAATGGTAACCTCTTGGTCGACCATAAACCGTTTGATTCCGCGGATGGCCACCGAATCGTCGAGGGTGGAACGGCGGCACTTCTCTTCGCAGGTGTGAAAACAGACACGGGCACAGACAGCTGCAAAGGGATTTCGTTCACGGTGCAGGCGCAGCGCCTCCGCGTAGCGTTTTTCTCCGACCAGAGAAACAAATCCCGGCACATCAACCCCGGCGGGACATGCACTTTGACAGGGCGCCCGGACCAGTCCGGAACATACGCCGGCTTCACAATGCTTATCGCGAATGTGTTCTACGTACTCCTGACGGAAATGCCGTATAGTTGAAAGTACCGGATTGGGAGCGGTCTGGCCTAATCCGCACAGGGCGGTATCTTGTATCTGCTTTCCGAGGGAGATCAGACGCTCAATATCATCCTCCTGACCATCGCCTTCGGTAATCCGTGTGAGAATTTCCAGCATTCGTTTGGTTCCGACCCGGCAGGGAGTACATTTACCGCAGGACTCTTCCTGAACGAATTCGAGGAAGTAGCGGGCAACGTCCACCATACAGGTATCGTCGTCCATTACAATAAGGCCTCCGGAGCCCATAATGGCACCGAGTTCGTTCAGGGTGTTGTAATCCAGGGGAACATTCAGATACTCCTTCGGGATACATCCACCGGAGGGCCCGCCTATCTGGGCGGCTTTAAACTGTTTGCCCCCGGGAATTCCACCACCGATGTCGTAGATAAGTTCCCCAAGGCTGGTGCCGATAGGCACTTCTACCAAACCGCTGATGTTTATAGCGCCCGCCAGAGCAAAAACCTTTGTCCCTTTACTCTCGTCGGTACCGAAGGAACTGTACCAGCCTGAGCCTTTATCGATAATGGCCGCCACATTGGTGTAGGTTTCCACATTATTCAGCAAGCTCGGCATATCCCACAGACCTTTTTGTGCCGGAAATGGAGGACGTGGCCGTGGTTCGCCCCGTTTTCCTTCAATTGAGTGTATAAGGGCCGTTTCTTCACCGCATACAAACGCGCCGGACCCCATTCTTATTTCTAAATCAAAGGAAAAATTGGTTCCCATGATTTTCTTACCCAGTAGTCCGGCCTCACGGGCCTGCTCAAGGGCCTTGCCGAAGCGGCTTACCGCCAGAGGATATTCGGCACGGACATACACAAAGCCGCGATCGGCCCCAACTGCATAGGCGGCAATAGTCATACCTTCTATCAGACTGTGGGGGTCCCCCTCAAGTACACTTCGGTCCATAAACGCACCGGGGTCGCCTTCATCGGCGTTACAGAGAACAAACTTCTCTTTACCTGTTGCTTTTCGGGTAAACTCCCATTTGAGCCAGGTAGGAAATCCAGCTCCGCCGCGTCCCCGCAGTCCGGAATCTTTGACCTCTTCTACTACCTGTTCAGGCTTATAAGAGGACAGGGTTTTTGCGAGGGCGGAATAACCGCCGACGGCAATAAAATCATCCAAGTTGAGTGGATCGATGTAACCGCAGTTACGCAGAACTATACGTGCCTGTCCGCGGTAGAAATCTACCTTGTCGGTGGTATCTACCTGACGGCTATCGGAATAATTACGGTGTGTAAGGTGCTTTACAACCTCTTTTTTCTTGAAATGAAGCTGTACGATTTGTTCAGCATCCTCGGGTTTTACCCCCTCGTAAAACACTTCTTCCGGTTTTATGATAATTACAGGACCCCGGGCGCAGGGGCCTAAGCACCCTGTTTCTTTAATTGGGACCGAGATTCCCTCCGCCTTAAAGGCCTTTTCCAATGCGTCCTTCACCTCAAGGGCCCCGGATGCAATACACCCGGCTCCCGCGCATAAATGAATTACTTGATCAGTTTTCGGCCTTGATTTTTGTGCGGCCGTACGTCTTTTTTCAAGATCTTTGACCGACTGAATCTTCAAGTTGGCTTCCATTATTCTTCCTCCCCGCACGGTTCAGAAACACTATAAGGTACAAGAATGTCCTTTACCTTTGATGGTTTTACGCGCTGATAGACATGGTCGTTTATCATTACTACCGGAGCCAGGCCGCACGCTCCAAAACAGCGGCCGATTTCAAGACTAAAAACCCTGTCTTCGGTAGTTCCACCAACTTCGATACCGAGATGGTCCTGAATTGCCTGCAGGACCTCCTTTCCTCCCCGCACGTAGCATGCGGTCCCTAGGCATACTCTTACAATGTTTTTACCGCGGGGTATAGTGGAAAAATAAGAGTAGAAGCTCACTACTCCGGCCACTTCACTGTAGGGTATGTTGAGTCGAAAGCTCACCTTTTTGAGAACCGGCTCGGGTAGATACCCAAACAAGTTCTGGGCGGTTTGCAGTACGGGTATCAATGCGCCTTTTACACCGGAAAATGTATCAATGATTTCATCGATCCGGTTGGCCATCTCTTCCTCAGAGAGTTGATCACTGCAACAGGCCCCCTGGTCTGTTTCTTTATGATCTAACTGTGCATCCACTGCCATAGATCACCCTCCTTATGTTTTATAGCGCTATGCGCTTTATTACCGGTGAGTATAATTTTCTCACTCGGTTTTAGAAGTACAAAAAAATAAATATAACTGTTTTTATTACTACAAATTTTACAATATTAGGGATTAATTATATTATATTAATCTAAAAATTAAGAATTATGTGAAAGATCTCACTTAAAAAACCTGAATATAGAATAACATGGAATATATCGGTTGTCCAAAAAAAAATCGTTATATGCTATTTTATTTGTTTCGCAACTTGAAAAGATGTCGCATACTATGGTGGGAGCACATGTATGAAGAGCCTTTCTATTGATGCATTGCCGTATCCGGCTGCAGTCGTTGATCCGGCATACTCAATTCAATTTGTAAATATGCGGTTTGCCGAATTTATCGGGTATGAAAGAGAAGAAATGTTTACCGGATTACCCTTGCAGGCCCTTATATATTCCCATGTTCAAAATGAATTCCGGGACATTGTTGAGCAGCATAAAGACGGAAATGGGTTTCATGCCTCATTGATTCATTCGGAAGGTTATATTCTTGATGCAAGGGTGCGACTGCAGTCAGAACCCCAGACCGGGGGAGTTCTGGTGCTTTTGGAACCCGAGGTGGAAATCGGAGCGCAGCAAGTTGAATCAATTGAATGCCGCTTAGCACGTGTATTGGTATCTGCCTCTACATATGAGAGTGCATATAAAAAAGTACTTGAAGAGATAACCACATATTTTAAGTTCTCCGGCGGGGCCCTTTATCTTAAAAGGGGAAAAATACCCCGGCTGGAATTAAAGTCCTCCTATTCTCTTTCCCCTCAGCTTCGAAACTTTTTAAATAAACACACTCCCGAGGGGTGGGCTTCTATGACGTCCCCTTTGTTGTTTGAGGTAAATAGCCGGAAAAACCCGATCTCTCCACTGCTGCGCCGGCAGGGGGTGTATACCCTGTTGCTCCTGCCGATAGGAGAGAATTCATCCCTCGATGCAGCGGTTGTACTGATTTCTTATACTCAGTTGAGCATATCCGATAAGGATTTTGAAGAAATCTACCGGGTACATAGGTTTCTGGGAACAATATTTTCCAGGCTGAATTACGAAGAGGAGCTTGAAAGCGGAGAAGAGCTTTTTAGATCTCTTGTACGTTCTATGCCGAGCGGGCTTATAGTTCGTGACGAATCTGAAAATGTTATTCTCTATAACCTGGCAGCGGCCCGTTTATTTAGTTTGCGAAACGACACTACCTTTGATCCGGCGACTATTTACGACAATGTGCAGATCCTCCATAAAAATGGAGGACCCCATGAACATGATAAACTACCCAGTATTGTGTCTATTAGAGATGGGCGTAAAATTAGGAATTACGATTTAAGAATAATTCGGGAGGATGGTACCCATCGGTGGCTTTCGGTAAACTCCGAGCCCCTCTTTCGGTCAGGTGAAATAAAACCCTACGCGGCGGTTGCCACATTTAAGGATATAACCGAAAACCGCAGAATTCTTAAAGAAATTGAGAGGGCCAAACAATCGGCTGAGGAGGCAAATCAGTCAAAAAGCAGGTTCCTGGCCAATATCAGTCATGAAATTCGTACTCCCCTAAGTGGTATTATGGGTATGACGGATATTCTTTTAAGCGGAGATATACAAAAGGACCAGCGGGAACAACTTTTTCTTATGAAGGATGCGGAGGAATCGCTCCTGGATATCATAAATAAAGTACTAGAGCTTTCCAAAATAGAATCCGGAAATATTATTGTGGAAAATAATGCATTTTTCCTACGGCACACAGTAAAAAAGGCAATCTTACCGCTTTTTATGGGAAAGAAAGAATCAAAGTTGGCCTTGGATATACACATAGAGGAACACATACCGGATATTTTGCTTGGGGATGCCTTAAGATTACAGCAAGTATTGGCAAATTTGGTGAGCAATGCAATGAAGTTTACTGAAAACGGATTTGTTTCGGTCTCAGTAAATCTAGAGAAGGAAGAAAGTGAAGGGGTTACTCTTAGTTTCTCCGTGAAGGATAGCGGAGTGGGTATTCCTGGAACTGAGCAAAAGCGTATATTTGAGAATTTCCAACAGGTTGATTCCAGTTTCTCAAAGAGACATCAGGGGTCCGGACTGGGGCTTTCAATTACCAAGCAAATTGTTGAAATAATGGGTGGACAGATCCAAGTAAAAAGTTCTCCGGGGAAGGGAAGCACCTTCTTTTTTACCCTGTCATTTAAACGGGGAAAAACTGTCGAGAAAGGGCGGATGGAAGGAAGCAGTGCCGCCGTGGCAGCACCCAAATCTCTTTCCATTTTATTGGCGGAAGATAACGAGTTGAATCAGAAATCAATCTCATATTTTTTAGAGGAAATGGGATATAGGGTAGAAATTGCCCCGAATGGAAGTGAGGCGTTGAAAATCTTACACCAGGGGCGCTTTGATCTTGTGTTAATGGATGTGCAGATGCCTGTGATGAACGGTTTGGAGGCGACCCGAAAAATTAGAGAAGCCCAAGATTCCTCTTTTGATCCTCAAATTCCAATTATCGCGCTTACCGCGTATGCTATGAAAGAAGATGTGCATCATATTCTTTCCACCGGAATGAATGCGTATGTGTCAAAGCCCCTCTCTAGGGATATCTTAGCCGAAGCTATTGCCGGCGTGCTGCGGGCTCAAGGCAAAAGTGGCCCCGGCGAAAGAGAGGCGCCTAGAAAGGGTGCAAAGATAAAGGGTGAAATTCCAGAGATCGATATTTCTGCGGAAGAGTCCCTTACCGACTTTAGCACCTTTGTACAGGATTATAGGGGGGATTTAGATATAGCAAAGCAGCTGTTGGAACTATTTTATCGGGATGTTCCGGGGCGTATAAAGACTATTGAAGAGGCTCTTGCAAAGGGACAACTAAATAAAACGGTAGATGAGTTCCACTCCCTTACCAACAATCTTTCTGCGGTGCGTTTGTACAGTTTGGGAAATGTAAGTCGTAAGCTTGAACGGGAGGCACTAAGGGGAAATGCTGATCGTGTGAACAAAGAATTTTCGGAAATGAAACAGGAGCTTCAGGCAGCGATAAAGCAGTCTCAGCACTATCTGTCGGTTATCAGTGAAATGCTTAGTTAGACCAGGCCCCTATTTGAATTAGTTTTGCTGTTGCCTGTTCCGCCCATCCCCGATTGGCCTGGGGGCTGGCGGGGCTCGGATGCAATATGGACTCAATTAGCGGCCCATTTTTATATGCCGTGTCAATATGCTGGGATTTGTATGCCCCGCGTATTTTGTCTGCGGCAAATTTTCCAATACCGATTATATATCGAGGTGCAAGTGCGTCTATTATCTTTAAAAGATGGGAATCGCAGAGGGAGAAAAGGGCCTCTCGCTCGTCCTTGGGCAGCTTATCGGGAGTAAGGTTTTTGCCCCCCTCCTCCATAAACACAAGGGGACAGTAGTTGGCTACGTAGTGGCGGCTGAAAAAGTGCTCGGGAGTTTTGAAGCGTTCCTGCATGAGGGCCCAGAGCCGCCGGCCGCTCACTTCACTGCGGTTACAGTGAAATCCATCAATTGGTTTTTTTGGATGGCTGCGGGCCGGGGGCTGTACCGGCGCTTCAATGCCCATCCAATCCCGAACAAAACTGATTTCCCCAAAGGGAACTCCTGTTTGGGCCATGCCCCAGGGGCCTGGATTCATTCCGACAAAAAGAATATCCCTGGGGGCGCCGGCAAAGCGTCGTATGTACTCCGCATGGGGGGCCCATGCGTAGATAAGCGGATTGTAGGTAAGGGCTACTTTTCCGTGAAAGCTAAGGGTGTCGCTTGTTCGGGCGAGCTCGGCTGCTGCCGATTCGATTGCGGATGCGATGGTGTTCATAACAGCAGTGTATCCCGCAGAACTCCGCTTCTGCAAGCCCGGCACTCAATGCCTGGCCTTCCGAGTCTTTTTCAACAAGCCGCAACGCTCACCCATATCTCCCAGGAAAATCGTATCGAAGTGGATAGAAGTGGATAGAAGTGCGTGAAAGTACGCCGACGTACCCTGAAAATAAGAGTTGCGAAGATTATGTTTCCTGGTTACCCTTTCTCTGGAGGATACAGATGGAAAAAGTCAAAATGACCCGGCGCGATGTGATTACTTTGCTGCTGCTTGTGCTGATGTCCGTGTTTCTGTTTGCCGACCAGAGAATTATGTCGGCCATATTGCCTGAGCTCTCAGCCGAATACGGTGCGGATGTACGTACCCTCGGGTTTATTGGGTCGGCCTTTACTCTGGTGGGGGCCTTCATCAGTATTGTCTTCGGGTACTTCACCGATCTAATTTCTCGTAAAAAGTTGTTAATTATCACTGTGTTCGTCGGAGAGATTCCCTGTCTTTTAACGGGAGTCCCCCTCTTTACTCCCACTTTAGCCAGTTTTACCCTGTTGAGGGTGTTGACGGGGATTGGAATCGGCGGTATCTACCCCATTTCCTTTTCGCTTATCTCCGACTATTTTAAAGAAGAGCACCGCGCCTCCGCTTCGGCCTGGCTGGGGGTAGCCTGGGCGGTCGGTATGATGGGAGGTCCGGCCTTGGCCGGCTACTTGACCGGCAGTTTCGGTTGGCGGATCGCCTTTTTTCTTGCGGCGGCACCCAACTTTCCCCTGGTGTTGATTTTTGCCCTGTATGCCCGTGATCCTGAACGGGGGCGGACCGAAAAAGCACTGGAAAAACTGATTCAGTCCGGTGCAGCCTATACCGCCCGGATTAAACTGAGTGATTTCAAGCTGATTATTTCAAATCGTACCAATTTATGGACCTTCCTGCAGGGAATTCCCGGGACCCTTCCCTGGGGGATTCTCAGCTACTGGATCATTATTTTCTTTGAACAGGAACGCGGTTTTACCAAAGAGGAGGCTACCACTGTCTATCTGATGCTCGGTCTCGGAGCGACCATCGGGGCGGTGGTCTTTGCGATAGTCGGCGAACGCTTGTATCAGAAAAACCCAAAACTCTTGCCGGTTTTGTGCGGGGCAGGGGTACTCATTGGAATGCTGCCGATGGTCCCGGTCCTAAATTATCCCCTCTTCGACCCAACCTCAACACAGCTGCTGCTGTTCAATTTAGCGGCTTTTATCGGCGGTTTCCTGGTTTCGGTTCCCTCAGCCAATGTAAAGGCGATTCTGATGAACGTAAACCGGCCGGAACATCGGGGCTCGGTGTTCGCCGTGTTCAATATAACCGACAACCTTGGTCAGGGCTTTGGGCCGGCCCTAGGCGGGCTGCTGGTTCCCCTCGGCTTTCTGTTTACAATGAACTTCGCATTGTTCTGGTGGCTGCCCTGCGGATTGATTTTTTTCATGGTTGCCCGTTATATCGTCAAGGACCGTGACCGGCTGCAGAAGCTAATGGCCGCCCGGGCGCAGCGGATGCGAGGGAAGGATGTGAGCAGTAAATGAAAAGGATCGATGAAAAAGAACTATTACACGAGTCCTCTGAAAAAAGGTCGAAATGCGGGGAAATGTTGTTTTTAAGTTATTATAATATAAATACATAGAAAATTTTATGTCGCCTCTGAGCCCCTTTTTTCAGAGGACTCTTACACTTATTGGTGCGGCTTGCGGAGGGTAAATAAAGGGAATATGAAGTACAGGGTTCGATCAGTCTTTCTACCAGCACTCACAGCAGCACTCACAGCTGCACTCACAGCGGTGCTGCTGCTACTTGCCGGATGTGCCTCCGCACCACCGCCGGCTCCAGAATACCCTCAACATCTTTAAGATAAATTACGTGGGTCCTCTAAAAGTTGAGTTTTTTTCAGCAGCACCAGCGGTACTATATTTGAAAATTCCCCCCGGTATCATCCCTCCACTTTCAGGTGTTTCCGAAAAAAGCTGTGGCGGCGATGAAAAAACTCCAGCATGTGCTGCTGCAGCCCCCCAAAGAACTCTCGCTCAAGCCGGGTTCCGGTGGGGGTGATGTAGCGGTAGTGCCATATTTCGAACATGTAACCGGTCAGGTCCTCTTTCCCCTCCGGGTAGGAGAGTGAAAAACCGTATTCCCAGGCGTGTTCGTAGAGCCATTGGCCGGCGGGGGTGTCCTCGAACTCCGGGGTAATACTGCCAAAATCGATAGTAGTACCCAGCTGGTGCTGGCTGGTTCCCGGCCTTGCCGAGAAGCGGTCGGCCTCTTCCCGTCCATGGGCGGCCACATAGCCCTCGTAGAGCTTTTTCTGATATTCATAGGAGCGAAAAGTAGAGGAATAGACCAGTTCAACCCCGTCTATTCGGGCCGCTTCGGTCATTGCCAGTACAGAGGGCATACAGCTGCGGCTCAGCTGCAGAGTGGATCGGTTGAGGCTCAGAGGGTAGGAGTTCATCATAATAAGATCCTCCGGGGCATACCCTTCCGGCAGGGGATGGTCTTTATCCACCAGTACCCGGGCCCACTCTGGGGCTGCTAAAAATCTTTTTGTGAGTTCAAGAAAAAATTGAGGGCGTGCTATAATAGAGTTCTGTACAAACTCGGGGGCAGCGGATATTTCTTTTTTCAATTGAGAAAGAGCTATTTCAAACTCCGGGTGGGGGTACACAGGCTGAGGGGAAACAGGCTGAAAGTCATCAGACTGGGGATTTTCCGTTTGGGGGTCGTTTTTCATCTTGCCTGAATCGGCGGAACAATTTACTGTAAGAAGGGTGATACTGCATATAAAAACCAGCATAATGTAAACGTGCTTATTCATGTGCATCATAGTAATCAAACTTGTGAGGATTTGCAATTGCCGGCACAGTTGTCGACTCAGCTATCGACTCAGTTGTCGACTCAACTACCTGGCGGAGGAATTTAATGGGGCACAAAATACTTACAATTGAAGATGAAACAGCTATCAGGAAGAGTTTTGTCTCTTTTCTTGAAGATTATGATTATGCAATTATAGAAGCGAGGGACGGCGCCGAAGGAATAGAGGCAATAAAAAGCGATTCCCCCGATCTAGTGCTTGCCGATTTGAGAATGCCGAAGGTTGATGGGTTGCAGGTCCTTGAGTATGTGGGCAAATACACTCCCCATATACCGGTAATAGTAGTTTCAGGGACGGGCAATCTCTATGATGTCGTTGAGGCACTCCATCTTGGGGCCTGGGACTATATCCTCAAACCGGTGGAGGACCTCAATATTCTTCTATTTGCCGTAAAAAGGGCGCTGGAAAAGGTGCAGCTGTCCCAAGAGAATAGGAAATACCGAGAACATCTTGAAGAAGAAGTAACGGAAAAAACAGAAGCCTTAAAAGAAACAAATACAGAATTACAGAATATAAATAAAGAGTTACGGACCTCCTTGGAAGAAAAGGGGGTCTTATTGCGGGAAGTCCATCATCGGGTCAAAAACAATATGCAGATTATTATGAGCCTTATGAATCTGCAGAAGCCCTTGTATCGTGATGCCCATGACGCACGCTTGGTAGAAAAGAGCATTCATAGGATCCAGGCCATGGCCATCGCCCATGAGCAGCTTTATAAAACCAATGACTTTACCCAAATTAGTTTGGAGGATTATCTGAAAGGAATGGTAGACGAGATTCTTCGTAACAAAACCTCCGTCGGGGATGAACTTGATGTGCAGGTAGAGTCCGAAGAATTGTATATGGGTTTAGAGCTTGCCGTTCCTATCGGTTTAATAGTGCATGAGCTTGTGGACAATGCCGTTGAACATGCATATCCGCAGGGCAGAAAAAGCGGACTTATAAAGGTGAACGCTGTAAAGCAGCAGGATCTTTATACAATTACGGTGGGAGACGACGGGGCCGGTTTGCCGGAGGAAATTAATATTGAAGATTCAAACTCACTGGGCTTTTTACTGGTAAAAACCCTTAGCGCGCAAATTAAGGGTGAAATAGAGGTTGAACGTCGAGGAGGAACAGTAATAAAGCTGGAATTTAGATGTCAGGATTGAGGAATTTACTGAAAGAGCGGTTTTACGGGATTACAGAGTCGATACACCTCAGAACTTACGCAAGGAGCTTTTTGCTCGCCTTTCTCAAGAGACCCAAGACAAATTAATCAATTTGGAATCACGGCTGAGTACATAAGCAGTCCTAATCGGGGACGGATAGGTGAGGTAGGACCGGTGAGGTAGGCCCACCAACCTCAAACACTAGGTTTTATCTATTTCCCGTAAATCCTTCCCGCTTATCCGTTCAGGAAGCAGCCCCGAGGCGCCTCCTCTCGGTACTACCTGATCTTCCGGTAGACCCTCTTCACGGGCAATAAGCCTGCGTACCCGGGGGCCGCAGAAAGTACCCTGACAGGGACCCATTCCGGCGCGGCCAAATGCCTTCGTCTGGTTCGGGCCGAGGCATCCCAACTTGGCATAGCTGCGTATTTCACCAGCCGTGACTTCCTCGCAGCGGCAGACCACCGTGTCGTCAGCTGGCGCTATGGCCCCGTCGTACGGGGGATAGGCGGCGTCCAGAAACGGGCGTGCCGCCCTTTCGCGGGACCGCGAGGCCCGCAGCGGCGCCGCCTGTGCGTCCCGAGCGGACGCCGTCAGCCGCCCCATCTGCTCTGCAATCTTCAGTGCCGCGAGACGACCGGCGATCTCGGCCGCCTTCGCGCCACCGATCCCCGTCCCGTCCCCCGCAATCCAGATACCGGGCACATCGCTTTGCCCCCAATCGTCAACGGACGGGACAAAACAAGACTGCGCGGCATCCCAAGCATGGGCGACACCCAAGGAGCGCGCGGCTTGCGTGTTCGGCACTACACCGTGGTGCAGGAATACCGTATCGCAG